>CEUM01137323.1_pt1 | contig 14262 bp, 17 predicted proteins | sample 356421 | NCBI WGS metagenome assembly CEUM01 (sample SAMEA2622716, study PRJEB7988) | marine metagenome | biome: marine biome (ENVO:00000447); feature: surface water layer (ENVO:00002042); material: "saline water (ENVO:00002010), including plankton (ENVO:xxxxxxxx)" | depth 5 m | reverse complement strand
TTCGTTGGACACGCTCACCAATCTGACCACACACGTCGTCAAATCCGAAGATACAGAGGAAAAATCGATGACGTAGTCGATGTTGTAACAACCGATGGTTTCCTGGTAAGATTGAAGCCTCTGATGATCACAGAACGCCGATGTCAAACTTCTGTCAAGCAAGCAATGCGCGCCAAGTCTGCTGAAATCATCCGTTCTTTTGCAGCAAAATCAACTTACTCAAAAATGCAAGAAGCAATGCTAGGCGGAGACCTTGAAACCGAGATTAGAAACGCTGTTAAGGCGATTTATCCTTGCAAAAATGTAGTTATTCGCAAGAGCCAATTATTGCAAACTGGTGTTATCACAGAAAAGGGACCAACTCTAGATGAAATCCATGCTGAAGAATCTCGACAAGAAGCCGAATTAAAGGCAAAGAAGGCTGCTGCACTAGCAGCTGCAGACGAAGAAGAACCTGAAGAAGCGGGACTACTAGCCGCTGCTGAGGCTATGGAATCAATTTCTGAGAAAGAGGAAGTTGTTGAAGAACCTTCAGAAGAAGTTGCTGAAGAATCAACAGAATCTGAGGCAGAAGATGAAGAAGTTACAGAAGAAGAAGTTGCAGAAGAAGCTGTGGAAGAAAAATCCTCAGAAACAGAAGCTTCCTTGATGAAACTGAAGAAGGATGAGTTAGTCGAGAGAGCTAAGGCTGCTGGTGTTGCATCTTCTGGAACTAAGGCTGATATCGTCGCTCGCCTACTTGAGTGAGTTGAATATTGATGCGCTTAGGCATCATTGGTGGCACGGCCATGACTAGCCTAGCCACTAGTGAGATAGAAGTAAATCGAAGCGATGAAATTGTTGTTGAAACACGATATGGTAATGTGCCACTTCTTTGTGTTCAAAACGGTCCAAATGAACTGTTTTTTGTAGAAAGACATCACGGTGATGGAACAACACCTCCGCACTCAATAAACCATCATGCCAACATAATGGCATTAGCTAATGCAGGGGTGGAATCTATGCTTGCAATATGTTCCGTAGGAGCAATACCATCAGATTTCCCTCCAGGTTCGGTTGGTTATGCTACTCAGTATATTGATTTCACAGGAGTAGAATCAACATTTTCAAACTACGATGCTAAGTTTACATCTATGACTAAACCATTTGATGAATCAATGAATGGTGTTCTTGATGATGTCCTATCTAAATTACAACCTAATTTGAAACTTGGAAGAACCTATTGGCTCGCTCACGGTCCTCATTTTGAAACCACTGCGGAAATAAATGCAATTGAGAAACTAGGTGGTGAAGTAGTCGGAATGACCATGCCAAGGGAATGCAAACTCGCTGCAGAATTGGGAATCCCATATGCTGCAATTTTAGTTTCTAGTAATTGGGCAGCAGGAAGAGAACCTGGAAACTCTGGTAAGGATTTGAATCATGAAGAAGTTTCATCAACGGCTGAATCTAAATTGGGCCCAGTTATTGAATGCATCAAAGCACTCACGCAATAACTAACTCTCTGGAGTTCAGCCACGCACTATGGGGCGAAGTGTTGAGGAATGGCTTGCTTGTGAAGATGATGATGAATGGAGCATTATGATGCGCAAAGTCGCAGCCTTCCATCACAAACACGATTTTGCAGGTAATAATGGTCATGACATGGGCTACAGAATTGCACTTACAGTTGAAGAATTAGGTGAACTCGCAGCAGCAGTCACCAAAGGTAAGCCAATTGAAGAGTGTGCAGAAGAAATGGCCGATGTATTGATTCTGTTAATGGGTCACTCTTTGGCGATGAAAATAGATCTAAAGTCAGCGTTTGACTCTAAATATGAACGAATAATGCAAAGACCCGCTAGAAAAGGACGCCTTGGCATTAGAGTTACAGAATATGGCTCTGAGCAAAATGAATGACTAATCGTCAAATGAACGTTGCGATTACGTTATCAATCCATTCTTCAGCATCATCTTCGTAATCCACATCACAATCAACTCGTCCATAGATTCGTTTCGCTCCTTTCTCTTCGAGTATTCGATCCCATTCTTTACCTGCTTCACAAAACAAATCAAACGCTGTATCTCCTAAAGCTAGTACTGAAAATTTCATGTTTTCAAGATCACTTTCCCCTAATCCATCAACATAATCAAACAAATCTATTGCGTTATCGGGCTGTTCACCATCACCCCACGTGCTGCAAACAATTAGCAAATTTTCAATATCACAGAATTCGGAGTTTTCAATTTCGTCCATTCCAAAATTAACACACTCAAAACCAGATTGTTCTCCTGTTTTACATATGTCCATTGCTAATAATTCTGAATTACCTGTCTCTGTTCCGTACAAAACCGTGATTTTCGTCATTCTGACCATTTCTGGCCAGCAATCGGTAGTATAATAATTTAGGGCGCCCTAAAAAATCTTATTACAGAACAACACTAGACGGCAATATGGCCTACTGTGTGGCGATTACAAAGGCAGGTTCACCTTCTGTTTTGAAGATTAAAGATATCAAAATACCAGTGCCGAAAGAAGGCGAGGTATGCGTTCAGGTACATTATGCAGGAATTAATTTTGCAGATACTCTAATGCGATTAGGTTTGTATCAGCCACGGCCACCTTTCCCATTTACGCCAGGGTACGAAGTTAGCGGAGTCATACATTCTCTTGGCTCGGGTGTCACAAAATTTGAGGTTGGACAAAGGGTAGTAGCTGCTATGCCTACTGGTGGCCAATGCAGCCATGTGGCAGTTAAGGCCTCAAGGATAATACCAATCCCTGATGAGATGGGACTTGATGAAGCTGCTGCTATGCCAGTAACTTACCTAACTGCACATCACATGTTGCATTACTTAGGGCATCTAAAGAAGGGAGAGACAGTATTGATTCATGGCGGAGCAGGCGGAGTTGGGACCGCAGCACTTCAACTGTGCCAATGGGCAGGAATAGAGCAGGTGTGGGCGACAGCGTCAGGACACAAGGCTGACATCATCAAATCGTTTGGTGGAATTCCGATCGATAGACATAATCAGGACTTCACAAAAATTGTGAAAGAAGCGACAGATGGACGTGGTGTTGACCATATCTTAGACCCAATAGGTGGGGATAATCTTGCAAGAAGCCTCGGTTGTCTTGCTGAGGGTGGTAAGTTGTACACTTACGGATTATCGGCAGCAGCACCTTCCTCAAAGCGTTCTTTGCTGAAAGCGTTCTTTGCGCTAAGAAAGACTCCAAAATTCGATGCTTTACGACTTATGACTAGGAATAGAGGAGTCTTTGGTGTTCACATGGGTACTTGGAAAGATGAAGAAGCGATGGCACAGCAACTCTACAGGATAATGGAAGGTGTGAAGGAGGGTCATCTCAAGCCCGTAATCGATTCAGTCTTCGATGCTAAAGATGTAGCGAAAGCACACCAACACATCCATGACGCCAAGAATATTGGTAAAGTTCTTCTTCGTTTTTCTGAATAAATTTCAAATTATTCAAGCAAAAAAACTTCCATTCATTCCGCCAAGAATTGCGAGTAATAGATAAAATGCAATTATTAGACCAACAATAATCCCGATTGTTACAAACAAACTGAATCCAGTCCATAATGCAATTATATTCAGGATTACTTTCGTTAATCCCTTTTCTTTTGGTAAGTTGTAAACGACCTCGACAGGTTGCTGTCCCCAAACAAATTCCCCTTCGCACATTGGGCACTCAAAATCTCCAAAAGCACCATCTGGCAATTCAAGGTCTTCCGAGCAGTGCGGACAGGTAACTTCAACCATGTGGCCTACCTCTCAAAATCGGACATAAACGTTCACCCGATTTATTTCGGGACAACATGCTTTGGTTAACCTTCTCAAAAAGAGACCCTTACGGCTTGTCTCTGAACTGGGTCGGTTACTTCGAAAAGATCTCTGCGCATTGCTCCCTTCATTCCAGCAACAATACTGGTAGGGATCATTTGAATTGCTGCGTTCCAGTTGGTTGCACTTGCATTGTAAAATTCTCTTCTGTCAGAGACCTGATTTTCAATGGAGACTAATTGTGCTTGAAGGTCGCGGAAATTTGGGTTAGCCTTCAAGTCAGGATATTGTTCAGCAACCATATTTATTCTAGGCATTAGTCCAGCTAACGTTCCTTCAGCAGCTCCTAAACCTTTGATGTCACCATTTGCTAGGCACCCTGCTGCCGTTTGTCGTGCGAGGGCGAACTGCTCAAAAATTTCTTTTTCGTGCTTTGCATATCCCTTTGCAGTCTCAACTAAATTTGGAATTAAATCGTATCTTTGTTGAAGCAGAACGTCAATGTCTGCCCATGATTTGTTTACATTTTCTTCTAGACGGACCAGCCTGTTCCACGTGCTGATAAACCAAATCATCACAATAAGGACCACTATTGCGGCTATCACACCAATTACGATGCCTGTGCTCATAATTCGTTGTCTTTTCAACAGATACTTGAAACTATCTTACTCATTTAGCCTCTAGGAGATGAACATTATTTCCTAATCCAATGCTGAAAAACCATGTCGTGTTGGTCCTTTTCACCTGCTGGGACGTGTTTTTCATCACTTAGTTTGAAACCCATGCCTGTGATATCTGGGAAGTAGGTATCAGCATCATCTACTCTTGTATCGATAATGGTTCGGTGTAATTGGTTAACATGGGGAAGGAAAAGTTCGTAAATTTGGCCACCGCCAATAATCCATCCTTCCATTTCCATTGCTTGTTCAAACGATACGACCTCAACACCTTCGACTTCACCTCTTGATAATACGAGATGCCTTCTGCCAGGCAATAGTCCGGGTAATGAATCCCAAGTCTTTCTTCCCATGATGATTGTCGAATCCATCGTAACTCGTTTGAAATGTTGTAAATCAGTTGACTGTCGCCAGGGCAAATCTCCATCTTTACCAATGGCACCATTTCTGTCACAGGCAACAATCATTCCCAGCATAATATCACACTGCGATGGGGGCCTTTATGTGAGGATGGTGCTCGTATCCAAGAACTTCTATATCGTCGTAAGTGAAGTCATCGATGTTTGTAATATCTGGATTTAATTTGAGTTGAGGAAGAGGCTCAATAGGATTTCTCGTGAGTTGTAATTTTGCTTGCTCAAGATGATTCATGTATAGATGAGCATCTCCGAGTGTATGTACAAATGTTCCCGCTTCCAATCCACAAACTTGTGCCATCATGTGGGTGAGTAATGCGTAGGATGCAATATTGAACGGCACACCCAAGAAGACATCTGCGCTTCTCTGGTACAATTGACAGTTGAGTTTGCCATTGGCTACGTGGAATTGGAAGAATGCGTGACAGGGCATTAGAGCCATTTCTTCGAGTTCTCCAACATTCCAAGCACTTACAATTATCCTACGAGAATTAGGATTGGTTTTGATCATCTCGATAGCTTGCTGAACTTGGTCGATTACCTTCTCGTCTTTGGTTTCCCATTTCCGCCATTGCTTGCCATAAACAGGACCTAAGTCGCCATTTTCATCAGCCCATTCGTTCCAAATTCGTACTCCGTTTTCTTGGAGATAGGCGATATTTGTGTCTCCCGCAAGGAACCAAAGCAGTTCGTGGACAATAGATTTCAGGTGCAATTTCTTGGTTGTTACCATAGGAAATCCCTTGGATAGATCAAAGCGCATTTGATGTCCAAACACGGATAATGTACCCGTGCCGGTCCTATCTCCTTTCTCCTCGCCCTCGTCAAGGATACGCTGCATCAAGTCGAGATACTCCTGCATTGGCTGTTGACCTAGTATGAAGGCCTTTGAGGATTTTCACGGAGCACCTTGGCCTTTGATTCTCTCCATGAATTCATCAGTGAATTCGCGATACATCGCCGAAAGTGATGATTTAACCTCGTAGTCTTCTTTGTGAGCAAGTGCTTGCAAGTCTTCTAATGATGCTCTTTTCTCTAACCACTCCCACCAAGTTATGGGCTTTCCATAAGAGATTCCAACCTTCCTCCAAAGGCGAGGCAACTTATGCTTGTTGGGAGTCATGAATTCTCTAGTTCCTGTTAGACCAATCGGGACAACTGGAACATCGGGATACGATGCAGCTAGTCTAGCGATACCTGTTTTTCCGGGTAGTAGGAATGGTGGCTCCGCTCTCTTTGAGCGGGTACCTTCTGGGAATATACCCAATGCTCTGTTTGCATGTAATACGACTGCGGCACTGGATAATGCATCAGCACCACCTGTTTCTCGATTTGTTTCGATTTGTCCAGTTGCCCGCATGAAAGTTCTCAGAGCCACATTGCGAAAATGTCCATCCTTTGCTAGATAGTGTGTTCTCCTTCTAGATGCAAGGATAACAACCAATGGGTCAACGTGTGAAAGGTGATTAGCAGCAAGAATCGTTGGACCTGATTCTGGAACATTCACTATCCCTCTGATTTTCACTCTCAAGATCATTCGGAAGAATGGAGCCAATGTCCATCGCATGAATCCATAAGATGCATCTCCGGTAATTCTCGCATCTTTTGGAGTGATTCTCCAGTGGCTTTCCAAAGCCATCCACGCCTCTTTGAGGTCGCTCATCATTCACTTCCTGAAACTACTAACCTTTGATGGTTGCCTAATATCAGAATGAGGTAATGCTGAAATGGGCCCTACGCGGGCATCACCACATGCGTCTCCTCGTACTTGCGATGTTGCTTTCCGCAACTTTCGCACCATCCGTACTTGCAGATGTACAATGGGAAGAGGACGGATGGCTTGCAACCATTGGCGAAGAGCGCTTAGAGAAAGGTGATGAATTCGGGTGCTACGGCATGCCAAATTTGGCCTGGAAGGCTGATCCAGGGGCGGTTGCTTTAGAGTGTCGTGAATATGTTGAAGATAGAATCGATGCTTCGAAGTGGGGCAGTAGTCCGATTTCAACCTACACTCCTAGTGATTTGACAGCTGCTCAACACACGGTTATTTCGAATCAAGGATTCAGTGTACACGGTGATGAAACCGGCCAATCTGCCACTGCTTGGCATAGCGAAGAAAACGTCCCAGAACGTGAATATGACTGGTTCGACTTGGGGCGGAGAGGAGGTTCACTAGAGAAGGGAATTGCAGAAATTTCATTGCTAGAGTCAGAATTAGATTCTGGCGGTCTTGTGAACATGTATTGGGTTGGAAGAATTCACGATGCCACGGTTAGACACGACTCGGGTGTAGTCGAAATGTTATCTGAAAGGGATGATACTTGGTTCACAACGTGGGGTGAAGCATACTCATACTGGGCTGTAGAAAGATGTAACAGTTTCAATCATTCACTTGAAAATTCAATTCTTCGTTTTGAGCCAATCGACTCTCCTGCTTGCAGATCGGCAACAAATGCATGGAATGTACCAATCACTTGGATTGCAAACGTCTCTAGTGCAACCGTCTTGGATTCCAGTTTGCCTACATTGGAAGTCGATGACCGGAATACAAAAGAGGGTTGGAGACAAGAAGGTTCAATTCTATATATCAGTGTACTAGCAGGCAATATTGCAGAGTTTAATCTTAGCGAAGAGGTTGAATACGACATCACGGGTAGAACTCAATTCTTCAATAACAAAACATCAGCATTGACCATTGGAGGTCATTCCACAACCGATTTATTCCTTTGGTCAAAGAGGTTTGACGATCATGAATTCCTAAAGTTCACTTGGTTACTTACACCAAGAGGACTTGAAGAAGGTCTAGAGTGGCTCCCATATGTTGGTGTCGGAGTATTAATTCTGAGTGTCTCGGGAATTTGGCTTGTTTTGAAGAAAGACGCCTTGGCATATTCCAAAGCCGAAGAGTTGATGCCTAAAGGGGAAAACGGTGATGCTAATGGATGACGAAGTTAGTATCGATCCATGGGGTTCATCTCAATCAACAGATTACTCTAGGATAATCGAAAAATTCGGTCTTTCTTCAATGGATGGTGTTTCATTAAATTCACCCTCAAGGCTACACCGCAGAGGTGTTGTCTTCGCCCACAGAGACCTTGACATGGTCTTGAGCGCAAAAAAATCAGGAGATCCATTCGGAGTTCTTACTGGCCTGATGCCATCTGGTAGGATGCATCTTGGGCATTCTATGGTGATAGACCAAGTAAATTGGTTCCAGCAACATGGAGGCGACGTCACAATTGCAGTTGCAGACCTTGAATCGACTGCAACTAGGGGTATTTCACTAGCCGAAGGGAAGAAAATTGCAGCAGAGGAGTATGTAGCAAACTACGCTGCATTAGGTCTAGATCCTGAAAAGACCACAGTTTATTTCCAATCCGAGAGAAGTGTAGTTCAAAAATTAGGTTTCCAGTTAGGTAAGAGGACTAACCTTAGTGAATTAGAAGCGATATACGGATTTGATGGTTCGACTAATCTTGCCCACGTGCAAGCACCATTGGTGCAAGCTGGTGACATTTTACATCCTCAGTTAGATGAATACGGTGGGCTGCGTCCGATTGTAGTGCCTGTCGGAATCGACCAAGACCCTCATCTCAGATTAACAAGAGGACTAGCATCCAAAACAAATTGGTTCAATGTAAGTGATGCGAAAATGGGACTTCAAGTCGGTGTGTCAATTCAAGAGGATAACTCATTAATCATGGGAGTTGAGCCAAGCGGTCGAGTGAATAAAGAAAGGCAGAAAGAAGTATTCTCAAAAATAGTTTCAGTCATACAAGGGCTTGGTTATTCAGATATAATGTCAAACCCTAAGCATGGCACTGTAAACATACCCAGTGCTACTTCTAATGATAAAGGTCCAATCAGAATGGCACTTTTATCTCTTGAACGAAGTATGGGGGGAATGGGTCTGCTTGCTCCGTCAAGCACATACCATCGATTTGCAGTTGGAATGACCGGTGATAAGATGTCATCTTCGAAGCCTAAGACCACTCTCTTCTTGTCTGATGATATTGCCACAGCAGAAAAGAAAATCAAAAAATCATTTTCAGGCGGTCAAGCAACAATCGAAGAGCACAGAAGATTAGGTGGAGACCCAGATAAGGACGTAGCATATCAATACATGATGTATTTCTTCGAAGAGGATGATAGATTCCTTGGAGAGATAAACCAAGACTACAGAGCAGGGAAAATACTCGCAGGTGAAATGAAGCAGATGTGCATCGAAAGGGCAACTGATTGGCTTTCGAATCTTGCTGAAAAGCGCGACGAAACCGCTCACTTGGTGGACCAGTTCTTTGAATAATCAGGATAATCTGATAGTTTCAAGATTTTGAGGAGCGTATGTTCTCACCTTGAATTTCTCTCTAAGCGTTCTTCCAAGTTCGTTGCATTTGAAGTAATCACCGTGATGACAAATAACATTCTTTGGTCTTGGACTCATGTTCTCTATGAATTCTAGCAGTTGCCTTCTATCAGAGTGGCCACTGAATCCGTCGATTGTTGCCATCTCGCAACCTATTTTCACAATCTCTGTCTGTCCATTGATTACCATTGGCACTTCACTGAAACCTTTCTGCAGTCTTCGCCCAAGTGTTCCTTCAGCCTGGTAACCTACGAAGCAAAGTGAGTTTCTCGGTTCGTGTGCCCAGTTTTGGAAGTAGTTCATTACCGGACCTCCATTCATCATACCGCTGGTTGCTAGTACGATACATGGGCTTCCATCCATTACAATCGACTCTCGCATCTCTCTGCCTTGAACTGGACGGAACCATTCGCTAGTGAATGGATTATTTCCATCATCTTTCAAGAGACTCTTTCTGAGTGCTTGCGTGAGGTAATTAGGGTGTGAAGAATGAATTGCTGTGGCTTCTTGAATCATTCCATCAAGATAGACTGGTACGGGTTTTATGGCACCAGATCTGAATAATTCATCAATTGCTATCATAACCTCCTGAGACCGCCCAACTGCGAAAACAGGACATATCAACTTCCCGCCACGCTTGATGGTTCGGCTAACAATATCTTGGAGTTCTTGAGTAGCCTCTTCTCGACTAGGCTGGAAATCACCAGATGCGCCGTAAGTTGATTCGATAACAAGCGTCTCGCATCTTGGGAATCTTGTGTTAGCTGCATCAAACAGCCAAGATTTCTCATATTTTTGGTCGCCTGAGAATACAATGTTGTGCTTACCGTCGCCAACGTGTAAGTGCACGGATGAAGAACCAAGAATGTGTCCTGCGTTATGGAATGTCAATTTCATATCTGGTGCGATATCAACAGTCTGCCCCCAATCAACATCGATAACATGCCTCATACAAGTTCGAATGTCTTCCATGTCGTAAGGTGCTCTCTTTCCTTCGGAACCGCCAACTTTGAGATAGTCAGACTGCAGGAGTAGCATCATGTCTCTAGTTGGAGGAGTACAGTAGACTGGTCCTCTGTAACCATACCTGAATAGAACTGGTAACATTCCAGCGTGATCTAGGTGTGCGTGAGTTAGGATGACTGCATCCATTTTCTCCATCGGTAGTGCCTCTGGTGCAGTAAAGTAAGGCATCGGGTCTGTATCAGATGCGATGTTTACTCCAACGTCTATCATAACTCTACTTTCGTTTGAAGTAACTAGGTGGCATGCACGACCTACTTCTCTGTAGGAACCCAATGCAGTGGTTCTTACCCAGAATGAGCCAGGTCTTTTTGGCCTGTAAATATTCAATCCAAAGTCCTTGAGGAGCTTCCTTCTTTCCTTGGCGTGTGACGCTCTATATCCTCTGATGTCATGCATTGTTTTAGAATAAATTGGAGGTGTTCTCTCAAATTTGACCAGCCAACCGCATTCATCTCGAATTGCTTTTGCGTTTGCTCCTCTTCTACCTACAGCCTCACCTGGGTTGTTACAGATTACAGTTACCTCACAGTAGCAAGCATCGAAATAAATCGAGTCTATTCCAGCGACGTCTTCGATTAAATCTCGAATAAATTCCTCTGTTTCAGCCTCTCCTTTCATGATTGATTCATGGGGTCTAAGTACGATTCTTCGCTTGATTTTCTTGGCGATTTTTCCAACTAATCCATCTCCTCCACCAAACGCATCTGGGGTTGGAGTAACAATGGAGATGTCTCCCGCTTCCAAATCAACATCGTACTGGATGTCCTTGGGAACAATTTTTGCTATTGCATCCTTCATTTCTTTGAAACTAAGTCTCATAATATTTCACCTCCGGCTCACTGATTGACATGGTGAACCCCAGAATGGGGTCACGAGACTAACCCGTGAGTGGAGTATGATGCCTACTTCTTTAGTATGGCTGCGATTTCTTTCTGGTCTACAGGGACGTAGCCATCTTTTGCAGTAATTACGGCAAGGTCCATTCCGTTTCCAGATGCGGCATCACGCTGTGCTGATGCTGATAATGCCCTTGCTGCCAGTGCAACTGCAGCGTCTCTTGACATATTCTCGCTAAAACCGTCTTCTAGAACACCGTACATGTAAGGTGAACCGGAACCGGTTGCACAATATGAATCTGGAATTGATCCTCCTGCGGAATCGATTGAATAAACAGAACCACCTTCATTGTCAACTCCAACAATGAGGAGTTGAACCCAGTGAGGTCTTCCGGAAAGGATGTTTGCTGTTAGGGTAGCAGCGCCTCTCACGGTCATTGCGTCGCCTCTTCTTAACTCAAAGAGTGAAACTTCAGCAGCTAGTGTTCTTGCCAAAGATTGTGCGTGACCGACAAGACCAGCGGTTGTTAGAGCAAGGTTGTCACCGATTTTGAAGAGTTTCTGAACACTCTTGTTTGCAACGAAGTGGCCCATTGTTGCTCTGTGGTCAGCACCAACAACTACTCCGCCCTTGAAAGTGATACCTACTGTACTTGTTCCTGTTTTTACTGCGCCTGGAGCTTCGTTCACATTCTCACCTCGATAGGAGCCCGCCAAACCAGTCGGGACAATACCCTCGATTCGCGGGACCCTTATCAACCAACCGTCATTCCATGCATTCCATGAGCGAGGAAGGAGACAAGCAGACTTCGCTCGATTCATTCGATGGTTCAGCACCTCGTCGCTTGAATTTACCCTCTCAGGAGCCCGCTATCACCGCACCAAGTAATTCAAATTCAAACCGTTATCACGACATGGAGAAGTTGTATCCTAATGCTCCGGTTCCAAAGGTCGCTGACGGTCTGGTAATACATCGAGCAGTTCTGCATGATTTAACAGGAGTTCCACAATTGCTTGATTGGTTAGCTGATGGTGAGGCAGCGATTGTGAGAATGGAGAAGCTAATGAGTCGTGAATTAGAACTTCAAACTGCTATTGAACGACTAAACACGTTTGTTGAATCGGATTTAGGTGGACAAATCATCAGGCTTACTGAAAGCAGATTGATGTTGTTGCCCCCTGGATGTCGAGGTGTTAGAGGAGTAGATGCAGAAGCGTTCAGTGTTGATTCTTCTGACCTAAGTTAGGTGATAATATGCAGGAGGTTCCAGTTGATATTCCATGTCCAATTTGCAAAACTGAAGGCCAAGTTGCAATGATGACACACGTAGATGAAATACCGTATTTCGGTGAGCACACTCAAGTCACAGTACTTTGCAACGCTTGCGGATGGAGACAAACGGATTTCATTCCTGCAGAAGGTAAGAAACCCGGTGCTTCAACGCTTGTTATCAGCAAGCCCGAACACATGCGCGCTAGAGTAATTCGTTCGTCATCTTGTACCGTGAGATTGGTTGAATTAGATTTGGAGGTAAATCCCGGAAGTGCATCAACCGGTTATGTTTCAAATGTTGAAGGTGTTGTTGACAGATTCATGGATGTCATCATTATGGTCACAAGGCAGGCCTACGTAGAGGATAGTGAAATGTCTGACATAAAGAGACTTCAAGAGATGCACACGACTCTGCTGGAATTAAAGGAAGACCCAATTCCAAATTCTGTTACTCTTGAGTTGTTAGATCCAAACGGACATTCACAAATTATTCACGAAGATGCAAGTATGAGAGAACTAAGCCCTGCGGAGTTGAGTGAATTACCTCAAAATCCCGAGCCTCCTGTATTCAACAGTGAAGACCTGTCGGAATAATCAGAGAATTGGTAAATCAAACCCGGATTCAACAGGGTCAGGTAAATCATCAGCCACGTTGTCCACGCTATTCCCTTTGGATTGTGATGACGTTGACAATGGTGTACTTCCCCTCTCAGATTCTTGCTTGATTGTCATGACTGAAAAAACTAGAATAAGCAAAATTCCTGATAAGAGTGTTGCCATTGGAATAACCCATCCGTCTCCACTTACGGTTGACATGCCGGCAAATGCGACAACAAGCAGAGATGCTCCGAGCAATAGGATGTACCTCGAATTGCCGGTCATGCAATAAACTCAGACCAAGCACTTGATGAACCTAATCCAATGTCGCTTGCAATATGTTCGGTTCCGGAAATGCTCCAAACTCTCCAGCGGGGAGTTGTCCAGGTTGGTTGATGACTGCAGTAGCATCATGGGGGGAGAACGCAGAAGATGCATACGACCAAGGTTTGGTCGAGATGGGTCTTGGAGACTCCAGGTTAATCGAAGTTCAAGGAGCTTTCCTTCCGATGGGATTCGAAGCAACTCCACCTATGCCACTACCTATGGGTTCACTAGTTGAATGTCATTTAGCAACCTCTTATGCATACAATGGAGGCTCGGCTTGTGCAGGTGTGGCATGGGCAGCATGTAGGACGCCTGAAGGTGAAGAATGTGCAATCGTTGCAAAGATTACAACCGAGTTAGATTACGAAGAGACAGAGGCACTGCTCAAGAGAAACCTCCAACGCAGACTAGCGAGTAGAGATTTAGAAGTTGTATCCTTTGATGTAGCAGTCGACGAAGTTACCGCTGCACAAGACCACTTTGGTGTAGCGATGGCGGCTTTGATATTGCCAGAATCATTGAAGTTGTCCGGTGGTGGAAATGTAGGAAGAGTACGTGCGGGACTAACACGACAGGCTTCGGATGCTATGGCATCTGCTGCAAAGCGTGTCGATACAAAAGCACCAGCAGCACCGGCAATGCGTCCTGGTGGTCCTAAACGCAACAATGACGGACCAGACTTCTCTCTGTGAGGCGAGAATTTGTACACAGTAGTGCGCTGTCCATCTTGTCAGCGCTGCTGGGGTGTCAGCGGAAAAACTCGCAAATGTCCTCACTGTGGTACTCAAGTTGGAGATGATGTCCAAATAGTCTCTACAGCGGATACGGCTGCTGAATTGCAAAGAGAAGTAGCAATCGCCAACATGCCTGAGAAACTTCGCAAGGAAATGGAGGAAAAACTCCCTAAAGCCGTGGAAGTGAATGAAAATCCTAGCGCAAGTCAATTATTTGCATGCATCAG
>CEUM01129844.1_pt1 | contig 14274 bp, 12 predicted proteins | sample 356421 | NCBI WGS metagenome assembly CEUM01 (sample SAMEA2622716, study PRJEB7988) | marine metagenome | biome: marine biome (ENVO:00000447); feature: surface water layer (ENVO:00002042); material: "saline water (ENVO:00002010), including plankton (ENVO:xxxxxxxx)" | depth 5 m | reverse complement strand
GACTTCGTCATCTTCCCGCCGCGCTGGATGGTCGCGGAACACACGTTCCGCCCGCCGTGGTACCACCGCAATTTCATGTCGGAATTCATGGGGCTGGTGTATGGGCAGTACGATGCGAAGGAAGAAGGTTTCGTGCCCGGCGGCGCCAGCCTGCACAACATGCACTCGGCGCACGGTCCGGATCTGGAAGCGTACGAGAAAGCGCGGAAGTCGGATCTGAAACCAATGCACCTGATGGATACCATGGCCTTCATGTTCGAAACCCGCTACCCGATCAAACTGACGGAGTGGGGGGTGAATAGCCCGCAGGTCCAAGCTGACTATCAGGATTGTTGGCAAGGGCTGGATAAGAACTTTAACGGGAAAAAATAATGCCTGAATTAAACGAAACCCACGACCCGACGCTGACCAGCTGGATCGACAGCGCCAATGAGGCCGAAGCCGATTTTCCGGTCCAGAACCTGCCCCTAGGCGTGTACACGGATCCCAAGATCGGCGTCGGCAAAGTCGGTATCGCAATCGGCGATAAAATACTCGATGTCACGGCGGCACGCGCCAAGGGTGTTATTGGCGGCGTGGCAGACGATGCGGCTGGCGCCTGTGCCGGAGATACGCTCAACGAACTGATGGCGTTGGGCGGGCGGCATTGGTCGGCGCTGCGTGCGACTGCGTCCAGAGCACTGCGCGACGACACCGAGGAAGGTGAAGCCGCCCAAGCGGTTGCTGATGAAATTCTTCTGGCGCAGGCCGGTGTCGCGATGCGGTTGCCGGCGCGAATTGGCGATTACACGGATTTTTATTCGTCTATCTTTCATGCAACCAATGTCGGCAAAATGCTGCGGCCCGACAATCCGCTGATGCCGAACTACAAGCATATCCCGATTGCCTATCACGGCCGGGCTTCGTCTATCGTAGCCAGCGGGGAGACGGTCAAGCGACCCGTCGGCCAGACGAAAGCGCCGGATGCTGACCACCCGTCTTTCGGCCCGTCGATGGCGTTTGACTATGAAACCGAGATCGGGTTTTTCGTCGGGCCAGGTAACCCGCTGGGCCAACCCGTTTCGATGTCCGAAGCCGAAGACCACATTTTCGGGCTATGCATCCTCAACGACTGGTCGGCTCGGGATATCCAAGCCTGGGAATATCAGCCGCTAGGGCCGTTTCTCGCCAAGAGCTTTGCCTCGCATATTTCGCCTTGGGTGGTAACGATGGAGGCGCTGGCGCCGTTTCGCTGCGGTGCCTATGACCGTCCGGACGGCGACCCTGCACCGTTGCCGTATCTGTCATCCTCTGAAAACGAAGCCAATGGCGGCTTTGATGTTCAGATCGAGGTCTCGATCGCGTCCGAGCAGATGCGCGATGCCGGCACGCCGCCGCAGGTTCTGGCGGTCACCAACATGCAGCATCTGTACTGGACGATATTCCAGATGCTGACGCACCATACGTCAAACGGCTGCAATCTCAGCCCCGGCGACATGATGGGCACCGGCACGATCTCCGGACCTACTGAAGATGCGCTGGGATCGGTTTTGGAGATCACCAAACGTGGCGCAGAGCCGGTGTCCCTGCCGTCGGGCGAGGAGCGGAGGTTCCTCGCCGATGGCGACGAGCTTATCATGCGGGCTTGGTGCGATGCTGACGGTGCCCGCCGGATCGGTTTCGGTGACTGCCGCGCGGTGATCGAAGGGGCCTAGTCGGTCAGTTATCCAGCCGGACTAACTGGCCCATATCCGAGCAGTCCTCGTCGGTCTTCAGTCCGGCGGAGTGAATGCCGTGGGCAGCCATGTCTTCGTCGACATCCTGACGGTCGCCGGTTACGCCGACTGCCCCGATCACCTCGCCGGCCTGGTTGCGGATCAATCGTCCTCCGCCCTCGGCGAAAACCTGACGCTCCGACGCGTCGTCGATGAACTTCATGAACATGGGCCGTTCATTGGCCCGAACCTGTACAAGACTGGACGACCGGCCAAGCGCGAGTGCGGCGTATGTTTTGCCCAGAGCCATTTCAAGTCGGAGCGCTGAGGCATGATCTTCCTTGCCGAACGCTTTGACGACGTTGCCGGGTTCGACGACGACGGCGCTCATCGGGCGCAGGTTCAGTTCCCGGCTTCTCTCGAAAATGGCGGCGATGATGGCGTTCGCCTGTTCCAGTGAAATAATGTTCATCACGATTCCCTCCGAAGAAATTCTGTGACCCAGTTATGGGGTAGCGCCTGTCGCTGTGCTAGTCTCCGGGTAGGAAAATACGGAGGCATTTCATGATCGGGGACCCTGTAAAACGGATAGAAGACCCGGCCTTGCTGCGCGGGACTGCCGTCTTTGTCGACGATATTCACCTGTCTGGCATGTTGCATGCGGCATTCCTGCGCAGTCCGCATCCGCATGCGAAAATCGTCGCCATCGATACCAAGGCAGCGAAGGCTGTCGCGGGCGTCTGCGCCGTCTACACCCTTGCAGATCTGTCGCCGCATGTGCTGATGGACCGGTTGCCTTTGCAATTTCCTACCACCGCTTTCCGCCCAGACGTTACGCCCTGGCTTCTGGCAGGAGAAGAGGTCTGCCATGTCGGCGAGCCGATCGCGCTGGTTGCTGCCGACACGCGCTATGCCGCAGAGGATGCCGCGACGCTGATTGAAGTGGAGTACGAACCGCTGCCGTCGGTGGCAGGATGCGCAGCCGCTTTTGCGGACGACGCACCGCAAGTGCATTCCGGCCAGGATGATAATGTTTTGGTCCGGTTCGGACAGTCCTACGGCGATACCGATGCCGCCTTCGCTGACGCCGCGCACATATTCGGTGAACGTTTTGTCCAGCATCGCGGGGCCGCACATCCCATCGAAGGACGTGGCGCCGTTGCCCGGTACGATGCTCTCGACGATACCACGACGTTGTGGTCGTCGACCCAAATGTCGCACGAAGTCCGTTCAGCGATCGTCCAGATGTTCGGCATCGCCGAAGGCCGCATCCGGGTGGTCGCCCCAGATGTCGGCGGCGGGTTCGGATCGAAATATATTGCGTATCCGGAGGAGGTTGCAGTGGCGTTGGCATCCCGCCTGCTGGACAGGCCGGTAAAATGGATCGAAGACCGGCGAGAGCATTTCACTTCCGCCATTCAGGAGAGAGAACAGGACTGGACGATGGAAATCGCCGTTGACGCGGAAGGCCGCGTCCTCGGCGTTCGCGGTTCCATGCTTTCCGACCAAGGGGCGTATACGCCGCAGGGCATCAACATGGCCTACAATGCTTCGACCGGTGTTCCAGGGCCCTACGTGGTGCCCAACTATGAAATCGACGTCCATGTGATGGAGACCAACGTGGTGGCGGCCGCCCCCGTCCGGGGCGCAGGCTATCCCGAGGGAAACTATACGATGGAACGTCTGCTTGACCGGGCGGCGCAGGGGCTCGGTCTGGACCGGGCCGAAATCCGCCGTCGAAATCTGATACCTGCCGAAAAAATGCCGTATGAAACGCCGCTGAAAACCCGCGCTGGATCGCCGGTGATGGCAGACAGCGGCGATTTTCTAAAGTGCCAGCAGATCGCGCTAGATCGCATCGACTACGAAGGATTTCCAGCTCGACAGGCTGCCGCCCGGGTGGAAGGCCGGTATCTCGGCATCGGTCTCGCCAACAGTCTGAAGGGGACCGGACGTGGGCCGTTCGAGTCCGGTACCGTCCGCATCGAGCGATCCGGCAAAGTACGGGTGTTTACCGGCGCGCTGGCGATGGGGCAGGGGCTGAAAACTATGCTGGCACAGGTGACGTCTGAACAGCTCGGCGTTCCTGTCGGGGACATCGAGGTCATCTCAGGCGATACCGGCACCATTGCGCTTGGGCTCGGTGGATTCGCCAGCCGCCAGACTGTAACTGCTGGATCGTCCGTCCACGGCGCCGCAAAAGAAGTGCGGGCAAAGGTACTGAGAATGGCTGCGCATCTGCTGGAGGCGGCGGAGGAAGACTTGGAGCTGGCAGATGGCGAGGTCCGGGTGACAGGATCTGACGTCTCGATCACGATAAAACAGGTGGCAGAGGCGTGCTCCGGCGCACCGGGCTATTCCATGCCTGGCGGCATTGAACCCGGGCTGGAAGCCTCCGATAATTTCAAACCCTCGGCCCTGACCTACAGCAATGGTGTGCAGGCAGTCGAGGTCGAGGTCGATACCGGCACCGGCGAGGTCAGGTTTCTGAACTACGTCGTGGTCAGCGACTGCGGCACCCTGATCAATCCGATGATCGTCGATGGCCAGATCGCTGGCGGCGTGGTGCACGGCATTGGCAATGCGCTGTTCGAATGGATGGGCTACGACGAGAAGGGCCAGCCGCTCACCACCAACTTCGGCGAATACACCATGCCGACGGCAACGGAGCTGATCCATCTGGATCTGCAATACGAACATTCGCCGACCCCACTGAATCCGCTGGGCGTCAAGGGCGTTGGTGAAACTGGCACAGTGCCGGCGGCGGCGGCCATTGTGTCGGCGGTTGAAAATGCGCTGGAGCCTTTTGGCGCGCGACTCAGCGATTATCCGGTGAAACCAGCAAAGATCGTGGAGATTGTGCGAGGACGCGAAGTCTAGCCCTTCGCCTCAACCTTCAGAATATCGAATATCACGTCCACTTCGGGCCGGTTCTGATAGTTTCGGAGCTAGAACCGGTGACGGATCGTGCCGTCTTTTCCGACCACTAAAAGAATCGGCTCGGCAACGCCGAACCACGCGCTCGATGCTGGAAAGCGGGCGTTCTGTAGACCGGAGGCGAAAATGATTTCACGGTTTCGATCCGATAGGAACGTGTATCCTTTGTGCGGGCCTCCGCGAATTTTTCACCGCATCCAGTGTGTCGCAATTTATGAAGGGTACGTTATGGCCGCGTGCGCGTAGGTCTTTGATTCTGAGGTTTCAAGTGACCGCCTGGCGCTTGCAGTGCGGTCACCAGTCCACTGAATAGGAAAACAAGATGACCAGCCCTTGGCATGTGCCAGCACATTAAAATTCTGATGCTGGTTGCTCTAGTTGACGGATTTCAGGTCGTGGGGGGGGCTGCGCGCCTACGGGCAGACCGATCTTACGCATGACAAGAGAAAATGTACCCCTCTCAGACGGTGCGGTTCGAACCAACAAATCGTCATCGACCCACTTCAATCTTCCATCTTGAGCAGTGATTTGGCGTTACCGCCCCAGATCGCAGCCTTTTCGCTGCCATCAAGCGTGTCGACCAGATCGACCAGTTCAACCGGGTTGTAGTCGCCCATGTCGTAGGGATAGTCGGTGCCCATGACGATCTTGTCGGTGCCGTACTGTTCTATTAGGTATTTCAGCTGGTGCGGGGTGAACACGACCGTATCCAACCACATTTTCTTCAGATAGCTGGTCGGCTCCCTGTCGATATTGACGCGTCCATCCTCGCGCGCCCCCCAGACATGATCGATCCGTCCGGTATAGGCCGGTAGATACCCACCGCCATGGGCCAGCAGGATGCGGAGTTCGGGGAACCGTTCCATTACGCCGTCGAAGATCAGCCGGTGCACCGCGATGGTGGTTTCCAGCGGGTTGCCGATGACGTTGTTGAAATAATGGTCCTTGAACCGCTCGGCGGAGGTGAAGCCGTTGGGATGGATGAAAATCAGCGTGTCCAGGTCCTGCGCCTTGGCCCAGAACTTGTCTAATCGCGGATCGGAAATTTCCGAGCCGTTCACGTTGGTTAAGATCTGGAAGCCCTTCAACCCCAGCTTGGTGACGCCGCGTTCTAGCTCGGCGACCGCCATGTCGGCGTCGTTCAGCGGGATGGTACCGAAGGCGACGAAACGATCGGGCATGTTGTCGACGATTTCCGCCAGGCCGTTGTTCACGATCTCTGACGCCTGCATGCAGATTTCCGGCGGCAGCCAGTAATAGGCTTGAAACGGCGGCGGAATGATGGTCTGCAGGTCGATGCCCATTGCATCCATGTCGATAAGCCGGTGATCCACTGTTGTCAGATGCGGCATGCGGTCGACGTTCTGCTGCATGTTCACCTCCCGCGTCATCTCGTTGGCGAACAGGATGGCTGGCTCCATTTCCGGTTTGAAATGCGGCTCCGCAATTTCGGCGGCTTCCGGAATATGCACATGGCAGTGGATGTCGATGGTGAACGCATCCGGTTTTTTCGGCTTCGAGCCGGGCTGCGGACGGGCGGATGTGAAAACATAGGGCTCAGCGCCTGCCATGACAGTTTCCTCTGACGTTAGGTTAGTGGACTGATCTCGAGTTCCTGCGCGAGTTGGTTGAGATTGTCCAGCAGGGCGGCATGCACTGGCACGCCGTTGGTTTTAGCATCTGCGATACTGGCGGCGCGGCCGTCGCCGGGGACGCGGACGCTTTTCACACCTCTCATTGGTGTCGCTGCGCGAATGGTGTTGGCCACGTCATCGACTTGGGCGCCAAAATCCAGGGCGTTACCAAAACGCGCGGGGTCGACCACGATCATGAAGTGGCCGTTGTTCACGGGTGTCTTCTGGTATTCCGCATCGCCCATGCTTTCGACGTCGACACCCATCTGCGCACCGGACAGCGTGGCCGCCAGTAAGCCGACGACCAGTGACAGGGCATAGCCCTTGTGTCCGCCAATCGGGTTGAGGACGCCTTCCCTGATGCGCGACGGATCCGTAATCGGGTTGCCGTTGCGGTCGATCATCCAGTCGGGCGGCAGGTCGTCGCCGCGCTGCGCGGCGGTGCGAACCTTCCCGAACGACGACACAGTGGTCGCAATATCCATCACGACGTGCGGGCCATCCTTCGCCGGAATCGCGGCGGCGATTGGGTTGGTCCCCAGCAGCAGGTCGGCACTGCCCGAGGGTGCCATATGATTGGCGCTGCCGTTAGTCCCGTACAGCCCGATCAGAGCTGCATCGGCGATCATTGACACATAGGTCGCTGCCGCACCCGCATGGTTTGATCGCCGCGCGCCGACCCAGGCGCCGCCCGTGTCCCGCGCCTTTATGATCGCGAGTTTCGTCGCGTATTCGACCACAAGGTGACCCATGGCGTTGTCCCCGTCGACCAGGGCGGTGCCGGGGGACTCCGCGACTGTGGTGACGGTCGGGGTAACGTTGATGCCGCCGGCGCGGATGCGCTACATGTACTGCGTCAGGCGGAAGATGCCGTGGGTGTGGAACCCCGCCAAATCCGACGCCACCATCAGGCGGCCGCAATCTGTCGCGTCGCGTGCAGGCAGACCGACGTTAGTCAGTGCGCGGGAGATGAAATCTTCAAGCTCGGCGGCGGGAAACCGCCGCGGCGCCGTCTCCGACATTCGATGCCTTTCCTGTTGGCGAGAGCGATTCTTTTGATTGCGGGCGGCATACCCCGCCGGTGTGAGCCGGGGCTAGCATCAAGGACTCACGAGTTTCATTTCAATCCGCCTCTTTTCATCCGGGTGGGGGCATGTTTATTGTCCACAAGAATGCGGACGTGGTGGAATTGGTATACACAACAGACTTAAAATCTGTCGGTCGCAAGACCATGCGGGTTCAAGTCCCGCCGTCCGCACCAGATCGCAGGGCCTGCATCGGGGGAATTCCATGTTCATCGCCATGAACCGCTTTCAGATTGTGAAGGGCTCGGAAGACGCCTTCGTCGAAGTCTGGCGCAGCCGGGATTCGCTGCTGAAAGACGTTGAAGGATTCGTCGAATTTCATCTTCTGCGCGGGCCAGAAGCGGACGATCACACGCTGTTTGCCTCGCACACCATCTGGCGCGACCGCGATGCCTTCGAGGCGTGGACGAAATCCGATCATTTCCGCCGTGCCCATGCCAATGCGGGTAACAACGGCGCCTTGTATCTTGGTCATCCGAAGTTCGAAGGGTTTGAGGCCGTTCTGGAAGAGTAAAATGTTGCCTATGCGACCTCAGGGAATGGTCGCCCCGACGCGCAGGCCACGATAGCGGTCCTCACCGCGATGCGGATCGACGAGCGAGGGCGGCAAACCTCAATCTAGCGGCGTCAGCCGGTCGGCCAGTTCGTGCTTTAGCACCTTACCGACACCGCTTTTGGGGAGATCGTCGATCACGAATATCTCGCGCGGCAGTTTGTAACGCGCGAGATTCTTGCGGCACCAAGACAGTATTTCCTCAGTGTCGATGTTATCGTTTCGCAGAACCACGAAGGCGGCGATCTCCTCGCCGAATTCCCGCGACGGCCAGGCTACAACGGCTGCGTCCATGACCATTGCGTGCTGGTTCAGCACGTGTTCGATCTCCGCCGGGTATACGTTCACGCCGCCGCGAATGATCAGATCCTTCGCGCGACCTGCGAGAAACAGGTATCCTGCGACGTCGCGCCATCCCAAATCTCCAGGATAGTACCAGCCGTCGCGGAACGCCGTCTTGCTAGCGTCGGGATCGTTGTGATAGCCGGTCGCTGTTCCGGGATGCTTGTAGCGGATACGTCCGATCTCTCCGGGTGGCAGCGACCTATCGTCATCGCCCGCGATATCGATTTCCGCGCCAAAGACGGGCCGACCGACGGATCCCGACACTTCCGGCGGGTCGTGCCAGAACAGCGCAGTGGCCCCGCCGCCATCTGTCGAGCCGTAGAAATTGAGGTACGAGGGACACACATTGCGCATCAGCGCATCGCGCTCTTCCTCATGCAGTATCGAGCCTGTCGAAAAAAGCATGTCGAGCCCCGGCAACAGCAGCTTCCCGTCGTCGCGCGGCGGCATGTCGAGTACACGGCGCAGAAGGGTCGGGACAAGGAACATTTTAGTCGCCCCGTTCCGGTCGGCGAAATCTATCAGATCTGGCATCTCGTACGGTGGCGGAAACAGCAGAGCCGTTCCGCCCGCGTAGATGGCGCACATCGAGTACCCGCGACTGCCGCCGAAATAGAGCGGCGTAGCGCACAGATATTTCGTGCGTTCGGTAAATCCTAGCGTCACGAAATAGATCATGAACCGCGCGAAAAATTGATTATGGGTGATCAGCGGACCCTTAGGGATACCGGTGGTGCCCGACGACAGGGCGAGCAGAAGTGGCGGATCGCCATCTGCAAGGTCTGTGGCGTCGGGGTCTGCGGCGTCGGCCGCGCTTCGCCAGTCTGAGTTAGTTTTAACAGACTGCCAGTCGCCATCGATGCGTATGAAGGGGTCTTCCGGTTCCGACAGAACCACACTGGGATCAAAAAAATCCGCCAGACGGGATTTTTCCGCGACCGTCCAGCGCCAGTCCATCGGCAGGGCCGCTGCGCCAATCCGCGCTAGAGCGAACAGGGCGGCGAGATGCTCCGGATTGTCCTTCAGGTTGACGCCGATGATATCTCCCCGTGACACACCCAACTCCGCGAGCCGGGTCGCACGTCGGCAGACCATGTCGCGGAATTCAGCGTGGGTGATGACGATGTCGCGCGTCACGACGGCAGGCAGCCCAGGTCGTCGCAAAGCATTCGTGTCGAGACGTTCGGCAAGGTTCATGCCGCCATCATAAACTCAATTTTTATATCCGCGAGAGTAGGGTTCGATGAAAAGGATTGATCAGGCCGCGGAATCTATATTTTCGGACGCGTGAAACCGACAAGTTTGCCGGCGCTAGGCGGATATCGAACCATATCAGGTCGGATACCGGCCGATATATCGAGATCGAAGTCGAATACGGCCAGCGCAGCGGTCCGGCACTTGCCGAACGGATTAGCGTTTCTGAGAGCCCGGCCGACCAGTCCAAGCACCAGTGTCAGCACGCCGAGATTATGGCTGATCAAGATGACACTGAGATGTCCGTTATCTATTTCCGGGATGAGATCCAGCATGGCGCGAGGTTCTGGGTGATAAAGTACCGGCAGGATTTACTGGACCGTCTCGCAGGGCAGGGCAGCCAGGGTATAATGTCTGCTCTCCACCGTGCGCCGTGTCGGCAAACAAAGCGCCACCGACGAGCGATAATTCAGGCTGCGCTTTTGCTAGCCCACTTAGGGCGCGGACCGGCGCCCGCGCGGAGCAAGTTTGCGGTCGAAATCGTCGTAGTGGGGCTAATCCCAAGAAGATTTTGCTTGCCGAATTGTGAACAGATATTTCATCGCGTTCGGGCAGCCTTAAAATAAGCGCCGGTTTGCGGCACTTGTGCGAAAATGTCATGACAATTTCCCAGAAGAAAGGTTGCGGAAATCCACCGCGCGCCATTGCAAGAAGAAACTCGAAGCGGCAAAAAGAAGCTTCTATCTGATAGATCACAGGCATTCGTGGATAAATGGTGGATTTGACGCAGAGATTTGATGTGCTGGTCATCGGCGGGGGAAATGCCGCGCTATGTGCCGCAATTAGCGCTCGACTAGAGGGCGCTTCCGTCCTCGTTCTGGAGAGGGCGGAAAAATTCTATCGCGGCGGCAATACGCGCCACACGCGGAATATGCGTTGCGCCCACGATGCAGCGACCGACACGCTGACCGGCCCCTATCCGGAGGACGAGTTGTTCGAAGATCTGCTCCGCGTGACCGAGGGCGAGACCGACGAGGAACTCGCTCGGCACATGATCCATGAGTCCAAGGACATGCTGAACTGGATCGTCGAACAGGGCGTGAAATTCCAACCGCCGCTGGGTGGAACATTGGGACTTGGACGAACGAATTCGTTTTTCCTCGGCGGCGGCCGGGCAATGCTCAACGCGCTCTACAACACCGCCGAGCGGATCGGCGTCAACGTGCTGTACGAGGCTGAAGTCACGGCGATGGATATCCGGGACGGGATGTTCGTCTCCGCCACCACGTATATAAATGGCAAGGAGGAAACGGTCCGCGCCGGCGCGCTGGTTGCGGCGGCAGGCGGGTTCGAATCCAATATCGACTGGCTCGCCGAATATTGGGGCGACGCTGCGCGCAATTTCCTGATCCGCGGCACTGCCAACAATCAGGGATCCATTCTGAAAATGCTGCTCGATGCGGGCGTCAGGCGGATCGGTGACCCCACGCAGTGTCATGCGGTGGCGATAGACGCCCGCGCTCCCCAATACGATGGCGGTATTATTACTCGGCTGGACTGTGTCGTGTTCGGGATCGTGGTCAATAAGAACGCGGAACGGTTCTACGACGAGGGCGAGGACATCTGGCCTAAACGCTATGCTATCTGGGGCCGGCTGGTGGCGCAGCAACCCGACCAGATCGCCTATATCGTGTTCGATCATTCGGTGTTGACCAAGTTCATGCCGTCGCTGTTTCCGCCGATAAAGGCAGATACCGTGATGGAACTGGCGGTGAAACTGAAGATACCCGCCGACACCCTCGAGAAAACAGTTGCCGGTTTCAACAAGGCAGTGGTCGACGGGACATTCGACCACACCATCTTGGACGATTGCTATACCGAAGGGCTTGATCCGCCCAAGACCCACTGGGCGCAGCGGCTGGAAAACCCGCCATACTACGCCTACCCGGTGCGACCAGGTATCACATTCACCTATCTCGGAACGCGCGTTAACAAGGAAGCCCGCATCATCATGGACGACGGCAAGCCGGCCGGAAACATGTTCGCGGCCGGGGAAATCATGTCCGGCAACGTGCTCGGCAAGGGCTATGCCGCTGGCATCGGCATGACCATCGGCTCCGTTTTCGGCCGTATCGCAGGCAGGGAGGCCGCGCATAATGCCCGCAACTAATCAGACAACTGACTTCGACCCGCTCGCCAAACCGGAAAAGGCCGGGCTGGGCGACGTGCCCAACGGGACTGAGGCGCTGACGGAGGTCGGCCGCCTGATGACGGTGTGTAATTCCTGCCGCTATTGCGAGGGGCTATGCGCCGTGTTTCCGGCGATGATTGCTCGCCGCGATTTTCCGGACGGGGATCTGAACTACATGGCTAATCTATGTCACGGTTGTGGTGCGTGTTTCTACGATTGTCAGTTCTCGCCGCCGCATCAGTTCAACATAAACGTGCCGCGGGCGATGGCAAGGGCCCGAGCCGAGTCTTATCAGGCCTATGCCTGGCCGCGGATGTTTGCCGGCCTTTTTGCCCGCAACGGGTTGGCGATCAGCATCATTGCGGCGCTGAGCGTGGCCGTATTCATCGCCGGTTTCGCTGCTTGGAACGATCCGTCGGTGCTGTACGGTACTCATACAGGGCCAGGCTCTTTCTACAAGCTGATGCCGCACAACGCGATGGTGGCGCTGTTCGGCACCGTGTTCCTGTATGCCATCCTCGCGACGATCATGGGCGCGCGTGCGTTCTGGCACGATATTGGCGAACCGGCGGAGACGCTGGCGGATCCGCGATCCCTGTGGCAGGCGATGAAAGACGCCGGAAAGCTGCGTTATCTCGACGGTGGCGGCGCGGATTGCCAGGCGGACGAAAACGACACGCCGGATCACCGGCGGTTTTATCACCACTGCACGTTTTACGGTTTCCTGATGTGCTTTGCTTCGACGTCGGTGGCGACGCTGTATCATTACCTCTTGGGACGTGAGGCGCCGTACCCTTGGTACGACCTGCCGGTGCTGCTGGGTACCATTGGTGGCATCGGTTTGCTGATCGGGCCGGTTGGTTTGCTGAAAGCAAAGTTCACACGCGACCCCGATATGCAGGATAAAGAACGCTTCGGCATGGATGTGGCGTTTCTGGCGATGCTGTTCCTGACCAGCCTGACTGGGCTGGCGCTGCTAGTGCTGCGCGACACGCCGGCGATGGGTATGCTATTGGCGCTGCATCTGGGGGTCGTATTCGGGCTGTTCTTCACGATGCCCTATGGCAAGTTCGTCCACGGCATATACCGCTACTTGGCCTTGGTGCGTTACGCCAAGGAGAGCAGCCCGGAAAACGCCTAGCGGACCGGCGCTGCACCGGTGTTGCTCCCCAGCTAAAGTGGAGGCTTTAATCATGCAAAGTTCCATTCCGGCGGTATTCATGCGCGGCGGCACCTCCCGCGGCTTGTATTTCAAAAAAGCCGATCTGCCAGACAACCGAGACCTCTGGGACGATATTCTTTTGAAAGCCTTCGGATCGCCCGATCCGCGGCAGGTGGACGGCGTTGGCGGTACGACGTCTGTTACCAGCAAGTCCTGTATTCTCTCGCCGTCGGAACGCGACGATTGCGATATCGACTATCTTTTTGCCCAGCTTGCCGTTGACGAAGCCAAAGTCGATTACGCGCCGACCTGCGGCAATATGCTGGCAGGCGTCGGACCCTATGCCATTGAGACGGGGATGATTCAGGCACAGGACGGCGAAACCCGTGTGCGTATCCATCAGGTGAACACGGGCGGGCTGGTGGAGGCTGTGGTTCCCACCCCTGGAGGTCAGGTAGAGTACGAGGGCGAGGTCGCGATCGATGGTGTGCCGGGAACGGCGTCACCCATTCTGCTCAATTTCATGAACGTCATCGGCGCGCGGACGGGAAAACTGTTTCCGACTGGCGAGAAGACGGAAACCATAGACGGCGTCGATGTCACCATCATCGACGCGGCCATGCCATGCATGATTACGCGGGCCGCCGATGTCGGAAAAACCGGCTATGAACCTGCGGCCGCACTCGACACCGACACGGCATTCTTCGAACGTGTCGAGGCGATGCGGCTGGAAGCCGGTCACCGCATGGGACTGGGTGATGTGTCAGGGCAGGTCCAGCCCAAGATAATCATCACCGCGCCGCCGCGCGATGGCGGAGTGATCGCGTCACGTTACCTCGTGCCGGACAAGACGCACGAGACCCATGCTATCACCGGCGGCATAGCCCTCGCGTATGCGTCCGTCACACCCGGTACGGTCGTCGAACCGCTTCTTGATTTGCCGGCGGGGGACGATCGGCCACAGTTCTCTATCGAACATCCGGCGGGTCAGCTGCATCTGGCGCTGACACTGAGTGATGGCGACGGCGGCAGGAAAATTGAAGCCGCTGGCATTACCCGAACGGCGCGGATGATCATGCAGGGCTCCGTCGTGGTCCCAGCCCGGCTTCTCCGAGTTTAGAAGCCGATTTTATCGGTGAACTCTAGCCAAACCCCTTGGCTGAGCCTCCGTCGACGCGGATATTGGCGCCGTTGGTATAGCTCGCGCGGTCGCTGGCGATAAACGCAACCATGGCGCCGAATTCGTCGGGCGTGCCGAACCGGCGGGCGAGTGTTGCGGATTCGCGGGCGGTTAGTTCTTCCTCGTCGGATATCCCCTTGAGAGCACCACGCTGTTCGGCAGTAGAGAGCGTCCGGTCGGTGCGCACGGCGGACGGCAAGACGATGTTTACCGTCACACCGTCAGCAATCACTTCGCCCGACAGTGTCTTGCAGTAATTGGCCATGCCGCTGCGATAGAGATTCGACAGCACGTTATTG
>CEUM01117830.1_pt1 | contig 14282 bp, 7 predicted proteins | sample 356421 | NCBI WGS metagenome assembly CEUM01 (sample SAMEA2622716, study PRJEB7988) | marine metagenome | biome: marine biome (ENVO:00000447); feature: surface water layer (ENVO:00002042); material: "saline water (ENVO:00002010), including plankton (ENVO:xxxxxxxx)" | depth 5 m | reverse complement strand
CCCTGGCATCAACTCGTGGCCCTATCGGTGCTCACCTTCCTCATCTGGGGCCTTGAATCACTGTTCGAATACTTCTACGGTGTCCTTTGGCGAAACCTTGCTCAAACCGTTCAGCACGAGTTGCGTTTGGACACGTTTGACCACGTGCAACAGCAGGGGATGACATGGTTTGACGAGCGTCAGAAAGGAGATATTCTGGCCATTCTCAACGATGACATCAATCAGCTCGAGCGTTTCTTGGACAAAGGCGCCAACGATTTGCTTCAGGTCAGCACCACCGTCATCGTTGTCGGGGCGGTGTTCCTGCTGATTTCCTGGCAAGTCGCCTTGTTTGCCGTGTTGCCCATCCCGCTCATCGTGTGGGGCTCGTTCCGCTACCAGCGGAGCCTCGAACCGCGCTACGCCAAAGTCCGTCAGGCTGCAGGGCAGATGAACGCGCTTTTGGAAAACGACCTCTCCGGGATGTCAACCGTTCAATCGTTCACGGCTGAAGCCAACGAGTTGCGACGAGTGGAAGTGCTCAGCGATGCTTACCGAGAAGCCAACCGAGAAGCGATTCGTCTCTCTGCAGCGTTCACGCCACTCATCCGCATGGCCATTCTTGTTGGCTTCACAGCGACCCTGTTGCTGGGAGGTTGGTTCACCCTTGAAGGCACAATGGCCGTGGGTGCGTACTCGGTGTTGGTGTTCATGACGCAGCGCTTGCTGTGGCCCCTCACGAGGCTTGGAGAGACCTTTGACCTCTACCAACGCGCCATGGCCTCGTCCACCCGTGTGCTGGACGTGTTGGCTTCGCCCATTGAACTTCAGCAAGGAGAATACTCACCCGATCTCGAAACAAGGAAAACCTCGTCCATCGCTCTGGAAGATCTTTCGTTTGGCTATCCCGACCGAGAACCACTCTTTAACCACCTTTCACTGACGTTTGAACACGGGAAAACCACCGGCGTGGTGGGTTCAACGGGTGCCGGGAAAACCTCACTTGTTCGTCTTTTGCTCCGATTTGCAGAGCCTCAGCAAGGACATGTAACATGGTGCGACCAACCCATTGAAACGTGGAAGCTTCATTCACTCCGATCTTCCATTGCCCTGGTTGACCAACACATCACACTCTTTCCAACCACCATCCTCGAAAACATTCGCTACGGACGACCGGACGCCACAGATGAAGAAGTGATCGAAGCGGCGGAAATTGCTGAGGCCGCCGCCTTTGTTGCAAACTTGCCCAGCGGCTGGGAGACATTGGTCGGAGAAGGGGGCCACCGCCTCTCGGGCGGACAGCGGCAACGGGTGGCCATCGCCAGGGCCGTGCTCAAAGACGCCCCGCTGCTCATCCTCGACGAGGCTACGTCGGCAGTGGACAACGAAACAGAAGCGGCACTCCAACGATCCATTGAACGAATTTCGAGGGGCCGAACAACCATTGTCATCGCACACCGCCTTTCGACCGTTCGAAACGCCGATCGCATCGTCGTCCTCGAAGAAGGTGAAGTGATGGAAGACGGGCGGCACGACGACCTGGTGAGCCTCGGAGGAATCTATGCTCGGTTGTGGTCGGTGCAAACCGGCGAAGGCCGTTAATCGTTAGAATCCACGCGCGAAACTTAGCAAAAATACACCTCTTTATATACTCAAGGTTAGAAAGCGCACCTTGAGAACCATGAAAACTGAAAAATTCTCGAAAACAACGAGCCTGCTTTTGATTGCCACACTTGCCCTTGCAATGGCCGGAACGGTCAGCGCAGCGGAAATCGTCGACCCGTCGACGAAGTACGCCGATGATACCCTCGGTCTCATCACGTTCTTCCTCTTCTTCGTCGGCTACATCTCCATGGGTGCTGCCTTTGTCTTCTTCATGGCAGAGCGCAACTCCGTGGCACCTCAATACCGAACGACCATGACCATCTCGGCCCTGATCGTCGGTATTGCTGCCTTCCACTACTACTACATGCGCGGTGTCTACACCGACCTCGACGCTGTGTCCATTGAGTACCGATACATGGACTGGATCATCACTGTCCCATTGATGGCCCTCAAGTTCCCTTCCCTCGTGGGCAAGGAAGCCATCACCGACGACAAGTTCCTCGGTCTCGGCTTCACCGGTATCTGTTTCACCGGTGCCCTCATCATGATTGGATTCGGCTACCTCGGTGAGTCCGGTGCCATCGACGGCATGCTCGGTCTCATCCTCGGTGGTGTCGGCTGGGCCATGATCATCGTGGCGACCGGTACCCCCTGGTCCTCCGGTAAGGGTGTCGACAACAGCAAGATTGCACCAGAGCTCCTCTGGAGCACCAACGCCCTGCGCTGGTTCATCTGCGTCGGCTGGGTCATCTACCCCATCGGCTACCTCTTCAACCCAGAAGCTGGCGTCTCCGACGCTGTTTCCGAAGAAGTCATGGCCATCCTCTACAACATCGCTGACATGATCAACAAGATCGGTTTCGGTGTTGTTGCTTGGATGGGTGCTAAGAAGGCTACCGAAGCCATCGCAGCTGCTGAGTGAAACCAAACCAGGTTCTCCAACCCCCCTGAAGCGGGGTGGCTTCGGCCACCCCGTTTCTCTTGGTTGGGCCGCCCGCTACGATGTGTTTGCACGCACGTGAACCCCTTCACGTAGGTGTCGATTGAAGCGGTGGGATGCACCCACCGACGTCAAGACGGTTCACGCCTCCTCATCCACGATTCGATCGTTAGATGAGGGCGCCGAGCAAGCCAAGTTCCCAGGACGAACCATCCTACAGTGTAGGCCACGACGACCCCTGCGGTCGAGATTGCTGACCACCCATGAACGGTTTCGGCTTGGTGAAACAACGCGAACGGTACGAAGTGCAACACGTACACGGTGAGCGAGACTCGCCCCACATGCGACAAAGCGGCGAAGGCTGTCCCAAGACGCTCCACGATCCACCACAGCATGGCCACACCGGTCATGGCTGCGATGAGAAATGGAGCGTTGGCCGGGAAGAATGTCAGCGCTGCGTTGCCTGTTGGAAGCGCCCAAACTTGCCCTGATCGTTGACTCTGAACGAGAACGATTGTTGAGGCCACCAGGCCCGCAACAACCACGTCTCGAAAGAACATCTGACGACGTTCTCCGGAGAGACGAGCTACGGTCAAGCCGAAGCACGCAAACAGGACCCAAGGGAAGAACGGGTAGAGGCCCGTTATGATCAGATGGCTCATCCACATGGTGAGCGAGGGTGTTTCAACTCGAGACGTCCAGTCTGATGACCCCTGCCAGGGTTCGGTGAAGATGCTCAACATCAAGACCAGAACGAACGCACCTGAAAAGAGACGAATGGAATGGGTGGTCCTGTGAAATGGCCGAGCCCACAAGGGCTCGGTTAGAATCACCAGCCCCAACATTGACAGGACGCCTGGTGTAAACGGATCGAACAAGTGCGGTGCGCTCACATTGACGGCAACCTGACACGCAAAGAGCCAACCGGCTCGCCACCAGCGTTGTCGAGGTTTGAGCGCTCGCTGAGCGAGTCCCCAACCAAGGAGTGCGACGAAGAGCGGTGCTGCGAGTCCGCCTCCAGCGGATACGATCACGCCGAGGATGAGCAACCCCCCTGAAAGGGACGGTTCCCACGTCGCTGCAGCGTGGACGAGCACCATCAGAAGAACGGCCAACCCACGAAGTGCGTCAATGTGCACCAACCGTTGTGATGCGGTCATGAGGTTCACTCAAGCTCGTTGTTTGACGTACTCGACGGCGTTTCTGAACATCTGGAGGCCTTCGCCTTCCCATCCATCAAGCGCTCCGCCTGCGTGCTCTGCGCTGTGGCGAGTGTGCGTTGGATGAAGCCATCGAGCGTAGATCGCTTCGGGGTGCGGCATGAGTCCAAAGACCAGGCCAGTTGAGTCACAAATTCCAGCGATGTTCCGCATGCTCCCGTTGGGACTCACGGGGTAAGGCAGAGGATCGTCCGTCATCCCTTCTCCTACGGTTGTCGTCGGGTCAACATAGCGCACCGTCAACTGGTGATGGGAGGCCAGTCGATCGAGGTCTGCTGACGTTGGCATCACGTATTTTCCTTCACCGTGGCGAACAGGGCATTCCATTCGCGTCATGCCCTTCGTCCAGATGCAAGGACTCTCAGGGTCAAATTCCAATGTGACCCATCGGTCCTCGTACCGTCCGCTGTCGTTCAGCGTCAGACTTCCTCGCTGGACGAAATCTGGAGAACGTCCCGCCTCAGGCCCAGGAAGGAGACCGGTCTTGACCAGCACTTGGAAACCGTTGCAAATACCGATGATGGGTTTGCCCGCATCGACGAAGGCCATGAGCGCATCTCGCATGGCAAATCGCATACGATTACCCATCAACCGGCCGCTACCGAGGTGGTCGCCAAACGAAAATCCGCCGGGAACCGCCAAAATATCGTAGGATTCGAGGTCAGCGTCGCCTGAGACAAACCGATTCACGTGGACGCGATCGGCCTCAGCTCCAACCAATTCAAACACGGCCTTGGTCTCGTGGTCGCAATTGATGCCAAACCCAAACAAAACAGCGACACGGGGCGTCATCATGCCATCCCTCCCGTCAAATCAAGTGTGCCTTTCCATGCCGCTGTCATGGCATCAACATGCATGTGCACGAGTGGGTCGTCCCCGTCCATGATCGAGAGGTGTGCCGTATTGTCCACGGTTCCGAGCACGGTGGTCGGGTGACCCTTCATGGCAGCGAGGAACGCCGCCTCGTTGTCTGGGGACACCGCCACGACAAACCGTCCGAGCGATTCGCCCCAAAGGCGGCCCCAAACATCGCCGTCTCCCGTGCCGTCAATGTCCACCGATGCGCCCAGACGTCCGCCAATGCACATTTCTGCAAGCGCAACGGCCAACCCTCCCTCACTGCAATCGTGAGCGGTGCGGACAATGCCCGCACGGATGGCGGTGGAAAGGGACCGGTACATCGCTAAGTTTTGCTCGGGATGAGGGAGTTGAGGCACGCGACCGCCAATGCCGTCGACTTGGCCGGACTCAGTCATCATGAACGCAAGTTCGGAAGCACCCAATTCCTGATTTGACGTGCCGACGAGGTAGATTCGATCGCCACTGAATTTGAAATCACTCGTGGCTGTTTGGCGAACGTCAGGATGGTCACCAAACAGGGAAAACAGCAACGTTGGCGGAATCGAAATTTTCTCCGGACCGGAGCCGTAATCGTTCTTCATTGAATCTTTGCCGCTCACGCAGGGCAACCGGTAAGCCCGGCAGACCCGTTCCAGTTCTCGATTGGCACGCACGAGTTGGGCTAATTTGAACCGCCCGTCGGGTGTTTTCGTAGATTCAATGGGGTCGGGCCAGCAGAAGTTGTCCAAGCCGGCCATTTTGTCAACGTCCAACCCAACACATACGGCGTTTCGGACGGCTTCGTCGATGGAAGCCGCGGCCATGGCGCCCGCATCGATGTCAGAATACCTCGGTGCAATACCGCACGAAATGACCAACCCATGGGGGTCGCCGTGAATCGGTGCAATCACGCCAGCATCACCTGGGCCGTCACGTTCCACACCAACGAAGGGTTTGATCGCCGTCTGGGCAATGACTTCATGGTCGTACTGACGGACCCATGTTTCCTTACTCGCAATGTTGGGGCGCTTGAGCATGCCTTCCAGAAGCGAGCTATGGTCAGCCGATGTCGGTGGATTGAACGGTGTCAGTTGTGGCGGGCGCCATTCGGATTCGAGTTCGAGTTGAGGGACGCCGTCATGAAGGAATTCAATGGGAAGGTAGGCCACGGTGGCTTCGTCGTATCGCACGTGGAACATGCCGGTGGACGTGAAGGTCGCCACCGCCGTCGCCTCGACCTCGTGCAGCGCAGCCATGGCTTCGAAGGCCGCTTGATCTTCGGGTCGAACGGCGATGGTCATGCGTTCTTGGCTCTCAGACACCAGGATTTCCCAGGGAGAGAGGCCCGCTTGCTTCAGGGGCACCTTGGCGAGGTCGATTTCACAGCCGTTGGTGTACTCAGCCATCTCACCAATCGATGAAGACAGTCCGCCGGCTCCGTTGTCGGTGATGCAGGTGATGAGGCCGGCATCCCTCGCCTCCAACACCATGTCGAGCATCTTCTTCTGTGTGATGGGGTCGCCAATCTGAACGGCGCTGGACGGAGATTCTTCGGTCAGCTCGAGCGAGGAGAAGGTGGCGCCGTGGATGCCATCGTAGCCCACTCGACCGCCGACCATGTAGACGATGTCGCCCGCCACGGGGGTTTTGACGTGGGAGGGGCGACCGTCGTTGAGAACACGCGGCATGATGCCGACCGTTCCGCAATACACGAGCGGTTTTCCGATGTAGCGGTCGTCAAACACAATGGCGCCGTTGACGGTGGGAATACCAGATTCGTTGCCCCCAACACGAACACCTGCGTGGACGCCGCGAAGCACTCGGGACGGGTGGAAGAGGTTCTCGGGAAGGTTACCTTCCCAGTCGGGTGGACCAAAGCAAAACACGTCGGTGTTGGCGATGGGTCGGGCTCCCAAGCCCGTGCCGAGAATGTCACGGTTGACGCCCACGATGCCGGTCATGGCCCCGCCGTACGGGTCAAGGGCTGAAGGTGAATTGTGTGTTTCCGCCTTCATGCACACGCTCCACGTGTCATCCCAAGCGATAACGCCAGAGTTGTCATGGAACACCGAGAGCAGCCAGTCGACGTCTTCTTGCATGTCATGGGTGGGTTTCATGATGTGCGTTTTGAACAGGGAATCCACCATCGTGTCCTCCCCCGTTTCATGGTCGACGTGATGAATTTTTGAAGCGAAGATCTTGTGTTTGCAATGTTCACTCCATGTCTGCGCCAAGCACTCCAATTCCACGTCGGTCGGAGCATCGGGCGAGATGCCCATGGACGTGCGCTGCTGACGAATGGTATCGTCGCGATAGTGGGCTTGGATGGCGTGCATTTCGTTGAGGTTGAGTGCCAGCAACCCTTCGTTTGAAATGGTTTCAAGCGCGTCATCGCCGACTTCAAGATCAATCGATTGAGGTGCGATGAAGATTTGTTCAGGAGGCGTCGGGAAGTCGATTTCAGGCCATGCTTTCGCCTGACAGTCCTCTCGGTTGGCGATGAGGGCTCGCTCGATGAGATTGTTGTGAAGGGTGCCGGCCAGCCAACCTTCGTCGCATTCGGATGGAAGGCCGTAGAACGCATAGGTGAGATAGGTAGCGATCTTAGCGCCACTGTCCGTGGGAAACAGGGTCTGGAATCCGTCGGTAGCTGCTTTTCCTGGGTTGTCGGTGACACCGGGTTTGAACCCGACCGTGATGACAGCGTCAGGAGCGCTATCAAACAACTCGGTCGTCAACAGGATGGTGTTGGTTGCGCCCTGTTCAATGATCGGGTCGGCAAACAGGTCGTCCACGCGCTCGGCGATGCGTTCTTGGGTTGTTTCGCCGTTGATGAGGTAGCCGCAAATCGATCGAACTTGAGCGACGTCAATCCCGTGGTCAGCCTTGAGTTGGCGTCGAACGACATCCCCGCGAACATCACGCATTCCCTCTCCTTGGCGAGGGGTAACTTCCACACGTGTAACTGGCATGTTCTGCACCGTGCCCGTTGGGCAAGCGGAGGTTGTTGCATGCGCTCTTTGTAGTCTGCGCCTTCAACGGTTCAGCATCTTGGACAGGAATTGTCCCGTTGGACTCTCAGCCACCTTCGCTACGGCTTCCGGCGTCCCCTTCGCAATCACCTGCCCGCCGCGTTCGCCGCCTTCCGGGCCAAGGTCGACCACCCAATCGCACGATTTGACCACGTCAAGGTGGTGTTCAATGATGATCATTGTGTGGCCCTTGTCGCGGAGTTGGTGAAGGACATTGATGAGTTTTGCAACATCGCTGAACGACAGTCCCGTGGTTGGCTCGTCGAGGATGTAGACCGTGTGCTTGTTGGGCATCCGTCGCAGTTCACTGGCGAGTTTGACCCGTTGTGCTTCGCCGCCTGAAAGGGTGGTAGCCGGTTGGCCCAGGCGAATGTAGCCCAAGCCGACCGCGTCGAGGGTTTCGAGCGTCCGGTGGATTTTCCGGTGATTCTTGAAGAATTCAACCGCTTCCGCCACCGGCATCTCCAGAACGTCGTGGATGGTTCGACCGCGCCATTCCACCTCAAGGCATTCTCGAGTGTACCGCTTCCCGTTGCAAATATCGCAAGTGATCCACACGTCGGGAAGGAAGTTCATTTCCAGTTTGATCGACCCACCGCCGCTACAAGCCTCGCACCGACCACCCTTGACATTGAAACTAAAGTGGCCCGGTTTGTAACCTCGCTCCTTGGACAGCTTTGTGTTGGCAAACAGCGAACGGATTTCATCGAACACCTTCGTGTACGTTGCAGGGTTGGACCGGGGAGTTCGACCAATGGGTGACTGGTCGATGATGATCACCTTGTCCACGTGTTCCACCCCTTCGAGTGAGGTGTGTCGTCCGGGCAGGGTTTCCGCTCGGTGAACATCCCGTTGAAGGGCAGGCGCCAAAATACCCGACACCAACGATGATTTTCCTGAACCTGACACGCCGGTGACCGCCGTCATGCAGCCGATGGGAAAGGCGACGTTGATGTTCTGGAGGTTGTTGTGTCGGGCTCCGTTGACCTTGAGATGGTGCTTGCCAGGCTTGACTCGCTTCTCGGGCCATGGGATGGATTTTCGCCCGCTGAGGTAAGCGCCCGTGACGGATGCGTCACTGGCCATGACCTCTTCTGGCGTGCCGTTGGCCACCACCACGCCGCCCTCGAGACCAGCCCCTGGGCCGAGATCGCACAACCAGTCCGCTTGGCGCAAGGTGTCTTCGTCGTGCTCGACCACAAGCAATGTGTTGCCCAAATCACTGAGTTCTCGCAACGTGGTGAGGAGGCGGTCGTTGTCACGTTGGTGCAGACCGATGGAGGGTTCGTCGAGCACGTACATGACGCCGGTTAAACGGCTTCCAATTTGCGTGGCCAGACGAATTCGTTGACTTTCACCACCCGAAAGGGTGTTCGCCTTCCGGTCCAACGTGAGGTAGTCCAATCCAACGCTATCGAGGAACCCGAGCCGCCCTTCGATTTCCTTGATGATTTCAGAGCCAATGAACATGCTTCGTTCATCGAGGGTTTCGAGAAGGTCCTGAAACGCTTCCGGTGGACCGTCACCTTCGGGATTCCATGCACGAACCAATCCCAACGCGTCATGGACCGAACACTGGCTGACTTCGGGCAGACGAATACCACCCACCGTCACATAGCGAGCAGCTTGGTTCAGTTTCTCTCCTGCACAGGCGGAACAGTCCAGGTCCGTCATGCAAGCAATCAACCGATTTCGCGTTCGCTCGCTGGTGGTTTCGGCGTAGGTCTTCTCGAGGCGAGGGATGATGCCTTCCCACGGTTTGCTGTACTTGTATTGCGAGCCGTTTTCGGAGGTGAATTCGTAGTGAATGACAGTGGAGCCCGAGCCATACAGCAAGATGTCCTTCTCATCCTCATCCAGCATCTCAAAGGGGAGTGTGGTGGAGATGTTGTAGTGTTCGCACGTGCATTCCAACAATTTACGGTACCAAGAGGGGGACATCGACTGCCGCCAGGGGATGACGCAACCGTTGGAGACGCTCAGTGTTCCATCAACAACGAGTTCGATGTTGAATTGGCGCTGAACGCCCAACCCTTGGCACGTCCCGCACGCTCCCAAGGGTGAATTGAATGAAAAGACGCGGGGGGAGAGTTCGGGCATGAATGCACCGTGGTCAGGACATGCAAAATCCTCGGACCAGGCGATGGTTTGCCCTTTTTCAGTCGCATGAGCGTTGGAGTTTGCACTGAGTTTGGCATCGGGTTTGGGAGCTTCAAGGCTCTCAACGGCTAAGGTGCCGCCGCCCAATCGGAGGGCCGACTCAACCGCCTCAGTGAGGCGTTGTTTACGATCCCGGGTGCATCGTAGACGATCGATGCGGACATCGATGTCATGACGAAAATTCTTGTCGAGGGTGGGTGGTTCCTCGAACGATGTTTCGTGCCCGTTGACGCGCCCGTTGAGGTAGCCCTGTTCCACCAGTTGTCGGAAGAGCTCCATGTGGGTGCCTTTTCGAGCACGCACGACGGGTGACCATACGGCAACGCCGTGCGCTTCCATGCGCCAAAAGATGTCGTCCACAATCTCCTGAACGGTGCGTCGAGCCACCTCTTTCCCGCACGTTGGGCAATGTGGTTTCCCGATTCTGGCCCAAAGCAGACGAAGGTAGTCTTGGATTTCGGTGACCGTTGCCACGGTTGAACGGGGGTTATGACTGCCTTGTTTTTGGTCGATGGAAATCGCAGGGGAAAGGCCCTCGATGGAATCGCAATCTGCTTTTTTCATTTGACCAATGAACTGGCGTGCATACGAGGACAGGCTCTCAACGTACCTTCGCTGGCCCTCGGCGTACAATGTGTCAAAGGCGAGACTGGATTTTCCCGAGCCAGAAACGCCCGATATCACGACGAATTTACCCTTTGGGAGATTGACGGAGATGTCCTTGAGGTTGTGGGTTCGCGCCCCCTTGACCTCAATCCAACCGTCCTGACCTGTCGTCATGGCGAACGCTCCAAAGGCAACGACCGGTCAACAGTTCTTCAAGTCGTGCTTTTGCTTGCGAGTGATGGTGTTCGGGGTTAGGGTGAAAATAACACGGGGTTAAATGTATCAAAATCGTGATACTGCGAGACCATACACAAGAACAAGGCTTCATAATACAAACGCCATACTTGCCGCCCGTGGAATCACCAACGTTGAACCCAGTTTTTGTCGCCCAGCGATGCTGTTTGCGGTGCGGACGAGTCGATAACATTGGCACGGAGCATGTCGATCGTTGTGCAGATTGTGAAGCCATGGCCTTCAACATTGATTGAGGAACCTGTCAAGCCACGCCGAAGATGTTCGGTAGCGGCGCCTCAAATCGCACCGGATCGTCGTTGTCTGGATGAAGAAACTCCAGCGATGAGGCGTGAAGCATGATGCGTTGGTGGGGGTTGGTTGAGGCCCCATGACGTTCGTCACCAACGACCGGCGTCCCCAAATGTTGCATCGCCATGCGAATTTGATGTCGACGGCCGGTTTCAATCGACACCTCGACGAGACTGGATGCATCGTTTGACTGCACCACATGGTAGTGAGAAATCGCTTCTTTCCCCTGAGGATGATTTTTGTTCACGGCTTTGACGTTCAGGTGTTTGTCTTCCATCAACCAGGTCCGGATGGTACCCGATGGAGGACGAGGTGCGCTTTCAACCATGGCGAGGTAGGTTCGGTGCACCTCTCTGTCGTGGAATTGTTGTTGCAGTTCACGCTTCGCTGTGGGATGCTTCGCCAACACCATGACGCCGGACGTGTCCTTGTCAAGACGGTGAACGATGTAACACCAAGCGTCCTTATTCCGATGCTTCAGATAGTCGACGCAACGGCTGTGAAGGGTGTCAATTTCAAGTCGATCCGTCGCTACCGAAAGCAAGCGATGTGGTTTGTTCACCACCAGAAGAGCGTCATCTTCGTACAAAACATCGAGGTCAACGGCTGGTTCGGTGATTGGGGGTGGTGTTCGTTCTTCTGCGCGTTGGCGCTCAAGCACTTCTACCGTATCGCCCGCGTGCACGGTGGCTTTTGCTCGATGAACGACGTCGCCGTTGACAACAACCCGTCCCTGCGTGAGCATTTTTCGGAGGGTGGTCGAGCTCGACTGAGGAAACATGGAGCGAAGCACCGCCAGAAGATCGCTGTCCGCCGATGCAGTTTGCTTCATCTTGCATCACCTACAAAACCAACACGTCGATCCATTCACCTGCCTCACCCGATTGGCCGGGCTGAAGGAGAGTTAACCCGCTCGCACTGGCAAGACTCTCCAAATTCCCCGAACCTTGATGTCGAGGTTGGTGAGCCATCATGCCTTCTTCGGTCGATGTTAACGTGACGCGGCGGAGGGTGACACAATCGTTGGTTGACTTGACCGGGTCGCATAATTTCGCACGAACCGTCCACTCTTTCGGGCCGTCGCTCCCAAGGGCATGGCGAAGGTAAGGAGCCACAAGCATCCGAAACACGACGTGACTGGACACAGGATTGCCTGGAAGGCCAAACAGGGGGGTGCCGTCCCACAAGCCGAACAGTGGGGGCGATCCCGGTCGAATTTTCATCCGCCAGAAGTGAACGTCACCCTCTTCTTCCATCAAGCGTCGAACATAATCGAATTCACCCATCGAGACGCCACCTGAGGTAAGAATGAGATCACACGTTGCTTTGGCCTCGTTGAGGGTCGTACGCAAGGCTTCCATGGAATCGGCGACGGCGGGAAAGCGAACGGGTTCATGGCCGGACCACTCAACAAGGCCTGCGAGACCGAAGGAATTGGATTCGTAGATTTCCCCGTGCTTCAGCGACTCACCAGGTGACTTGAGTTCGTCTCCTGTCGAAACAATGCCGATGCGAAGACGCCGGTATACAGGAACGGTGGCGTAGCCCATCGTCGCACACAACCCAATACGAGATGGGGTCAGTTGCATGCCTTTGGTCAGCGCCACGGCATCTTTCTTGAGATTCTCACCCATCTTCCGCACAAAGTGTGGTTTAGGCGCTTCCATGAAGGTGACGCGGTTCCCTTCGACATTGCAGCGCTCGATGGGAAGGATGGCATCGGTGCCAGGAGGCATCGGCGCCCCGGTCATGATGCGGACAGCTTGGCCGGCCTTGACATCAATGGCGTCGTTGACGCCAGAAGCGGCTTGAAGCCCGACGATTTCGAGGGTCAACGGGTACGTGGCTTCGGGATCAAATCGACACGCAAAACCGTCCATAGCAGAGTTGTCAAACGGAGGGTCGTTGACTTGGCTGGGCAAGTCCTCAGCCAGCACTCTGTTGGAGCCTGCATCAATGGGAATGGTGTCTACGTTCAGTGAAGGCGGTGTCTGGAAAGCGATGGTCTGCGCTTCTTCGACCGTGATGAAGTATGGGCGCCCATCCATGGCCCTTCCAAGTGGGGCTTGTGCTTGAGATTGTGGGTCAACGGTAGAATGATGGTGGGGGGTTCGATGCCCCTTCATGGTTGACGGGCCGTCGCTTTCTCAGGCCGTTCAAACCACCTTTCTTACCAGTGGAACGGCGACCGTATTGGCCATGCTTATTGGCGTGCCCTTAGGCGCATGGTGTGCGAGGCAGCAGAGAACGCCGTTCTATCGGCTGAAGACGTTAATCACAGCACTGTATGGCCTGCCGCCGGTTGTGGTGGGTGTTTTTGTGTATTCCTTGTTTTCAAAATCTGGAGCATTGGGTTCGCTGGATTTGTTGTTCACTGTTGAAGCGATGATCTTCGCCCAGACGTGTTTGATTCTGCCGTTGGTGTGGGGCGGCTCATGGACGGCGTTCGAAGGTGTGGGCAAAGCCTACAGCGATACGTTGGCAACGCTCGGTATTGGTCAACGACAGCGGCTGGTAATGGAAATCCGACTGGCGAGTAACGGTGTGTATCATGCCGTCGTCATCGCCTTTGGCAGAGCCATTGCCGAGGTTGGCGCGGTCATCATGGTCGGTGGGAACATCGCTGGAAAAACACGCGTGATGACCACGAGCATCGTCCTTGAAACGTCCAAAGGTAACATGGAGCAAGCGGCTGTTCTTGGTTTGCTGTTGCTGCTTCTTTCGCTGGCGTTGGTGGGGTTGGCTTCCATGGTACGAACGCGCCAAAAACGAACCACAGAGGAATTGCAAGGGGAAACGTTGCCTGCACCAACCCCTTTCGAGGGGCCGAAGATTCGAACGATTTCGGTTGTCAAATCGGGACGAGCGGTGGTGGATGATGTGGAAGTCGAACTCATACCGGGAACCATCACGGCCATCGTCGGTGAATCGGGGGCTGGAAAAACCACCTTGCTTCGAGCCTTGGCCGGCCTGGAAGGCGATGATGTCGCGTGTGGGCCTCAAGCCTGCATCTACGTCCAACAAGAACCGGTGGCACTGACGGCGTCGGTGGCTTCCGAGCTGATGCTCCCGCATCGATTGTTCCCAACGTTATCTCCGAGTGGTCAAGGCTACGGTGATGTGTTCCAACTGGGCGAGATGGCTGGACAGTCCACATTAGATTTGTCGGGCGGTGAACGGCAACGTTTGGTGCTCGCTCGACAACTCTCCTTTGCGCCGTCGCTTTTGCTCCTCGATGAATGCACCTCCAACCTCGGCTGGCTCCACATTCAAACCATCGAAAAAGAGTTGATGAGGTTGCGAGATGGAGGCGCTTGTATTGTGATGGTAACGCACAACATTCCGCAAGCTCAACGC
>CEUM01063081.1_pt1 | contig 14349 bp, 10 predicted proteins | sample 356421 | NCBI WGS metagenome assembly CEUM01 (sample SAMEA2622716, study PRJEB7988) | marine metagenome | biome: marine biome (ENVO:00000447); feature: surface water layer (ENVO:00002042); material: "saline water (ENVO:00002010), including plankton (ENVO:xxxxxxxx)" | depth 5 m | reverse complement strand
ACGACGACGACGACGACGACGACGACGACGACGACGCGACGACCGTGGACTCGGACGACGCGCCGCGACGACTCGGGACCGCGACCGTCGGCCGTCGACCTCCGTGGAACGGGGACGCGTTCGAGGTGATTCCCACCGAGCGCGCGCCGACGTCGTCGGCTCGATTGAACGCGCTTCCGCGGAGAGGAGGAAAAATCGACGTCGTGCGGATGAACGCCGAGTACGCGCGCCTGTGGTCGTCGAAAGCGGGAGCGCCGGCGGTGGTGAGCGGGGAGACGCGTCAAAAGGTTGGTTTCGCGGAAAAATTTCGAGCGGCGCACGAACGCGAGGCAGCGGCGGCGCGGCGACGACGAGAGCGACGCGACGACGCCTCGCGAGGGAAGAGTCCTAGCGATAGATTAACAATTACAACGCTGTAGTATTATACATGTATCACCATTGAGGCGGATTGCGCGGATTCGGCGGCGGGAACGGTGGAGGCGCGCGCATCCCCTGAGGCAACGGAGGCATCGGCGGCATGTTCATCGGTGGCACGCGCGGCGCGCCCGGAGGCATCGGCGCTGAAAAGGCTGGAGGAACGTTTTGTGGGACGTTTGCGAATCCCAACATTTGACTCACTTGCGCGGGTGTCATCTGTGGCACGAAGGGCAACGAATTCGGGGTGATATTTGGGTGCTGAGGTTGCGCAAAGTCGTGCAACGACACGCCGTCGTCAGAAATTCCGAGCGCTGACATGTCTTGTTGCAGATCTGCCCACGACTCGGCGCTCATCAAACCTTCATTTCTCTTGGGAGGTTCGTCATCTTTCGCTTCCGTCTTGAATCCGTGTTTCTTGCCGAAGCGGTAAATCTCCAACAGCTCCGATTCAAACTCCCCGCGCGCCTGTAAATCGAGATACTTTTCATACAGTTTCACCGCGGTGCGTGCGTCCTCGATCGAATCGTGCGTCTCTCCCTGAATGTCTTCTCCGAGGAGATAAGTGGCCAAGAATTTGAGCGACAACTTGCGCTGACGCTTAAAATGGAACAACTCGACGGTGTCGATGACTTGTTCCGGCGGGACGACGATGTTGATCATCTTAAAGTCTTGCTTCAAGCCGTGCCCGACGAAGATGCAACCGGCGTCAATCAAATATCGCAGTTTCAAGTATGCGTGTTTCAATTGCGTGATGAAATGCGGACTCACAGCGGGATCGAGATCACCCGGCACGAGACCACTGAATCGAGTGAGATAGTCGTGCACCGGTTCGACGGCCCGTATGTAGTCATCGATGATCGGGGTCAGCTTTTTGTCGCCGTGACCGCGAACGACGGAGACGCGAGCCAAGCCGAGACGCGCCGGAACGGATTCGTATTCCGTGCCGTCGTCACGCATTGCCATGATCGGCGGGGCCAAGGAAACAAACTCTGCGTCGATGCCGAGCAAAACACCGGGTCCGGGCGTATCCTCACCGACGCACGCGAATGGCTGAAACAAGTCGGTGTTCGGCGGAGCCAAATCGAGAGTGATTCTCTTGTAGAGATCGAACGTGATCGGTGAGGCTGGAAGCGGCCTCGGTTCCGGCTTTTCGACCTTTGTGAACATGCATAGGCACGGAATTTTCAACTGGCCGTACAACTGCGTCACTTCGTCCTTCGAGACTTGGCTGACGACGAAGTCGTTGAACAACAACCACTCACTCGGATTAATGGGCGCCGCCACGCGTGACAGTGTCGGCGTGCTCGCGACCGTGGATGAGGTGAGCGACGGTACCGGCTTCGCGGACTTGTTATCGTCGTTCTTCTTCTGCGCGCCGGTCGTGGCGAGAGGAGACACTCCCGGCGTGTTTCCAGGCCTCTTCGGCGACGCCGTGAAGTCGCCGGGAATGTCCACATAGGGCGGCTTCACCTTGATGAAGCTCACGAGATGACCCGAAATGTCAGTAGTCTTCGTTTGACGCAAGTCGAAACCTTTCTTGATCTCTTCATCGATGTTACGACTGAAGACGACGAGTCCAGTCAACTCGTACACGACCGAGTTTGGGGAATCTTGAAACTGAGACGTTTCTAAGGCGTGCTTCGCCACGAGCGTCTTCTTATCCGCGTCGAGCGTGAGCTGAATGTAATGCGGGAGCCAACGTTCCTCGACTTTGCTACTGAACGCATCCATCGTCGGGTGCGCGTGCGTGTCGATGCCCCACCAGTGCAAATCCTTCAGGTCTGCCATGCCGAGGTTGACGGATAACACTGTCGGAAGCGATGACGGCAACTTATCTTGTTTCATCCGGGTGTACGCCTTGTGTCCATCACACCACGCGCGCATCTCTTGCGTGACCGCGAGTGATTTGCTGAGTAAATCGACAAACGCCGGACGCTGCCCCGAAAGCATGGACGGGTAATGTAGATCCACCTGGAAATTTCGCATTTCTTTCGACGTAGTCACCGCGCACTGCGTGCACTTCAACGTTTCCCGTGAAATGGTACCGAAAATGTTTTCACACGCGGTTCGATCGGTGGACGCGTTACCTTCGTTCGCCTCTCGCCTCTCCGATAGCTCTTCCTTGTTCAGCTGTTCCAAGATGAAGCGAAGAAAGGCTTGCACGCGTCGAATCGGAGAGTGTTCGGCGCGCGCCTCGAGTTCGTCTCGACCTTCGATGAGACCAAGAGCCGCAGCCTCGCGCACTTGACGAAGCGTGCGCAAGAAATTCAACGGTTGCGTCGCCAAACCTGGTGGGCAAATGCGCAACATGTGAGACAAAAAGCTCATCTCGCACGTCAGGCAGAATTCTCGCTCGCAAGTGTGTCCGACGACGTGAGAACGCAACTCTGGAACAAAGTTTAGCATCTGCAGCACGGGATTCACGTAGCAATTCGCGAGATCATTCGTCAAACCCGGAAGACGAGTCTTGTTATACGCCGCAAAGTCAAACTCCTCGTAACGACGTTCAGCCGTCATAGACGACTTGTTGCATTCCATGCGAGTGTAAATGTCCGGTAATCCCTTCTTCTTCGTGTCGATAACCTTCGCCCCATGCAAGCTCGAGTTCGACTTGAACTCCGCCTTGGCTGGATTCACTTCCTCGGCCGTCAAACCGCAGTCTAATAAATCGTCTGGAAGTTCAAACTTCTGTTGTGACAACGCCGCCTCGTCCACGGGCACCGTGGGGAAGGACTCGTTGTTCACGTACGGTTCTTCGTTCGAGCTGTAAATGTGCACCCAACCGGAATCGTCGTTGAAGGCGATGATTTCACCCGTCGAAGATATACTCTGTCCCATTATAGCGGCACCGTGCGTATCAATTTGATAGTTAAACGGCGCGATCGCGGGGTTCATCACGTCGAGCGTTTGCACCGCACCCGTCGTTCCGACGATGCTCAACGTGGGTGATTCGTAACCGTGATTGAAGTCCACCGACACCGGCCCAGAAGTGAACTGAATTTGATTCACCAATCTCGCGTTGTATCGCACGTCGAACACTTTAATGAATTGATCCAAAACAATCTGCCCGGCCCTCATCGTCGTCCCGCAGGTCACCACAAGGTCCCCCTTCGCCGTGACGCATTTCACGCTCCCGGATCCGTGAGCGGTCGCCACCAGCTCTTGTCGCATGCTATTACGCGTATCTCTGAAACTCAACTCCCCATTCGCTCCGCCGACGACGAGCAACGCGCGCTGCGTGCCCCAATCCAACGTCTCTGAGCCTCCGTTTACGTCCACCGACTTGACGAGCACGCCTCGCGTCAAGTCGTACTGTTCCACCACCGGCGTCGCTCTCCCCACGAATAATTTCCCAGCCATGCGTCCGCTCGGATGTTGATACGCCATCGCTTTCAACGCGCTCCTCTCACCGTCGCACTGCGCGCACGTGAGCGTGCGCACGCCGCCCGACGTGTGAAAAGTGATGCTCGATGCGCTCAGACTCAGCGCCCCGGACGCAATGGGGACCACTTGGGTGATTGCGTGCGCGTGCGCCTCCACCGAGACGTGCCTGCCCAGAGTCGGGGCGTACATGGCGGACAGCCATCCGTCCTCGGTCCCGCACCACAGTAACTCTTCCCCTTGATCGAAACCCATCGCGGTCACCGCCGGTGGGAGATGACCTTCGTCGAGAAGTTCGCTCTGGAGCGTCGTCGCCGCGTCGTACGGGTAGGACGGGAGCAACCCCTGAGAGGGCGCTTGATACATCCCCGATTGCGCGTGCGGGGCCCCACCGCCGTGGGCGTGCCCGTACGGGCCCGCGTAGGTCGGGTCCATCGTCCGCCTCAATGTCACGTCCTCGAGGGGAGCGCGTCACCCGGGTCTGTGTCGTCGTGTCATTTTTTCAATGTTGTATGTATGTATGTATGTATTCACAGATGCGAGTTACACTATGTATGTAATTAGATTGATGCATTTTGCCGCGCGAGACCGCACTCGGCGCTCGGGCGTCGCCTAACGTTGTCTTCCCTGCTCCGCCGGAAAACTCTCGAACAAACCATTCATTCTCCATCCGTGCGCTTTACGCTCCGCACATGACGCATTCGTCCTTGTTTTGCAAGGAGCATTGAAGTTTCGCGGCTAAGTAAGCTTCCTTTTCCTCTTCAGTCATCTTGTCAAGGTCAGCCTTGGTCGGCTTGCGCGGGCTCGCCGGCGCCGTGTTCTCCTTTTCCACTTGTTGCTTCTGCTTGACGTCAACCGTGAACTTGATGGCATCCGCCGCCGCGCGAGAGCGGAGGTAGTACATGCCAGTCTTAAGACCCTTCTTCCAAGCGTAGAAGTGCAAAGACGTGAGCTTACCGCTGTTCGCATCGCTCATGTGCACGTTGAAGGACTGAGACTGGTCGATGAACGCGCCGCGATCCGCCGCCATGTCGACGAGGATGCGCTGCTTGATCTCCCACACCGTCTTGTAGATGGCTTTCAAGTTTTCAGGAATGTCCAAATCCGCGACAGAACCGTTGTTGCCAATGAGAGCGTTCTTCAATTCCGGATCCCACAAACCAAGCTCGGTGAGATCAGACAACAAGTGCTGGTTCACGACGGTGAACTCGCCCGAGAGCACGCGACGAGCGTAAATGTTCGACGTGTACGGCTCAAAGCACTCGTTGTTGCCGAGAATTTGCGAGGTGGACGCGGTCGGCATCGGCGCAACGAGCAACGAGTTGCGAACACCGTGCTGGGCGATCGCAGCGCGGAGGCCAGCCCAATCGTGGCGGTCTCCACCTGGCATCGTCGTCAAGCCCCACATATCCGGTTGCAAGATGCCCTTGCTCACCGGAGAACCTTCGTACGTTTGGTATGGTCCCTCGACGACGGCGAGCGCGTTGGATTCGGTGAGCGCCGCGAAATAAATCGTCTCAAAGATTTCAGCATTCAACTTTTGAGCCTCCGGGGAATCGAACGGCATACCGAGGAGAATGAAGACGTCGGCCAAGCCTTGCACGCCGAGACCAATCGGGCGGTGGCGCATGTTGGAACGCTTTGCCGTCTCCACCGGGTAGTAGTTGACGTCGATGATGCGGTTGAGGTTACGCGTTACCTTGCGCGTGATTTCAAAGAGCTTGGAGTGATCGAAGTGACGCTCCTTCGCCTTCAACGAACCGACGAGCTTCTTCGTCTCCGTGCGTCCGGTCGGCGAGGACGGGTTGTTTTCGATGACAAAGCGCGGGAGCGCGATGGACGCCAAGTTGCACACCGCGGTTTCTTCCGGGCTTGTGTACTCGACAATCTCCGTGCACAAGTTGGAAGACTTGATCGTACCGAGGTTTTGTTGGTTCGACTTGCGGTTGCACGCATCCTTGAAGAGCATGTACGGGTTACCTGTCTCGACTTGAGACTCGAGAATCGCAAACCAGAGCTGTTGCGCCTTGACGGTTTTCTTCCCCTTGCCCTCGGCTTCATACTTCTCGTAGAGCTTTTCAAACTCTTCACCCCAGCAGTCTGCCAAACCCGGGCACTCATTCGGGCACATCAACGTCCAATCACCGTTCGCTTCCACTCGCTTCATGAACAAATCATTCGTCCACAAGCCGTAAAAGAGATCGCGCGCGCGCGCCTCCTCCTTGCCGTGGTTTTTGCGCAAGTCGAGCCAGTCGAAGATGTCCGCGTGCCACGGTTCGAGGTAGATGGCAAAGGCACCCTTGCGCTTACCACCGCCTTGATCGACGTAACGAGCAGTGTCGTTGAACACGCGCAACATTGGAATGATACCGTTGGACGTACCGTTGGTGCCGCGAATGTACGAGCTCGTCGCGCGAATGTCGTGAATGGACAAACCGATGCCGCCGGCGGATTTGGAGATGCACGCGCACTCCTTCAAGGTGTCATAGATGCCTTCGATGGAGTCTTCCTTCATGCAAATCAAAAAGCACGACGAGAGCTGCGGGCGCGGCGTACCGGCGTTGAACAACGTCGGAGACGCGTGCGTCATCCAGCGTTCGCTCAACAAGTGGTACGTGTCGACAACCTTTTCGATATCCGTCTTGTGAATTCCGACGGAGACGCGCATGAGCAAGTGCTGCGGACGCTCAACAACCTTGCCGTCGATGCGAAGCAAGTACGATCGCTCGAGCGTCTTGAATCCAAAGTAATCGTAATCGAAATCTCTGTCGTAGACGATTTCGGCATCGAGACGTTCGGCGTTAGCGACGATCACCTCGTTGACGTCGTCGGCGAGCAACGGGGACCACTTTCCGTTGCGCTCGTTGACGTGATCGTACATCATCTTCATCGTCTCACTGAACGACTTCTTGGTCGTCTTGTGCAAGTTCGAGACCGCGATGCGCGCCGCCAATTGCGCGTAATCCGGGTGCTTGGACGTCATCGACGCCGCCGTCTCCGCCGCGAGCTCGTCCAACTCGGACGTCGTCACTCCGGCGAAGACGCCCATGCACACCTTTTGCGCGACGATAACCTACGACGCGACGCGAATGAGACGATCGGGTCAGTCTTCGCTCTCCCTCTCTCTCTCTCCATCGCCCTTTCATTCGTTTCCACACGCATCCGCGCTCTCGCTCGCTGGATTTTCAAAAATCCACCAAGAATTCCATCGCCCGGCCGTTTAAATTTTTCAAACGCGAAGCTGTCGGCCGATGGGGTGGCGACACGGATGCGGAACGAACACGCGCGCGGTGACGCGCACGGTGACGCGCGACGATCCCTCGCGCGCGACGAATCGACCACACGTATTTTCGCGCATCCTTCCCACCGTCCCGCGCGCGACGATCCCCCTCGCGCGCGTCTCCGTCTCCATCCTCGTCCTCGCCCAACTCGGCCCGCGATTCAAACGAATGCGCGCATCCGCGACGTGTGCGCACGCACCGGGTCGCAAAACTCTTGGCTCAGCCCGTACGCGAGCTTTTTGATGCGCGCGGTGATCTTATCGAAAGCCACCGGTTCTTCGCGACCGTCGCGCTTGACGACGTAGAGCCCTCCCATGGTGGATGTCGTCCGTCGTCTTCTGCGGGCACCGCGTCGGGAACGCGAGGCTCGTGTGGACGGGAAACCAAACATGGACCTTTCGAGTCGGGGCGCGCGACGACGCGATTGATTTGATTCGATTGATTGACGCGGATGGAGTGATGTTACAAGAGATACCCGCGATTGAGGAGAGCGATTATACATACTGCATGCGTGCACACGCGTACATCCGACGGCGAGATGAAGACGGATGACGGTGGACGCGTTGTCGACGCGCGCGGGTCGATTTCAAATCCGTCGACGCCGACGCAGAGTTTCAAGAAGCGCGGGGTTCATTCACACCGCACCGTCCTCCATGGGAAAGTACATGCGCTCGGTGATGAACGCGTCCATGTCACCGGGTTTCGGGTAGAGCTGGGCCACCTCGATCTCGTACGCGTGTTTCGCCACCGCCACCGCGACTCGGCGAGAGATGTCGCGAATGATGGACACGGATGGGTAGATTGTTCCCGAACGAACGTCTACCTCCGGAACCACCTCGGCGAGCGCGCGGGCGGCGACGATGAAAAACGAGTCCGGGACATACTTGGCGCGCACGGAGACGGCGGCGAAACCGACGCCCGGGAAAATGAACATGTTGTTTCCTTGACCCGGTTTATACGTCTTTCCCTCGACGGTGACGGGATCGAAGGGAGACCCCGCCGCGAACAGACACTTGCCTTTACTCCACGTGTACGCGTCGAAGGCGGTGATCTCAGCCTTGCTCGTGGGATTGGAGAGAGGGAAAACGATCGGCTTTCCGATGTGTTCGCACAGCAACTCGATGTGCTCGCGAGTGAAGACGGGTCCAAAACCTGACAATCCGAAGAGCGCGTGCGGCTTGACTCGCGCGATGAGCTCGGCGAGGTCGTCGCACGGAGCTTGGCCAATTTGCGCAAACTTTTGTTTCTGTTCGGAGAGACCGTAGAAATCTTCTCTCTGATCGGTGATCAAACCTTTGCTGTCCATGAGCCAGATGGCCTCCTTGGCTTTGTCTTCGCTCAGACCCTCGCTCATCAACAGGTGCACGATTTGCGTCGACACGCCGATGGCGGAGGAACCGGCGCCGAAGAAGATGATGCGCGCCTCCTTCGCGGGCGTCCCTTGGGACCGAAGCGCGTTGATCAATCCTGCCAAAATAGTTGCCCCGGTGCCTTGAATGTCATCGTTAAAGCATAAAACCTTATGACGCATGCGCTCGAGAATTCGAAAAGCGTCCTCCGTCCTAAAGTCTTCGAATTGAATCAAACAGTTCGGCCATTTGTCCTTGATGGCGAGGCAAAACTCCTCCACGACAGCCATGTGCGCCTCCCCCTGAAGTCTCGGCTCGTCCGCGCCGAGATAATAATCGTGCGCGCGCAGACCCTCGTTGTTTGTGCCCAAGTCCAAGCACACCGGCATCGATTTCGCCGGATCGAACCCTCCGCTGGCGACGTAGAGGGACACCTTGCCGACGGAGATGGCCATTCCGTTGGTACCCAAATCGCCCAGTCCGAGCACTCGTCCACCGTCGGTGACGACGACGATTTCCGCGTCATCGGACGGCCAATTATCGAGCATCCGTCGCATCACTCCGGCGTCTTTACGCGAAAAGTACATGCCGCACCTATTCCGGTACAGCGCGTCGAAATTGATGCACGCCTCGCCGACGGTTGGCGTGTACACGATCGGCATCAACTCCTCCAAGTGTTCCACCAAGACGCGATAGAAGAGTCTCTCGTTTTGCATGTGTAAATTCTCAAGAAATATATACCGATTGAGATTGGACTCGAACTCATTCAACTGCGTCCACGCTCGTTTCACTTGCGTCTCCACCGACTCGTACTTGCGCGGCAGCAACCCGCGCAATCCGAGTCTCTCTCTCTGCGTGAACGTGAACCCGGTCCCTTTATTCAGCGAAGGCGAGTCCAGTACCTGCGCCCCGCGCGCGTTTTGTAAATTATCCATCGATCTCTCCGATTTCCGTAACGCTCGAGTCGATCAGACCGATCGATCAGAGTGATTGATTGGTTGACTGCGTGAATTCGAGTGAATTCTCCCACCCCACCCGACCACCGCGATCGTCGTCGATGATCTGCGTCTTCGTCGTCGTCTCGCGTCGTCGCGATGTCGAGCGGTTCTCAATCCGTCGCGATGTCGAGCGGTTCTCGATCCGTCGCGATGTCGAGCGGTTCTCGATCCGTCGCGATGTCGTGCGGCTCGGTCTGGCTCCAATTGTCGGCACGCGCATCCATCCATCGTCTCGACACGCATCCATCATTCATCATCTCATCACCTCGTGCGTCATCTCATTCGAGACATTCGTCAATCGAAGACTCGATTCGATTCGACTCGACTCGATTCGATTCGATTCGATTCGACGTCGGTTCCCCGTCCATCGACCGCGACATCGACCGCGACCGCGACCGCGACCGAATCGACGGCGAGAGCGACGACGCGACGGACATCGATATCGAGAGGTGCGGTGACGGAGGCGGTGATCGCATCGCGCGTGGAACCGAGGCGCGCGATGGCGTCGGTGGTGGTGACGGGCGCGTCGGTGTCGTCGGTGTGGACGGGACGGGATCGGGCGTCGCGAAAGCCGCGAGCGTCGACGACGCGTCGACGACGAGGATGGACGCGCGCGGCGCTCGCGGGCGGGGCGGAGGAGACGGCGGCGGCGGCGGCGACGGCGGCGGCGACGGCGGCGGCGACGGCGGGACGGGCGTTAGGCGTCGTCGCGGTCGGTGTGGGCGCGTATTTGAGGGTGAGAAAGTGTAGGAAGGGGGGGAGCGACGACGGAGGGGGGCGGGATCGAGAGAATCGAACGGCGATGACGCGCGGGACGGGGACGTCGGACGATTCCAAGGGAAGAAAGTATCTCATCGCGCCGCCGCCTCTGTTTCCGCTCGTGCCCGCGTTCGAGCGCCAGACGTATCGATACGAGGTGGATCCGGGTCGGATGTGGTTTTTTGAACAAAAGCAAGGCATCGGACTCGGGTTGAACGTGAGCGTGAACGTTCGCATGACGGTGATTAAACTCAAGACTGGCGGGTTGTGGGTGTACGCGCCCGTCGCCCCGACCAAGGAGATGGTGGCGTTACTGGACGAACTCGACGCGCCCGTGGAACACGTCGTGTTGCCGACCACGCTGTTTGAACACAAAATCTTCGTCGGTCCGTTTCAGCGCAAGTATCCCAAGGCGCAGTGTTGGATCGTTCCGCAACAGTGGAGTTGGCCGGTGAATTTGCCGCCGCAATTCTTCGGCATCAACAAGACGGGCATTCTCGGTCAAGATCCCACCCCATGGGACGACGAGTTCGAGGTCGAACTCTTGCGCCCGCCGGCGCTCGGTGTCGCTTCGTATGTGTCCTTTATCGAGGCAGCCATCTTTCACAAGCCGTCGAAGACATTGCTCGTAACGGACGCCGTGGTGTACGTGTCGGAGAACATTCCGGATTGTATTCCGGATAGAGATTTGGAAGAGAGCGGCGACGACGACAACTTCACGATCAGCGCTTTGAAGTTCTTAAACCTGTTCGACATCAAAACCAAGGCGAAGAATCGAACGACGTCGTCCAAGGATATGAACCGAGAAGAGTTGTTGCGCTTGGGGTGGCAACGAAACGCGTTGCAGGCGTTGTACTTTGGACCGAACGATTTGCTCTCCCCCGAACAGAGTTGGTCTGAGATCACGAACAGACTCATCGTCGCGCCCGTCGTCGGCACGTTGGTGTACGAAAACGTCCCCAAACCGGTGAACGAGTGGGCGAAGCGCGTGGCCAGGTGGAACTTTGACAGAATCGTGCCGTGCCACTTTGACGCGCCGATTCGAGCGGGTCCGCGAGAATTCGTCTCGGCGTTTTCATTCCTGCCGTCGTCTCGACCGGAAAAGGCAGGCAGGCGAAGAGGCGGTGCGTACTACCCCAACGAAGACATGATTTTGCTTCGAGGCGTGGCGGATTTCCTTCTCAACGCGGGCGTCATTTTCACCGACGAGACGCGACCAAAGCGACCAAACATTTGATTTTTTATTCATTCATTCAAAACGCGCGCGCTGCGCGCGCGTTGTCAATAGCCACGATTCACATACATTACACGGTCGCTAAGGCGTCGATCGCCCAGTTCAAATAGGCTCTAAACTGTCTCGCGGCGGGATAGCTCATGTCTCTCGGAACGCCGACGCGATCTCGAAGGTACGCGAGCGACTTGACGGCGGGCGCCGCCGCAAAGACATCGCCGCGCGCCACGGCGTCGGATGAAGGAACGTCATCTTCGGTTCGCATCATGGCGTCGACGACGATTCGAAGCGCCTCGTCGACCGCTGGAATGTGTTCCTCTCCCGGACGAGCGTTCGGATCGGAGAGAGGTGCGGAGTACCCCGGTCGACCCTCCTGGCCGCATCCTCTCGCGGCGAACCTGACAACATTGACGCGATTCTCGATGACGCGTCTGGCGGCTTCCATTCGCGCAGCTTTCGGATCGTCCACCCCCCACCACGGTTCTAAACTAGTCTCATCGAGAGGTCCGAGAGGTAAACGCCAATGCACGCCGTCGGTGCCGTCGATGGCGTCTCGCGCCTCGGCGTTTTCGCCGTTTTCCGCGCATCCGCCCAACTGCGGCGGTAAATCGTGCGCCGTGGTGTAATAGTCGCTCTTGATGCCTCTGTACACTTTGCGCGACGCCATGGCGGCGAACCACGCGTCCACGTTCGGCCATCGTCCGCCGTTACCCTCAATCTTGACCCCCTTGTAGTACAAAATAGACGCCGCCATTCGTTCTAAAAACGGCGCGTACGCGATGTCCACCAACGTGAATTCCTCGCCCATAAAGTACGGCCCGCCGCCCGCGCCGAGTTCGGCGTCGACTTCATCCAACACTTCACAATACACGCTCTGCGCGCTCGCGTCGTTCCACGAACTCGTGATCCACTGCATCCAGCGCGAGAACAAGGCGCGTTCGAGTCGCATGAGCGCGTCGGCGCGTCGACCGTCGTCGCTCCCCGGCGCGTACGGAAGTAAATTCTTGTGCCCGTCGTCGTCGGTAAACTCGCTCTCCAACACTCGCGAGATGACGGATGACTCCGTGATGACTTGACCATCGAGTTCGATCACCGGCAACGCCCCGCTCGGCACCATGGACGTAAAACTCGCCGGCTTCGGTCCGTAACATCGCATGTTGATGCGTTTGAGCGCGTACGGTATCCGCTTCTCCTCCAACTGCATCCAAATCTTTTGTGAATACGGGCACCACGACGCGCTGTCGCGATAAAACGTCACCCTCGCCCCCCCCACGACGCCAAAATCGCGCGCGTTCGCTCGCGCGTCGCCCACGTCCGGATCCACCGCGTCCTCCGTCTCCCGCGCTTCGCGCGCCAACGCGTCCCACGACGCCGCGCGCGCGTTCGCCTCGAATCTCGTCGTCCCGTCGTCCGCTCGCCTCTCCCCTCCCGTTCCCATCGCTCGACGCATCGCCCTCTCCAGCATCTCCCTCCCTCGCATCGCGTCGAACGCGCCGTCGTCCTCCTCCTTCCTTCCTCGCGCGACGACGCGTCCCCACGCGCGTCGACGATTCCCAGTCGTCTCGACACCGCGTCTCGACACCGCGACCGCGATCGAGATCGACGACGAGATCGACCTCGACCTCGACGACGACGACGTTCGCACCGTCGCGCGGGACATTCGCGTCCCTTCGACGACGATCGGCGACGAATGAATGTCTCGAACGCACGTCTCGAGCGCATCATCATCCATCATCCATCCGCGCGCGCACATCCAATGCGCGCCATGAACGTGAACATGCATGGAATGGATAACGAGGACGAGGGGGCTAGGTGGGATGACGGCGTGAATGGTGCGATGGCGTGGGGACCGATGACGCGCAGAGAGAGACGCGTCGTCGGGTGAGAGAAAAGAGAAAACCGATGTTCGCGCGGGTGGATGCGCTTCGAACGAGGCCGACGGTGCGGACGCGCGCGCGCGGTGGACGACGAGGACGCGGGATGACGACGCCGATGGCGCTCAGAAACTTTGATTATCCCGAGGCGTTGTTGTTCGATTGCGACGGTGTGTTGTGCGAGACGGAGCGCGATGGACACCGGGTGACGTTTAATAAGACGTTTAAGGAGTTCGGGTTCGATCACGAGTGGGACGTGGAGACGTACGGGGAGTTGTTGAAGATCGGGGGGGGGAAGGAGCGCATGACGCACTACTTTAACGGAGTCCCGGAGACGGAGCCGTGGAAGAGCGTGACGGATCCCGAGGCGCGGAAAGAGTTGGTGAAAAAGCTGCATCTGAGAAAGACGGAGATGTTCTTGGAGCTCGTGAACGAGGGTGCGCTGCCGTTGCGACCGGGCGTGAAGCGTATGGTCGGCGAAGCGTTGGAACACGGCGCCAAGGTGGCGGTGTGCTCGACGTCGAACGAAAAGGCGGTGCAGGGCATCGTGAACACCATGTTGCCGGAGTTTGCCGATCGCATGCCGGTATTCGCGGGGGATGTCGTGCCGAAGAAGAAGCCGAGCCCGGATATTTACAACTTGGCTGCGGAGACGCTCGGCGTCGATCCGGCGCGGTGCGTCGTCGTCGAGGACACGCACATCGGATGCTCCGCGGCCAAGGCTGCGGGCATGCGATGCATCGTGACGAAGAGCATCTATAGCGAGGGCGAGGATTTCTCCCGCGCCGATCACGTCGTGGATTGCTTGGGTGACGAGGGCGACGAGAGAGTTAAATTCCATCAATGCACGACGCCGGGTGACTTTTGGTAAGTCGTGCATGCTCATTCAACCCATTCAATCATCTGATTTCATCTTCACAGGTTGAACCCTCCGCTTCCTGTAGATTACGATGGTAACTGGTATCGCGAAGACTCGGGCGATGACGCGAGCGACGTCGGCGAGGATGACGACGGTTCGACACCGGAAGAGCGCGCAATCTTAGCTGACATCGATTCGAT
>CEUM01023676.1_pt1 | contig 14364 bp, 15 predicted proteins | sample 356421 | NCBI WGS metagenome assembly CEUM01 (sample SAMEA2622716, study PRJEB7988) | marine metagenome | biome: marine biome (ENVO:00000447); feature: surface water layer (ENVO:00002042); material: "saline water (ENVO:00002010), including plankton (ENVO:xxxxxxxx)" | depth 5 m | reverse complement strand
TTTTTTTATTTATGTTATTAGATATTACAACAATGGCTCCTGATGATTATGTTGGATTTACATTTTTCATTGGATATATGGCCATGGCTGCAGCAGCAGTATTCTTCTTCATTGAACGAGGAAGCGTAGATCCAAAATGGAAAATGTCACTGTTAGTTTCTGGTTTAATTACTGGAATCGCTGCAGTACATTATTTCTACATGAGAGATTATTACTTAGCCACAGGTGATAATCCTACATTTTTTAGATATGTGGATTGGACATTAACTGTTCCACTTATGTGTGTGGAGTTTTATTTGTTAACCAAAGTAGCAGGAGCTAGAAAGTCACTCTTATGGAAATTGATTTTTGCTTCAACCTGGATGCTTGTATGTGGATACATTGGAGAAGCATTTAATCCTGCGGGAGGTAGTACTAGTCATTCCGTAACATGGGGAGTGTTATCTACATTAGGATACTTGTACATTTTACATTCAGTATGGATGGGTGAAGTTGCTAAGTTAGCTGATGAAAGTAAATCAGATGTAGTTAAAAAAGGTGTTAGAACCCTTGCATGGTTTGTATTGGTAGGATGGGCAATTTACCCGATAGGCTACATGTGTATGGATGGTGGTTGGTTAAACTCAGCTCTTGGATGGTCTTCACAAAATGTTGATTTATGGTATAATATTGCAGATGCAATCAATAAGATTGGGTTTGGTCTAGTTGTATACAATATTGCTATAACCGAGTCTAAAAAATAAGATTTGTCTAATTAAATTAAAATACAAGCTAATGAATATTAGCTTGTATTTTTTTATTATGAACTCAATTACTTTCATTTTTCTAGTCTGTTTGTATGCCTTATTCTTTATTTATGAGGCGATAGGAGGTATAAAAATTGAAAACCAAATTTTTTATTGTTCAATGCTGATTATTGCATTTGGTATTCCGCATGGGGCTTTAGATCATATTTTATTTTTTAAAAAAAGAAACACATCACATGTTAAATTTTACAGTATATATCTCGGCCTAGTGCTATTCTTTATTTTGTTGTGGATTTATTATCCAACACTTAGCTTGACTCTTTTTTTAATCATTTCTGCCTTTCATTTTGGTGAATCACAATTTGAAGACATTGACATAAAAAAATATTCAAACTCTTTATTGTTGTATTTAGTTTGGGGATTGTCACTTTTAATAAATCTTATTTTTTATAATGTTGACGAACTAAATGTATTAACAACTTTGTTTAAAGACACAGAGCCATTTTATTATTTATACAATCATAAATTTGTGACATATGGTTTTATTTCATTCAATTTAGTAGCTATAGGCTTGCTTTTTAATTTGCTACATAATAAAATCATAAACTGGAATAAATTGTTATCCGAATTATTCTTATTTGGTTTAATACATTTAACATTCTTTCTATTTCCATTTATTATTGGCTTCACTTTGTATTTTGTGATTTTACATTCTATCAGAGTTATGAAATATGAATATGATTTTTTTAAGAAAGAATCAAATAATTTTAATTTGTTTGTTTTCGTAAAATTAGTAACTCCTTACACATTATTAAGTTTATTTTTTTCTGGGTTTGTTTTTATTTTATCTTCTAAAGATATAATTTCAATTTCTATACCTTTATTATCACTTATAATTATATCAGCAATAACATTACCACATGCAATCGTAATGCATATATTTTATCACGAAAAATAAATATTAAAAATTTTGATATTTATACAATAAAAAATGAGAGACCTTAAATCAAAAAAAATATATTACAAAATAATTTTACACTGAAGAATATGGAAATTGTAATGATCAAAAAGCTTGGATGCGGTCCTTGTAAAATGTATGAGCCTAGAATAAAAGAAGTTGCAATAAAAAATAATTTGCAATTTCGAACAATTCAAGGTGAAGATATGCCCGAAGAAATTCGACCAAAATATTTCCCTTATTTCTATTTACGTAAAGATGATGAAGTCTTAGAGGGTTGGGCTGGAACTAATGAAAGGAAACTTAGTACTGTATTAAATAGGCACATACAGAACGTAAAACTATAAATTTTAGTTTTTAGACACTATTCTCATATATTCTATACCATAAAATAAATTATGTAGATGAAAAAAGAAATAGATGTTTTAGATTTTAAGGAGGCTATAATTTTTTTGAAAAATGATGCAATACTTGGTTCTTACATTAAATCTATTTCTGTTCCAAAGTATTCTATTGAAACAGATTATTTTTCATCATTATGTAAATATATTATTTATCAGCAATTAAGTGTTCAATCAGCAGCTAAAACTCACGCAAGATTCTTAATGTTATTTGATAGTCTAAATCCAATTAGATTATTAAAAACAGATGAAGAAATTTTAAAGCAAACAGGTTTAAGTTACAGAAAAATTGAATACTTAAAAGAACTTAGTAAATCATTTATTAATAATGATAATTTTCAAAAATTTTCCAAAAAAACTAACGATCAAATAATTCAGATTTTGACAAGTGTCAAAGGAATAGGTAGTTGGACTGCTGAAATGTTTTTAATATTTACAATGCAAAGAATGGATGTTTTTTCGTCTAAGGATATTGGTTTGCTAAATGCATTAAAAATAGTATTTGACCTTGATTCCAGGCCATCTTTTTTAGACGCAGAATTATTAAGTGAAAGATGGATGCCTTACAGAACTATTGCATCACTTTATTTGTGGAAAATTATTGAAGGAGAAGATTTTGATTGGTGACTCTATATATGACTCATTGTTAACGCAAGATTTTTCATTTTAATTCATGTCAATACTTGATAACAAACTTTCTTTTTGATTAAGTAATTGTTCGAGTGATAAGAAAGTTTCAGTTCTATTAACTCCATTTATCTTATGTATTCTTGAAATTACGTTACGTGCATCATTTGAGTCAATTGCTCTTATCTTGCAAAACAAACTAAATTTTCCTGTTGTAAAATCTAAACCAGTTATATTATCAATTTTAATTAATTGAGATAATACATTTTCATATTGAGAAGCCTTATCCAAGTAAACTCCAATGTAGCAAGCGTAATTAAATCCTAATTTATAATAGTCTATACTAATAGTGAAGTTTTTAATAATTCCAAATTTTTGCATTCGCCTTACTCTTACATGTATAGTTGTATTAGAAACCATGAGTTTTTTTGCAATCTCTTGAAAAGTAGTCTTCGAGTCTTTAGACAAAATTTTTAAAATATCAAGATCAAGTCTGTCAATTAACCTTTTCATTATTATAATAAATAAAATTATTAATTAAAATAAGTGTTTTAAAGTGTCAAAATTAAAATAAATTATGTTATTATTTTTAATAATTAAATAAAAAAGTAATTAATAAATAAAATATTATATATAATTTATTTAATAGTTTAATTTTGACATAAAATAATTATTATGAAAAAAATTACGGTTCACTCTCTATATTCAGTTTCTGAATATATTTTAAATTTAAACAAAACAATTACTGAAAACAGATTTTTATCTACAAACAAGGAGAAAACATATATTCATAGAAAAGATGATTTGAGCTATAAATCAATTATAAAATTATTCGATTCTAAAACTAAATAATATGAAGTTTCATAATAGACAGATTTTTTTTCTTGTATTGATTGCTCTTGTACTATCATCTCTTTTCTTTTCACAATTTAGTGTAACATTAAACTCACATTTTTTAGATAAAGCTGATACTGCATGGATGATTGTTGCCAGCGCTTTAGTATTATTAATGACACCTGGATTAGCTTTTTTTTATGGGGGGATGGTAAATAAAAAAAATGTCATTTCTACAATGCTTCAAAGTTTTATCTCTCTTGGTGTAATTTCTTTAGTTTGGATTTTTTTTGGATTTAGCATTTCATTTGGTGATAGCTTAGATAAGTTAGGTATAATAGGTGATCCTTTTCAATATCTATTTTTAAATAATATTGGACAAAATGATAGTAATATTCCATACTTACTATTCGCAATATTTCAATTGAAGTTTGCCATAATAACACCCGCAATAATTACTGGTAGTTTTGCTGAAAGGATACGTTTTAGAAGTTATCTGTTATTTATGGTATTATTTACAATATTTATTTATTGTCCTTTAGCTCATATGACATGGTCTTCTAACGGTTTGTTTGCGAACTTCGGTAATATAATAGGTATTAATGGATATGAAAATCTCCATGTTCTTGATTATGCTGGAGGAACTGTTGTTCATATGTCAGCAGGTTTAGCTGCTTTATGTGGCGCATTTTACTTAGGTAAAAGAAAAATAACTAGAACTAAACCAGCAAATATTCCATTTATAATTCTTGGTACAGGACTTTTGTGGTTTGGTTGGTTTGGATTTAACGCTGGCTCAGCTTTGGCAGCTAATTTTGACGCAGTTGTTTCTTTTGCTAACACCAATATTGCTTCTTCTACAAGTATGATTACTTGGATCTTATATGATCGCTTTTTAAATAGAAAAATATCTGCTGTTAACGCCTGTGTTGGAGCAATTGTAGGCTTAGTAGCAATAACTCCAGCAGCTGCCTTTGTTTCTTTATCACATTCAATTGTTATTGGTTTTATATCAGCACTTGTTTGTAATATTTTTATGAATTGGATAAAGAAAAGAAATGTTATCGATGATACGCTTGATGTTTTTGCTACACATGGATTAGGTGGTATTTGTGGAATGATTCTTACAGCTGTTTTTGCAAATGATGTTGGTCTTATATTTGGAAAGTATCAAACATTAGTTTTGCATTTAGTTGCTTGTGTTATAGTCATTTTATTCGTTTGTATTGGTTCTTATATAATTTACAAAATTGTAGATATAATTTTACCATTAAGAGTTAGGGATGATCAAGAAGAAAAAGGTTTAGATATGTCTCAACATGGAGAAGTTATTGCCTAAGTTTCTTAATAGTCAGTGATTTTGAATATTAAAATCATTTTAACTGTTCTGCAAAAGTATTAGTATTTAAAATCTTATTCATTCACTCAAACCTCAAATAAATCTTCTTTGTAAAATCTAGTAAATTTCAATTTTACCTTTCCATTCAATCATACCACCTAAAAGATTATATGTTTTTTTAAAACCCATTTGATCCATTATCATACAAGCTTTAGCACTTCTATTTCCACTTCTACAATATACAAAGAAGGATTTATCTTTGTTAAGTCTTTCTAGTCCTTTAATAAACGAATCATAATCCAAAAAGTTTAGTACTTCGGCATTAGGTTGTATTCCTTGAGCACATTCTTGAGGTGTTCGCACATCTAGAATTAAAGCATCTTTATTAGACTCAATTAATTGAGACCATTTGTCTTGATTTATATTTTCCATAATGTTTAGTGCTCACTTTACTGAATGTAGATTTTTTCTGATTGTATGTTAGATTTTAAAATGTAAATACCGGCAGGCAAGTCTTCAATATTAATTTTAGAAGCAGATTTTTTCCAAATTAATTGGCCACAAGTATTATAAAGAGATTTATGACCTTCTTCGCAATACAGGAAGTTATCCGAAATGTAGCTAGATTTTGCTTTATGTTCTTCCACGGTAGATGGTGTGCAGTTAATACTTATATAATTAACAGTGTTACTTCCAGAATTCGGAATCGCTAATGTTTGCGAATTACTTTCATAGAAAATATCTGCCGGTTGACTTTGTCCGGTTGCAAATATTTGTGGAGTAGCGAAATTGGCATCATATTTATATATAGCACTGTTTCCCCATACCGAAACATAATAGTTTCCACAAGGATCAAGTGTAATACCATCAATATTAAAGTGATTGGTGTTCGCTAATATACTTACACTAGAGTCGCTAAGGTTAACCTCCCAAATTGGTGCGCTGCCTCCCCATCCGACTATGAGTAATCGATCTAAAAGGTAATCATAAACAACACCATTCGGTGTACTATTAAAACTAGCAAACAGGTTGTGATTTCCTGAAACACTGTTATATCTGTATAATTTTTTAGCTAAGAAGTCAGTAATGAATATATCATTTCCTTTATGTGTAATTCCATTTAAAAACTGACCATTTATGTTATGGTCTAAAATTTCATTCCCGTTTAGCACATTATATGCCTTCAATCTTCCTCCAGAACAAGCGTAGACTAAATCGCCAACAACTTCTAGGCCATGTGGGCCTGAGCCAACACCGGTAGCTAAAGTGTTGAGGTTGCCTAATCCATCATCAGTTAAAATTTGCCCATTACCTGAGTTTGAAATTAAAAAAGAGCTACTTCCAATGTGATAATCAACACTTTCAGGTGAATTGAAAGATTGAGCAAACAAAAGATTTGTTATTATTATAAAAAGAAGGGTAAAAAAATGCTTAATCATTTTGAATAACTAAAGTGTTAGGATTAAGTCCATTTACTTGTATAAAGTATATGCCGTCAGATAAATTAGCAGGAATTTGAAACGCATTTTCAGTTGTGATACATTTATAAAGGACTTGTCCATTCAAGCTGGTGATTGTTATTTCGCTAAAGTTAATATTGTTATTGATTTGAACCATATTTCCAGCCTTGGTTGGATTTGGATAAAATTCTGTTTTTGAAATCTCTAAGATATTTGAAGCAACAGGAGAGTTGTCAATAATATGATAAATTATTCCTGTATTTATATCAGCAAAATAGAGTTCACCATCATTACCTTCTCCAAATGTTGAAACACCATACTGGGTGTCTTCTTGTGTTGTTGTTGTCCATCCTGCTCCTCCTAGATTATCATAAATTGTAAAAAATTTACCAGTGCAGTAGTCTGTAAAAACATAATGACCAACGAAATTAGGGAATTGTGTGCCTCTATAAACATAACCGCCTGTCACAGAACAATCGTTTGGCCATCCATTATTTTCGTAAACTTGAACAGGATCAACGTAAGAGTTGTTACAGCCCGAACTGTTGAATGGTGCAAAGCCCTCGTAACATCTCCATCCATAATTTTCTCCTCCACTACTGTTCGCATCTTGGAAGTTAATCTCTTCCCATGCATTTTGTCCAACATCTCCAATCCACATGTCACCTGTCTGTTTATCAAATGAGAAGCGCCAAGGATTCCTTAGTCCAATCGCCCATATTTCTTCTAAAGTATTAATTGAGCCAACAAAAGGATTATCACTTGGTATAGAATATGGATTTCCATTATCTACATCAATTCTTAACATTTTCCCAAGCATTGACTGTGTATTTTGGGAATAATTTTGAGGATCTCCACTGCTACCACCATCACCCATTCCTATATATAAATAGCCATCTGGACCAAAATCTATACAACCTCCGTTATGATTCCAATAAGGTTGGTCGATTGTAAGTAAAACTAGTTCACTACTTGGATCTGCTATATTTGGATTAAATTGTTCAACACTAAATCTTGATATGCTAGTTTGTTTTCCTGTACTTCCAGTCGAAGTATTATTATTATAATGAATATAAAAATATCCATTTGTTGCGTAGTTTGGGTGAAAAGCTAATCCTAACAGTCCTTGTTCACTTTGTCCATCATTAACTATCGATGAAATATTTAAAAAAGTCGATGTATTTCCATTATCAATAACTTTTATAATACCACCTTGTTCAACAATAAATAATCTATCATCTCCAGCATTAGCTATAGAGACAGGAGAGTTAAAACCAGTTTTAAAGATTTCAAAATCTAAATCTGGTAGTGTTTGTGCATTTAGATTTAAAAGAGATAGAAATATAATTATTCCAGTGTATAAATGTTTCATATTTTTTTATTTTAATTTTTACAAATGTCAATAATTTGATGTGAATGGGCAAAGGTCTTGCAAGAATTCTTACTCGTTTAAGTTTGCTCTCTAAAAATGAATTAGCTTTGTGAAAATCAATAATGATTATTATGACACAAAAACCCCTCATATTAGTAGCTAACGATGATGGTATATCTGCACCAGGATTACGTGCTTTAATAAAGGTGATGAACGAATTTGGAGAAGTAGTTGTTGTGGCGCCAAACGGACCACAATCTGGGATGGGACATGCTATTACATTAAATTCTGTTTTGCGTTGTGATAAAGTTCATATTGATGATGGGCCACAAGAAGAGTATTCCTGTAGCGGAACACCTGTTGATTGTGTGAAACTAGCAATAAACAAAATATTGAAGCGAAAGCCAGATTTATGTGTTTCAGGAATTAATCATGGTTCAAATTCATCAATCAATGTTATTTATTCAGGAACAATGTCTGCTGCTTTGGAAGGAGCATTAGAGGGTATTCCATCAATTGGTTTTTCATTATTAGATCATTCTTCTGATGCCGATTTTTCTGCATCTCAAGAGGTTGTAAGAAAGTTAGTTGCAAATGTATTGAAAGAGGGTTTGCCTGAGGGAAGTTGTTTAAATGTTAACATTCCGAAGTTGTCACTAAAAGATATAAAAGGTATTCGTATCTGCCGACAAGCAAATGCTAATTGGACAGAGGAGTTTGTTGAGCGAAGAGATCCTACTGGAAAAACTTATTATTGGCTTACGGGAACATTCCAAAATTACGATAATGGAGAAGATACTGACGAATGGGCTTTATCAAACGGATATGTTTCTGTAGTTCCTGTGCAATACGATTTAACGGCTCATCACCTTATTTCTAAGCTTAACAAGCAGATATTATGATAAAAAATCAATTGTTTATAAGAGGTGCTGTGCTAGGATTGTTGATTCCATCAATAGTATTTATGAGTTATTCTTTAGTACGTATGGATGGAGATTTTGTCGCGCTTTACTATGAGTTAGATGCTTTAAATATACATTCGCATGTGATGAGTTTATGTGTACTAGCCAATGCTATTCCCTTTTTTATATTCATTAAATCTAACAGGGAAAAACCAGCGCAAGGTATTTTAATGATTACCATTTTATTTGCTCTACTTATTTTTTTAGATAAACTTTTATGAAGTATTACCTAATTGCTGGAGAAGCATCGGGTGATATGCATGCTGCCAACCTGATGAAAGAATTGCTTTACGCGGATGCAGAAGCGCAATTTAAGGGTTTTGGTGGTGATAAAATGCAGTTACAAGGATTACAACTAGTAAAGCATTACAAAGAGATGGCTTTTATGGGTTTTTTGGAAGTGATTGCTAACCTGAATACAATTCGTAAAAATCTTGCTTTAGCTAAAAAAGACATCCAATCGTTTCAAACAGATGTATTGATTTTGATTGACTATCCAGGCTTTAATATGCGTATTGCTAAGTTCGCTAAAAACCTTGGGATAAAAGTAGTTTACTACATCACCCCGCAAGTGTGGGCTTGGAGGCAGAGGCGTATAAAACAACTAAAAAGATATACGGATTTGCTCCTACCAATTCTTCCCTTCGAAAAGCAGTTTTTTGCTAAGCATGGAGTAGAGTCTAAATTTGTAGGACATCCTTTATTAGATGAACTGACCATTAATAGTGGGAAGTCGGTAGAGACAGAAAAGCCTATCATTGCACTTTTACCGGGAAGTAGAAAGCAAGAAATTAAAAAAATGTTGCCTTTAATGATGGAGTTGGCTGATCATTTTATTGATTACCAATTCATAATAGCTGGTGCACCATCTATCCCTTCTTCATTTTATCGAAGTATAACAGGAGACTCTTATTTACCCATTTCAACAGATAAAACATACGAGGTGCTGAAAGGTGCTAAAGTAGCTGTAATAACATCTGGAACAGCTACTCTAGAAGCAGCTATTCTTCAGGTGCCACAGGTGGTTTGTTATCGAACATCTGGATTTTCTTATTGGATAGGAAAGCAGGTGATTAAAGTGCCATATATCTCTTTAGTTAACTTGATTCTAAATCAGCAAGTGGTAGCCGAATTGGTGCAAGCCGATTACAATAAAAAACAACTTATACAAGAGATTGATAAGTTGTTGAACAAAAAGCATAGAACAGTTCTTCTAGAACAATATAAAAAGTTGATTAAAAAACTAGGTGCTAAAGGAGCCTCTAAAAGAGCTGCACAAGCAGTTATAAACTTGCTGAAATAAATTCGTAACTAGGGGGAATAAATATTAAATTTTGCTGTTCGTTATATCTAGTATTTTAGCTTCTAAATCACAAGCCTTATCTACTAATTCCTGTCCTCTCTCCATAATGTCAGTTACAAAAGCTTTATCTTCGCAATCGCCACAGTTAATTTTTACATTCAAGAAAGCACCAATTACAGCCGTACGCGCACAAAGCGCACCTACACCGGCATCGGTTACTGAGTTCGGGTTTCCGAAGTTTGCCATAGCTTGCATCACTTCCATAGAGTTGTAAGCCGTTTCCATAACTTTAAAAGGGGTTTCAATAGCAAACTTAGTTGCTGCTTGTATGGCTTCCGCTCTCTTGGCTTTATCTGTTTCGCTGTCTTTTGGCAATCTAAAAGCCTCCATGATTTTATTAAATGCATTGGTGTCTTCATCTACCAAACGCAACAATTCGTTCTGATAAGCCAATCCTTTTTTTGCCCATTGAGAGAACTCTTCCCAGCGGTCGTCCCAACCACGTTTGTGAGCTGAAAGATTGGCTACCATAGTGCCTAAGGCAGCGCCCATAGCACCGCAGTAAGCCGAGATAGAGCCTCCGCCAGGAGCAGGGCTCTCGCTAGAAGTTTCGTTTGCAAAAGCCACCAGGTCCATGTCTATTAGGCGATTGTTATTATCATTATCCAACATGTACTCAATGATGCGTTCTTCTGGATTGAATGGTGCTAGCTCGTCCAATCCTAAGGTCTTAATCGCAATCTTGATAATTTCACTTTCAGCAATTCCTAAAGAGCGCTCTTGCTTGATGAGGAAGTGCTTACCTGCATCGATCAATACTTTTTTAGGAACAAGCCCGACCAATTCAGAACCTGTAACACGCATGCCTCTGGCAATGGCTCTTTCACAGGTTTTATCAAACACCTCATGCAAAGGAGAAATATTAATGTCGGTTAGATTGTAAGAGATTTGCGCTACTCCGTATTCCTCAATAAACCAGCCGATACCTTTAACAGCTTTGAATAAACCGGGCTGTCTTAATTGCTGGCCATTCTCATCTTTAAGTGGTTTTCCTGTGATTTTACCGCCTTCTCTTTTTAATCTTCCAGCTTCACGAATGTCGAAAGCTACGGCATTGGCTCTACGCGTAGAAGTAGTATTAAGGTTGATGTTGTAAGCCACCAAGAAATCACGCGCTGAAATAGCCGTTGCTCCTGATTTAGCTATAGATTCATTGAACTCAGCAGGGCCAAAATCGGGTTTCCAAGATGGGTCTACTAATTTCTTGGATAACCCCTCATATTCTCCAGAGCGGCAGTTAGCTAAATTCTTTCTTTTTTCTTCTTTAGCAGCAGCTTCGTAATGATAAACAGGAATGCCTAGATCGCTTCCTACACGAGCACCTAATTTGTGTGCCCATTCAGCTGTTTCTTTCATACTTATGTTGGCAATAGGTACTAGCGGACAAACATCGGTGGCACCCATTCTTGGGTGTTCTCCGCTGTGTTTGCTCATGTCAATTAGCTCTTGAGCTTTTTGAATTAAAAGGTAAGCCGCATCAATTACTTGTTGAGGTTCTCCCACAAAGGTAATCACTGTTCTGTTGGTGGCTTTTCCTGGGTCTATATTCAGTAGCTTTACACCGTCTACTGTTTCTACAATATTGGCAATGGTGTTGATTTTTTCTTGATCACGTCCTTCCGAAATATTCGGTACGCATTCGATGAGTTGTCTGCTCATTATTTGTTTTGGATTTTTCCGTTAACGATTATTGTTTCTATCTGATTGTGCCCAAACGCATACGGTAGGTAGGCGTAAGAAGGCATCGGTTTCGTGATGAATAAGTTGGCTTTTTTGCCAATAGCAATACTTCCTAATTCATCGCTTGCTCCCAATGCATAAGCGGTGTTGATGGTAGTGGCATTGATTACTTCTTCAGGGGTCATCTTGAGTTGGATACACCCTAAAGAAGCTACAAAATTCATGTTTCCGCTTGGAGTGGATCCAGGATTGTAATCTGAAGCTAAAGCGACAGGTAGTCCGGCTTGTATCATTTTTCTAGCAGGACCATAAGGTATGCCTAAAAAGAAGGAGCAAGATGGTAAAAGGGTAGGCATACAGTCCGTTTCTTGTAGTGCTTCTATGTCCGCATCATTCATTACTTCTAAATGATCTACTGATAATGCTCCGTATTTTACACTGGCTTGTACACCGCCAATAATATTGAATTGATTGACATGTGTTTTAGGAATCAAATTGTATTGAGAGGCTGCTGCAAGTAAGCGCTCTGTATCAGCTAAATCAAAGTAACCGTCTTCACAAAAAATATCTATATATTCAGCCAACCCTTCTTCTCTGACTTGTGGTAGCATCTCGTTGATTACCAAATCCATGTAAGCTTCTTTATTTCCTTTGTACTCTTGTGGAAGCGCATGTGCTCCTAAAAAAGTAGCTTTAATAGTGAGTGGAGATATTTCTTTAAGTTTTTTTATGACACGTAGCATCTTCAACTCATCGTTTACTGTGAGACCGTAGCCGCTCTTAATCTCTACAGCTCCCGTTCCCATCATCATAATTTCGTTAGCTCTCTGTAATGCACCTGCTAATAGTTCCTCTTCGGAAGTATTTTGTAATTTTAGAGCTGAGTTTAAAATTCCACCGCCCTTTTTAGCAATTTCTTCATAGCTCAATCCCTTAATCCTGTCTACAAATTCATTTTCTCTGCTAGCTGCAAAAACAAGGTGAGTATGGCTATCGCAATAAGAAGGAAAAACCATTCCGTCATCTGCATCAATAATTTCCGTATTGTTCCAATTGTCAATACCAGACCATTCGTCCATGCTACCAAAAGCAGTGATGATACCACCTTCCATTTCTACAAAGGCATCTTTAATTGTTTGTAGTTGAGCCATATCGGATCCAGCAACCCACTTTTTAGTTGTTTCTTCTACCTGAATTAGTTCGCTAATGTTTTTGATAACAGTTTTCATAGTTGCTGTAATATGAAGCGAAAATACAAAAATAGGACACTCATAACTCCTTGTAAATTACTTATATTTGCTCATCTATGAACAGTGTCGGACAGCTATTTCGCTTATCTACTTTTGGAGAGTCGCACGGAACGGCTATTGGTGGAATTGTTGATGGTTGTCCTGCTGGACTCTCCTTAGATGTAAAGGATATCCAAAAAGAATTGGATAGAAGAAAACCAGGACAATCTTCTATTACTACGCCTAGAAAAGAAAGTGATACTGTGCAAATTCTCTCAGGTTTGTTTGAGGGGAAAACAACAGGTGCTCCTATTAGTTTTCTGATCCCCAATGAAGATCAACGCACTAAAGATTATTCGAATTTAAAAGAGGTGTATAGGCCTTCTCATTCTGATTTTACATATGATAGTAAATATGGTTTTAGAGATTTCAAAGGAGGAGGTCGTTCTTCTGCAAGAGAAACTGCTAATTGGGTAGTAGCAGGTGCTATTGCTAAGCTGTTGTTGCATTCAGTTAATATTAACGCTTTTGTTTCTTCTATAGGAGAAGAGATTTTGATGAAGCCTTATCAAGATTTAGACTTTAAACAAACAGAAAATAATTTGGTGCGTTGTCCAGATGAGGAAGTTGCTACAAGAATGATTACAGCTATTGAACAAGCTAAATCAGAAGGTGATTCTTTAGGAGGTACAATTACCTGTGTAGCGCAGGGTGTTCCTGCGGGCTGGGGAGAACCTATTTTTGATAAGCTACATGCTAGATTAGGTCATGCTATGTTAAGTATAAATGCTGTTAAAGGTTTTGAATATGGTTCAGGTTTTTGTGGTACCAAAATGAAAGGCAGTGAGCATAACGACATCTTTTCAGATGGAGGTAAAACTACCTCTAATCTGTCTGGAGGTATTCAAGGGGGTATAAGTAACGGAATGGATATTTATTTCCGTGTAGCATTTAAGCCAACTGCTACTATTATGAAAGAGCAAAGTACTATAAATAAGAAAGGTGAAACTGTGAAGTTGCAAGTAGAAGGAAGGCATGATCCTTGTGTAGTTCCAAGAGCAGTTCCTATTGTAGAAGCTATGACGGCTATGGTCTTGGCAGACTTTTATTTATTGAACAAAAACGCAAAAATATAAGATGAAAAAACTAGCGTTACACTGGAAGATCATCATTGGAATGGTGTTGGGAGTGCTTTATGGATTAGTTGCAGCCCAGTTGGGTTGGGTTGATTTTACCAAAAATTGGGTCAAGCCATGGGGAGTTGTTTTTATCAATCTTTTAAAGTTGATAGCAGTTCCTTTGGTTTTTGCATCCTTAGTTAAAGGAGTTAGTTCTTTAAGTGATATCTCAAGATTATCTCGAATTGGAAGTAAAACAATCGGTATTTATTTAA
>CEUM01000016.1_pt1 | contig 14433 bp, 12 predicted proteins | sample 356421 | NCBI WGS metagenome assembly CEUM01 (sample SAMEA2622716, study PRJEB7988) | marine metagenome | biome: marine biome (ENVO:00000447); feature: surface water layer (ENVO:00002042); material: "saline water (ENVO:00002010), including plankton (ENVO:xxxxxxxx)" | depth 5 m | reverse complement strand
ATCAAGATCCCATTGTTGAATCAATTCGCTTCGGTTGTGTAGATCGATGGGTTTACCGAGATTCAATTGCATACTGCATGCAGATTTGTTTCCAGATGGGGCGAATGCCACAAGTGGAATACCTGCTTTGTTCATGGCTTTGACAAGCATCTCAAAGCCGGGAGCATCGATTCCATCATCGTTGGTCATCAAAACCCATTTTGTATCCATCATTCAGCCTCCAATACACGGTCTTTGTTATCAAGTGATGTTTGATTGGTGAGATGTTCCCCATAGATGATTGAAAGAATGCCGAGCATCAAAATTGGACCGCCAATCCAAGTCCATATCCCAGGAATACCAGTCGAAAAGAACATCCAGCCAATCAGCGAACCAAGCACTGGCTCGAGTGTAACGCTGATTGATATCAACAAAGGCGAGACATATTTGAGGCAGTAATTGAGCCCGGTATGACCTAAAATTCCTGCAATGAATGCCAGCAAAATAAACCAAACCAACGTTTCGTGCCCGAAGTATCCAAAGGCTCCGAATTCAGAAAAACCGTCTTCGAGCAACCACGAGGCAGGAAGCAAAAGGAGACCACCGATGAGGGTTACAGGGAACGCATAGAGGAACAGAGGCATCCATTCTCGAAGTATCCGTCCGCAGACGATGTAACCAACCACAAAGACCGCGCCAAAGAATGCCAACTGATCACCAAAAATGGTGACAGAACGTTCACCTTGGACATCACCTGCATCGAGCATTGAAATCGCAGCACCCGTAAAAGCAGCGATTCCACCAATCAATTCCAATCGGTTAGGTTTCCGAACGAAAAGAAACATACCAATCAGAATGACCAATGGATGAGCAGTCACGAACAACAATGAGTGAGTCAGAGAAGTATAGTCGAGCGATGTGACCCAGAAGCCGAAATGGAGAGCCAAGAATGCGCCACTTGCAAGGATGATTTTCGCTGTTGATGCGGTCCATAATTTGGATTTCACCTCATGATCGATCTGATAGAGTTGCCAAACAGCCAGCGGTGCAAGAATCAATGCAGTCAGTTGCAGGCGCCATGAAGCACGCAACAAGGGGTCAATTTCATCCACATGCGTGAAGATTGCCCCAGCACTGGAAACGCCACATATCGCCACTCCAAGAACCAGCCAGACATGTGCTGGGACAGAGCCACCACGCATGGCGGTCACGACTCGTTGACCAGTTCAGCATCCATGACCGGTGGAGCGCCAATGACACCCGCACGCTTGAACAGAGCATAAATGACCCAACCGATACCGACATTCAGTCCAACAAATCCAGCCATTCGACCAATGTACCAACCTGTGGCATTCGGATCAGGAACAAGTGTATCAATAAACGAGAGAATACTCGACTCCGTTCCGAAGAAGGCTTCACCAGTCAAGAGACCTGCAGCGACCATGAATGTGCTGAGGAGAATGAGAGCACGCTTCTTTTCTGCGGCTGTCGCTCCTTCTTCTGCCTTGATTGCCTCGATCTTCGGCTTGAGCTTCTTTTCTTCCCATTTGTCGCGGCTGTAACCACCGATGAGCATAGGAAGTGTGTGTGGGACATCAAGATACATTCCCAGGCCAAACGACGTTCCCATACCAGTGACCCACTCAACGAACATACCCAAGAGGAAACCAAGTGCGAGGAGCATCAAATCACCTTGTCCTTCAGCGAAGATGACCGAGAAGGTTGCGAAGGCGTTGGCCTGTGGAGCAATCAAGTCAATTCGACCCTCTGCAAGTTGAATCGAGAGGAAGATAGCGACTGCTGCACCAATGATGGCTCCAGGAACAACGCCCATGATGTTCCCTTTCGAAATGTGGTATGGTCGGTTACCGATGTAGAGGCTGTTCTTGTAATCACCAATGACCGTACCCGACATAGAGATTGCTGAACCGAAGACGGTGGTTCCAACGAGACCGAGGAGAACTGCATCTTGTTTGTTCAAACCGAGTGCTTGATCAAAGTTGAGGAAGATTCCCAACAGCATAAGCAGAACGATGAATGAGGTTCCTGAAACCGGCTCAATACCTGTTTCACCCATGACACGTACGGCGATGGCTCCGAGAAGGAACGTCGTCATGATGAGAACCGTTGCAAAAATGATCGCAGCAGCGATTGGGAAACCGCCGACCCAGAAGATCAGAATCATTGACAAGAACGTCAGTCCCATAAAAATTGGAATGTGCATGAGCGGCCATTCGTACCAGCCTTTACCTTCCATGTATTCTTGGGAACCTTCGCCCTTGAAAGCGGCACCAATGTCCTTGAAGATGTTCGCAAAGGTCCGCCACATCTTGGCCAAACCAAACATTCCACCGCCAACAATGGAACCAATGGCAATGGTTCGAACGGTCTTGGAGAAGGCGATCATTTGCAATGCTTGACCGCCTTCACTTGCGTAGGCTTGGATAGGGACATTGGCCTGCATCGTTGCATCGTAAACAGGGAAGTTCGCAAATACAGCAAGTGGAACGAGGAAGAACCAGCCAACGAGCGTACCAAGGTTGACCAAGAATGCCACTCGAGTCTTCATGAACCAACCAATAGCGAACATCGAAGGTGTCAGAGCGACACCGACGTAGGTGTAGGCGAAGGGATTCCAAGCTGACTCTTCAGACCACTGCGTGTACTTCTTTGAAGAACCATCTTCGTAAATTCCAGACGGCTGATGGATTTTACCTGCACTGTAAAACGAGGCAAGGCCAACATCACCAACGTGCAATGTCTCTGCGAGATAATCCATGACTGAGAGTTTCTTATCAGAAAGCCAAATGAGAGGATATTCGATCAGGAACATTCCAATCATTGTAATTCCAGTCCACACACCAATGGTCTTCAGCGACTCACGAGCGTGTTCGACAGCACCTGTATTGACGTCTGACGCAATGTCCAACATCTTCAGTGTCGCTTCAAAGCCAGGGAGAGGGAGCGGATCTTCAACCAGCCAAACCCTTCGGAAGATGATGAAATACATCACACCAAGGAATCCAGCGAACATGGAGGCTACAATTGCAATGAACGCAAGCCTGAACGCTTCGCCATCTTCCAATGTGATAAGAGGCCCATCAGCCAGTGAATACTGTGCTTTCGATGCTAACAAGAAGATCGCAGGGAAGGTGAAGATAAATCCTGTTGAAGCGTGTGTGGCTCCCGTTGTTGCAGATGTGGCGATGTTTACCTCAGAGGGAGACCACTTCAGTGCCATTCCCAGTAGGTAGGCAATGTACCATGCAGCTGAGATGGCGAGACCAAGTTTCAGGCCAATGTAGGCCGTAACACCTGAAAAGATGGCACCGATGGCGATGCCAATCATCACCTTGGATGGTGACCAGTGAGAAACTTCGAAGGATTCTTCGAGATTCTTTTCTTCAAGATATTGTTCGAGGACACCCGTATTGAGATTGTTGTACATCTCATCATCGAGCCATGTCAGCGAACCATCCTCGATGGCTTTGAGACCTTTCGCAGTAACCGGTTGACGGTATGCTGAACGTTGAACCGTTGAGCCCGAAGAAGATTGCTCGTCCATAGTGTCCACTCCCAACAGTATACTGGTGACGCGGGCACTTGAATACAGTTGCCCCTGAGAATTACGAATATAATCACAAATCGCAGGGTTTATTCGTACGGATTGTGATACAGTACCATGAGCGGGATAACGGGTGAAGCGAAACTGTTACGACTTGGCGCACAGGATTTGAACAACGATGGTCGAATTATCAACCTCGTCATTGCTGGGTCAAGTCGATTCTATGACTACTCTGTTATCGAAGAAATTCTCGATCAATGGATCGAAATTGAAGGCTACCCTGATCTCGTTATTGTTGGTGGTGCAAGTGGTGTTGACTACCTTGCTGAACGTTGGGCGACCAACAATCACATCGAGTTCATCATGTTCAATGAATTCTGGGACAATCCGCGTCCAGGTCTTGAGGATTCAGGGAGAGATGAGGCTCCATTGGAGTTAACAGAAAAACTCCTCAAAGCAGCCACGCACGTTCTTGCATTCCTTAGCGAAGGCAGCAAGTGGACTAAGGTTGTCGCAGATGAGGCACATCAACGTGGAATTCCGACGTATGTTCATCACTTGGATGAGTCCGAGTGAGAGTGTTTGATGAAGCGAGCAGGAATCCCTGCCCATACTTCTCCGTCAGGAATGACCTTCCTTTTGGGGAGAACTGCACGACTACCGAGGATGCAATTTTCTCCAATCCGTGATCCAGGGCCAACCATAGTGGCCCCTCCAACCGTGGAGTTCTTCCCAACCATGACTTTCTCCAAGACGAGGTTGCCCTGTTCGACAAGATGTCCGTTGATGGTTGCACCGCCTCCTACGACCACATTGTCTCCGAGTTCAACCAGGGATGGATCGTTGATGGTTGAGGTATTGATGTTGACATTCTTCCCAATTTTGCAACCTGCGAGACGATAGTATGCGTTCGCAAAAAAGGATGGGACAATGTGATTGAGGAACGGTTGTGTCGAACGGTGGAGTTGGCCACAGATGGCCCAACGAATCGTTGTCAGCGATGCGAGTGGGGCCACGATGCGTTCATTGAAACGCAACCGTATGAGGAACTGCAAGCTTCCTGACAACAATAGAAGGAACATCCCCCAAGTGAGGAACGCAATCGATGCAGAAAACCCGATCAGAAGCAAATCTGGCCAACTCTTGTCTCCAGGGCCGTACGCAGTGATCCAGTCAAATACGTAGATGGCAGGAGCAATCGGTAAGCCCCATACAATTCCCATGAGGAGAATCATCACAACAGAAAGCACGGCTTGTATCTGTGTGAAGCCACGCATGGCACACACCCATCAAGCTTCGTTCTTTGCCGCGGCTTCAACACGTGCATCCTCTTCTTCTGCTACACGTATACCTTCCTCGAGGTCGACGCGACTTGTCAGATATGTACCGGCAAGTATGACAATGGTGATGGACAAAATCGCCACACGACTATCGAATGTTGAACTGGCAATAGCGTACAGCGCTGTTCCGATCATTGCAGCAGATTTGCCGAGGAAACCGAAGAATCCATAGAACTCAGACGCCCGAGATTTCGGTGTTAGCATTGAAAACATGGAACGAGCCTGGGCACCTGCAGAACCCATGGCACAACCAACAAACATTCCGAGAATGATCCATTGCAATGAAACACCGAGGTTGAGAGGCTTCCAGACATTGTCTCGCATGGTCTCAGCCCAACCATCAACAAGACCACCTTGATCGAGAATTGTCGGATGACGATCCCCGATTTCATCAGCTCCTGCAATTGTTTCATTTCCACCCAAAATAATGATTGAAAATCGGTGATCGCTTGTATTATCAAAGGCATCGACAAGAGCAATAGCATCCGATTCCGAAATTGATTTGACATCTTCTTCGACAACCTTCGCTTGGTCTGCCAAGAAAGATGCACCGAATACACCCACAGCGACAAGTAAGAACGCTGCAAGGAATCCCATGAATCCCATCTCCTTATCTTGAATGAACTTGATTCCTAAACCGAGTATTCCGACCATCGCTAAGATAAACAAACAGACCAAAAGACCCTTTCCAAGGTTGGTCTCGTCGGCCTCCTCAACGGAGTAATCTGTTTCAGGGAAGTAAAGTTGGAAATTATCCCTAAAGGCTGCATCACCTTCTGAGTCCTCTGCAATCCAGCCTTCATATCCTCTGTCGTAGAGTGTTGTCATTTCGTACATGCCAGTCTGATCATTCCACTCAAATTGAAAGTCATAACGTTCGGCGTCATCTTCACCTTCAAGTTCGAGTGGAGCAAAGCCAGCAGCGGTCACTGAAACAGCGCAGTAGATCAACAAAGCAACCATCAAAGCAAATTTCGTACCTTTCTTAGCTGCAAGTTTACCAAAGACAAACGTCATTGGGACTGCAACGATGTTCACGGTTAGCAGCAACATGATGTTCATGCTAGGATTGATTCTTAGGACCGATTCGCCGAATGCGCTTGCCATACTTGCAATGGTGTTCACTCCATCGTAGAACAACAAATAAGCAACAAGGAAGAAAGCAAGAACTTTGAACTTACGAATTTCTTTCGCAGTTTGGAATACTTGACCATATGCGATTTTCGTAGCACTCATGACACGGGAAAAGTTGTTGTTTCCTAATCCATGCCAGTCCATTTCTGTTGGAATATCTGGTTCTGGTGTCCATTTGAAGATCAAAGCACCAAAGCCCCACCACCACAGAGCAGAGGTTGCAAAAATAACAGCCAGCTTGAAGTCGGTATCCAAATCAAACGGTCCAAGCAAGATAATCAAGTGGAAAACCAACAAGAGCGAACCACCTGCAAATCCGTAGATGTAACCCCATGTGGACAACTTATCCTGCTCGTCTCGAGAGCCCAAGTATGGCATGAAGGAGTAGTAAATGACGTTCCCTCCAGTGAATCCAATCGTTCCAATTGTAAACATGATGGCGAGAATGATGTAACCGTCCGAACCAAAATACGGAGCGGCTCCCATCAGAGCACAAAAGATGATACCAGCTGCTGTATACCATTTGAGCAACTTTTTCTTGATCGGCATTTTGTCAGCTATAACACCTAGAGCAGGAGCAGTTGCCACAACGAAGATCATTGAAAATGTCAATATGGTTGCATAAAATGAATCACCAGATTGGGTACCCGTAGCTTTGTTGTACAAATTTGCCATCAAGGCAGGAGCGATGACTGTCATGACTGTGAGAGCATAGGCCTGATTGGCCCAGTCAAAGAAATACCATCCTTTGATGGCTTTTTGGTCATCATCGCTCATCGATGACATGATGTCCTTTGCCGTTTTCTTATCGTCTGCAGTTGCCATCTCACTCATGGTATCCCTAGCCATACCATGTCCGACTTGGTTTATGAAAACAGCACCTGCATGGCTGCTGTGCAGAACCGTTTGAATCGGTTTGACAAATCTTCAAACCTTGATGCGTTCAGGAAGAAAATATGAGCAAAACATATCCAAATGTCTTGGTAACTGGATGTACAGGATTCCTAGGACGACATGTCACACAGGAATTCCTTTCTCGTGGATACAATGTGCGAGGGACGACTCGCTCTCCAGAAGAACAACACCAGTCGATTCGTAGTGATTTTGAACACAGCGATGCACTCGAATTGTGTACACTCGATCTGATTGCCGACTCAGGCTGGGACAAAGCCATGGAAGGCATCGATGCGGTCATTCACACCGCCTCACCATTTTCTGCTTACGAACCCAAAGATGAGATGGAATTGATTGGACCTGCTCGAGAAGGTACAATGCGAGTTATCAAAACGGCGTACGAATCTGGAATTCGCAAGTATGTGATTACTTCATCAACTGCAGCAATATCAGGAGCAACTCCAACCACCAAAAATTACACCTATACGGAACAAGATTGGACAGATTTGGAAAAGGATATTTCTGCATACACCAAGAGCAAAACACTCGCTGAACAAGCAGCAAGATCGTTTGCATCTTTGCATGAAGATGTTGAATTAACGACGGTTAACCCGAACGTGATTTTTGGCCCACTTCACAGCGGCCAATCAGGTACTTCTCTCCGCATCATTGAATCCATCGTGCAGAGTTCGTATCCCGGATTTCCAAAGATCAGCTTTGCACCTGTCGATGTGCGTGACGTTGCATGGATGCATGCAGAAGCATTGGAGCGAAGTGAACTCAATGGGGAGCGGCTCATGATGGCAACATCGCCAATTACTATGCCAAATATCGCTCGTCATCTGAAATCAAATGGCTACAAGGTGAGGACAATGGCATTACCCAACACCATTGTCAAACTCATGTCCCTCTTCATCAAAGAAGCTCGATTGGTCACACGTGGCCTTGGTACGACCAATCACTACGATTGCAGTAACACCATCGAAAAAACAGGATGGGTCTCAAAAAGCCACGAGGAGATGATCGTCTCTGCAGCAAAGTCACTCGGATTTCAATGATCACGAATGATGATGTAGCGGCCCAACGCCTCTTGCCACATGATCTTTTGACCAGCGTCGATGTTCATCTCGCTTTCAGAGTCAGGCATTGGCAGAATCATCATCGAGTAATCTCGGTCGTTCATAGCGTGAACTTCGTTGCCTTCGATGTGAGTTACAGTTGCGGTTCCTTTCTCGATCATTGGAACACTGATTGAATCAGTAACCGTTCCTACATGCGAAATTTTCTTTCCGGTAAAGATGCTCTCAAGAGAGAGACGAGCCTTGGCAGAGCCGTGCTTTCCAGGCTTGGATTTCGAGATGCTCAAAATCTTGTAGGCTTCATCATCAACAACACAAAATCGTCCAACTTTGAGGGTTCGGATTTCAACACGGTCGGTTCCTGGCATGAACCTACGCCGTGGTGGTGGCTTATGACAGTTCGGTTGGCTACGTTCCAATGTTACAGTTCTCGAACATCGAATCGTTGTCCCGATTGTTCCATTGAATGGGCAGTGATGAGCGAGTGGAGTTTTGCTGCGACATCGTCAGGACGCGTCAAGTCTCCGTCTCGATGGTAGCCAACAAACGAATCGACCAAAGGAAAATCTTCGGGACTTGATGATCGAATCTCAAGCTGCATATCGGTATTGACAATGCCTGGTGCAATAGCGATGGATGTAATGCCGTCTTTTGCCCCTTCTTCCGCCAAACATCGTGACCACATGTCTAGCCCGGCTTTCGAAATGCAGTATGCCGACCAAGAGTGAAGTGGACGTAACGCTGCTCCGCTCGAAATCGTTGTGACACGACAATGATTGGACGCTTTCATCTTTGAGTAGAGACCTCTTGTCAGCCTCTGAACTCCTGTAACGTTGACGTAGATGTTCCGCTCCCACACTGCATCATCCGCATCGAACATCGACTGAATGGGTGTAATCGTACCAGCATTGTGGACAATACCATCGATAGCATCCAGAGCTTGTAGAGATTCGATTGCAAGATCGATGGATTCGGGTTGTGAAAGGTCGCATGCGATCGAAAACGAGGATGGGGAATCGGATTGAATCTCCATGCAGGCAGAATCAAGCTCATCGGATGCTCTAGCAAGAAGAATCACCTGATATTCATCGTTTGCAAGCGAACAAGCGATTGCACGGCCAATACCCTTTGATGCACCGGTTACGAGATAGGTCTTCTTGCCCATGTTGGTTGGAAGTCAAGGCGTCTAATCATCGTTTTGAGTTTGTCTTCAAACAGGAGTATATTTACCAATGCAGGTAGTTGGTGCTATGTTCGATTTGCCTGAGTATCTTGCCGAAAGATGCCGCTTGGCCAATACGATTCAGGAACCACAAGGAGAGGGACCAGTCATCGTTTGGCTGAAGTCATCTCTACGAACTCATGAGAACCCTGCCCTTGATGCAGGTCGAATTCTTGCAGAACGATTTGGGCGACCTTTGCTTGTGTACCAAGGCATCGATGAACGTTATCCACACGCAAACGCTCGCCATCACAACATACTTCTCGATGCCGCTGTTGATATGCACCACGGATGCAAGCAGTTGGGCATTGACTACGTTCTGCATGTTGCAAGGGAAGGACACCGTCCTTCGGTACTGAAGACGTTCGCTTCACAAGCGAGTCTTCTGATTACGGATTTATTCCCTCTACCTCCTTGGAACGATTGGGTTAAACGCATCGCTGAAATTGCACACTGTCCTATTTTGGAAATCGACTGTCATTGTGTGGTACCTCTTCCTGTTTTTGGTAAGTCGATGGACAGACCATTCCGCTACCGTGATGCAACCAAGAAACTCAGGAAACGGCGTGTAGGCGCATCTTGGCCGCAGCCACAAGTAGAGCATTCCTTGTCTTGGGACGGTGAACTGCCATTCGATCCAGTCGAGATATCAAATTTGACCGACCTTGACAAACGCCTTCGTTTGCTCCATTCCTGCAACATCGACATGTCGGTACATCCCGTTTGGAAGCAACGTGGTGGAGAACGTGCTGCATTAGCGAGATGGAACGATTTCCTTACGAACCGACTGTCAGGCTATGCACGAAGAAGGAACAATGCTGCCGATCCTGAAGGCGTCTCACGTCTTTCAATGGCCATTCACTACGGGATGATTTCGGTAATGAAAATCGTACGAGAAGCACATGAAGTAGGCACAAAAGCCGCTGAGAAGTTTCTTGACGAACTTCTCATTTTCCGCGAGCATGCATGGCACCATGTCTACTCGAAAGAAGAACCGTATGGCCTACACAATCTACCCAATTGGGCCCTTGAATCATGGCAAGATACGGCAGACGACGTACGTACAACACTTCTGTCAGAAGAGTCATTCGAAATCGGAAACTCTCCGAACCGTCTCTGGAATTTGTGCCAAACATCTCTGTACAGACACGGTGAATTGCACAACAACCTTCGAATGACATGGGGGAAGGCGACACCACATTGGACCTCCTCGGTCGAAGACTCTCTCAAAATCGGACAACACTTGAACGACAAATTTGCACTTGATGGGAGAGATCCGTCATCGATTGCTGGAATTCATTGGTGCCATGGCCTCTTTGACCGAGCCTTTCTTCCACCCTTACCGGTCATGGGCGTGGTACGAAAACGGGAGTTGGAAACACACCAATCACGACTTGATATGGATGCATACGAACGCCATGTCACACGTCTCGCCTACAAGCAAGAACGACCATTCGTCATCGTTGGCGCAGGATTTGCAGGAGCACGTGCAGCACAGATTCTCACGAAGTACGGCTACGACGTTCTCGTTCTTGACAAAGGAACCATTCCAGGAGGACGATCATCGACCAAGCGGCGTGAATCTGGACCGTACAATCATGGGTGTGCTGCCCTTGGTGGAGAAATCTATGCTGACTTGTCCATTAACGAAATGCTTGAGGGGACCGATGTCCGTTGCGATACACGAATTACCTCCATTCAACCAAATCCTGACTATGTTCTTCTCGAAGATGAGAAAGGATTCACATGGGAAGCAGAAGCAGTTCTCCTGACGTGCCCAATTCCACAATTGCACGCACTTATGCCGGAACGTGCACCGACAGATTGGAAAGAGCACCCTTACATATCCAATTGGACATTGATTTGTACAGGAACAAGTCCAGTTACCAACGATTTAATCGATTACACGTCAGATTCTATAGAACTTATGCGAAACGGAATTGACGATGAAGAATCCAACGTTCTGATCGTTCAGATGGCAAATGAATGGAGCAAACAACACCTTGAGAAATCCAGAGATGACGTAACTGAACTGATTCGTAAGGAACTTCAATCAGTAAGTCAAGAGTGGCTGGAAACGGCTGCACTCCATGCACATCGCTGGAGGTTCTCTCGACCGAAGAGCCAACCTCATCGCATCGATGAGGATCGAATCACGTTCGCAGGTGATGCCTGGGCAGAGCCAATCGGAACTGTGGAAGCTGCAATAAAATCGGCAGAACAAGCAGCCTTAGAGTTGATTTGGAAGCGTCATTATGCGAAAAAGCGGGAGCCCATCTCGATGCAAACAACATTGTTCTAGAGAGGGTTGTTTGGATAGACATCCCACGGCTTCGAGCCTCGTTTCCTGAACATGGATTTTCGCATGGCTTTCAAAATTCGCCAAGCAAATTTGAACGTACGCTTGATGCTTTGGAATGGATGCAAGACATACCACAAGGGATTCTTCCACGTTCGCAATGGATAACGCAACTGTCTCAAGATGCCTATTGGAATCTCTTCATTGACACCATATGTCTGGGGCCTTCTGTTCTTGGGCATGAAGTACGTTCCGAACAACTGATCCCAAATAGGGAGAAAGGTCGAGTAATTCGTCCAAATCGCATCTCGTTCGTTCGTGTGATGCCAATGATGGAATTCTGGCGTAATGATGAGGCGATGCAACCATTTCAACCTCCAGCGTACATTGGCATGCAAAAAGAGCCCAAGAATCAACTGAGCCGCTGCAAGAGCTCCAGTCAATTCAAACGAAAATCCTGCAGACACCAAAAATACAAACGCTGGTGCAAGTATGGTTCCATCCAATGGATGTCCACGAAATCCACTCGCCCAATCCAGATGCTCTGTTGAGTGATGAATGGCATGGAATTTCCAAAGGACTGGAATTTCATGATAAAATCGATGCGTCCAATAGACGAGCATATCGAACAAGAGAATTCCAATCAATGGCATGTATTCCTCAGGAATCTGATCAACATACGGTCGAAGCAACAAACCTGGAATCCAAGCAAAACTGAGAATTCCAACAACAATGGCCACAAATCCGGTCAGTAAACCAAGCAGAGGAGAAGCAAGAGCATAGCCAATATCGGTATCGAGATGGGGTCTTCGAATCTTCTGGCCTTTGTGACGAGGGAAGAGTTTCTCAAAGGGTACGACGAGAACAAAAAGCAACAAGACCACGAAGATACCTTCAACGGAAATGTACAATGCAATGGCGATCAGCGTCAATGTCATCAAACGAAGAATCATGGAGAATATACGAGCCTTGAAGCCAATCGTCTCTTCCATGGCAAGTCACTCAACCAGTAACTAATAGAGGTGTTTGGTTGCTGTATCCTGACGAGAGGTGATAAACCTCGGTGTGTTGGTTAACGCATGGCATTTATGGCGTGCTCAACGTGTCTGAGCATCCGCATCTACCCTTACATGGGTTTCATGACAGGACAGCAATATCAATGTCAAGATTGTGAAACCATCTCCCCAATTGTGATTGAGTTCGAAACAGAAGAGGATTTCAACGCATTTCTCAAGGCTCGGCTCGAAGATCAAGAGGAATGAAATCCGCACATAGACGGTCATCTGTGGCCGAATCTTCATATGTGAAAAGACGGAATTCACGCTGGATGGGATGCATATGATTGAGCGAAAGCAGGACGCACTTAATGGAGCAATGCTCCGAGCACTGATGGCCGAGCACCTTCGAGAAGAACGAGAAAAGGTCCAGCATCAGCCGATTCAAGACGCATCGTTCTCTGCGCTCGCATCGAGAATTGTTGAAGATGCACGAAATGGAAAAACACACAAATCTGCAGCTTCGAACGTGCTCGCTGACATCGGTCTTGAAACACCAAAGCAGGTCGTTGAACAATCACCAATGCGACATGTTGGACAACGTGCACGCAAAATTCCACTCAATACCCGCAAGGTGAGGAGGGTGAAGCGTTCCTCCCGAGCACCTCCTCAAACGCGTGGACGGCCACCGGTGGGTCACGAGCGAAGTAAGAGAAGCGTACGAGTTCCTCGCACCTAAGACCAACCGTCAAAAAGGGACAACCCTGCGGAGGGTTGGGTGAGACCATGATCGACCTAGCCAATCCAAGTGAGGAGCATCAAATGCTCCGAGAAATGATTCGTGACTTTGTGCAAGAATTCGTGGAGCCACAAGCCCACGAATACGACAAGAAGGAGCAATTTAACATTGAGTTGTTCCGCGAGCTTGGCGATCTTGGACTTCTTGGAATCACCGTTCCTGAAGAATACGGAGGTGCTGGACTTGATGCTATTGCTGCAACCATCGCACACGAGGAACTTTCATACTCAGATGCAGGGTTCGCACTTGCTTACTTAGCCCACTCGATGCTGTTTGTCAACAATCTTGCGTACAATGGATCCGAAGAACAAAAGACGAGAATCCTGCCAAAGGTTTGTTCTGGTGAGTGGATTGGGGCCATGGCTATGTCCGAACCTGATGCAGGTACAGACGTCCTCGGATTGTCAACAACTGCAGAAAAGAACGACGATGGCGACTGGGTGCTCAACGGTCGAAAGATGTGGATTACCAACGGATGCATCGATGACCAAGGCACACCTGCCGACATCGTTTGGGTCTATGCACGAACCGGATACGATGAAAGAGGTCGTGTCAAACTCTCAACCTTCCTCGTTGAGAAAGGAATGCCAGGATTCAGCGTTGGCCAGAAGATCTTCGACAAAACTGGAATGCGAGCATCCAACACTGCAGAACTGGTCTTTGACGACTGCGTCGTTCCTGCAGAAAACCTCGTCGGTGAGGAAGGTGGCTCCTTGCTTCACATGATGGGCAACCTCGAGATTGAACGTCTCACACTTGCTGGTATGTCTGTTGGCATCGCCCGACGTTGTCTCCATGAAATGAACAAATATGCCTCAGAGCGAGAAGCATTTGGTGTTCAGATTCGATCGTTTGGACAAATGCAACGTCACATTGGAGAATCATGGGCCAAGTACCGAGCCATGCGTGCATACGTTTACGATACAGCCAACAACATTCAACTCGGCAAATCAGGCCAGCGTCTCGATTCGGACGGTGTCAAACTGTTTGCAACAACAGCTGCAAAGGAAATCGCAGATGCAGCCATCCAAGTAATGGGTGGCTATGGATATGTGGCAGAATACCACGTCGAGCGATTGTGGCGTGACTCCAAACTCCTCGAAATCGGAGGAGGAACCCTCGAATCC
>CEUM01137911.1_pt1 | contig 14451 bp, 10 predicted proteins | sample 356421 | NCBI WGS metagenome assembly CEUM01 (sample SAMEA2622716, study PRJEB7988) | marine metagenome | biome: marine biome (ENVO:00000447); feature: surface water layer (ENVO:00002042); material: "saline water (ENVO:00002010), including plankton (ENVO:xxxxxxxx)" | depth 5 m | reverse complement strand
GGGGGGGTACATGGTGAGTCGTGAACCTTCAAAGTATACACGTATGGGTAGACAGTATCGGCCCGATCGATCGAATATTCGAGACGACGCGCGCGCGCGCGCGACGCGACGGCACCGCGCGACGCGCGTCGATCGAGGTCGGTCGTCGAGGTCGAGCGAGGGCGCGAGCGAGGGCGCGCGCGCGCGTTCGTGTCGTCGATCGACGTCGCGCGCGAGGGCGAGCGAGGAGGAGGACGAGGCGTGGACCGCGCGACGGATGTCGAGCGCCGTGTCGCGCGGCGCGAGCGCCCGGACGCGCGCGAACGCGAACGCGAAGGCGCGGGTGAGTGGACGACGAATGCGCGTGTTTCGCGCGCGTCGCGTCGGGAGCAGAGGTGGAGGATGCGCGGCGTCCGTGGACACGTGGACGGATGAAGGGGACGGGTTCAGATTCGAAGGCGACGCCGCGTCGACGGCGGATGGCGAACAGAGCGCGCGCGCGACGTCGAGCGCGTCGACGAGCGCGCCGTGGGCTCGTGTGTTACCCGGGGCGTCGACGCCGAAATTGGTGGTGTTCTCCGGTGGCACGGCGATGAACATGATCGCCGACGAGTTGAGCGAGATGACGCAAAAGGTGACGCACGTCATCCCGGTGAGCGATAACGGCGGATCCACGAGTGAAATCGTGCGCGTCTTGGGTGGTCCCGCGGTCGGGGATCTTCGTTCGCGATGTTTGCGTCTGACAGACGAGTCCACGCCCGAGGCGGTGGCGGTCAAGGCGCTGTTGGCGTACCGTTTACATCCCACCGATGGCGAGCTCGCGAGACGCGAGTGGTACAAGATTCAAGAGGGCGACCACGAGATCTGGAACGGTATCGGGCAGGATTACGCCAACATCATTCGACGATTTTTGGTGCACTTTCATCAAGAGGTGACGTCCAAGCCCATCAAAGAGCGGTTCGATTTCGTCAACGGATCCATAGGAAACTTCTTCTTCGCCGGCGCGAGGCTCTTCTTTCGATCGATGGACGCCGCCATCTTTTTATACTCTCGCGTCAGTCGCATTCCCGACGACACGCTCATCGTGCCGTGCATCTCGCAAGTAGAAAACGAGCGCGTGAATCTCGCGGCGGAGCTCGTCGATGGAACGATTCTTCGAGGACAGAATGAAATCTCGCACCCGTCCATCGATAGCAAGACGTACACAAAGGTCGTGACTTCGCCGGCGAACCCCGAAGTCGTGAGCAAAGACTTTTGGAAGCAAGTGTTGGAATCGGGAGAATTCCCAGAGTCCGAGGCACACGTGCGATGGGGTGGTTTACAGCAAAGCTCTGGGGGATACAAGAGCGTCCGTGACGCGTTGAAGTCGGGAAGCGTGATCGACGCCGCCGAGCTGTTAAAGTCGCGCTTCGACGACATCGCCGACATTCCATTGAGCATCTGGGACGTCGATAAAGTGGTCACGGGGTACGATCCTTTGAAATCGCCGATTAAACGCGTCTTCTACGCATCGAGTTTGGACGAAGCGGACGATAACTTTGAAGTCCATCCCAAACCAAACCCCGCGGTGCTCGAAAACGTGAACGATTGCGACGCCATCGTGTATGGCATCGGATCCCTGTACACATCCATCATTCCGAACATCTGCCTCAAGGGCGTGTCGGCCGCCATCTCCAACACCAAGGCGAAGAAGGTTCTCATGTTAAACGGCAGTCTGGACCGCGAGACCGGGACACTCACCGCCTCGGAGATTGTCCGCGCCGTCGTCGACGCCGGCAACATGCGCTACACCGCCGCCGAGACGTCGTTCACCGTCAACGATCTCGTCACCGACGTCGTCTACCCCATCGACGGTGGCATCACTGTCGACACCGACGTCCTCGTCTCCATGGGCGTTCGCGTCCACGCGTGCGAGGCGCAACCGTCCACCGTCAACGGTTCCGCCAAGGCCGCCTATTACGACGCCAAAGCCTTCGTCGACGTCCTCGTCGGCATCCTCGCTCGAGACACCGGCGACACCCTCCCCGCGTCCACGCGATGATCAACCCCAAGCACCCCAAGCACCATTCTTTCGCATTATTTCCATTGTCATAACGATACGCAGCCGCCGCGCGCGCTAGACCTCCGCGTCCCCCGCGCTTTCGCCGCAACCCTCGCGCGATGAATGAATGAGTGAATGATTGAATGAATGAACGCGATGCGCACACGTCGACGCGCGCGCCCCTCGACCCGCCCCGTCCCCCTACGGCGGACTATGTCTCGTTCGGTCCGCATCGGCGCGCGCGCGTTCGCCTCGGCCGTCACCGCGCGAACCGCGTCGTCCCCGACCGCGGTCTCGACCGCGGGGACGACCGCGGTCGCCCTCGCGCGCGGTGGCGTCGCCCTCGCGCGCGTCGCGGATCGGCGCGACCGTGATGCGCGCGCGTCCTCGCGTCGTGGATTCGCCGCGTCCGCGGGCGACGAGAGCGACGACGACGACGACGCGAGGGAGAGGAGGCTGGACGAGAGGTACCGCGCGTTGTTTCGACGCTTCGAGGAGGCGCCGAGTCGAAGGAAACGGTTTCTGTTGAACCTCGCGCTCAAGGGTGAGGTGATGATGGAGGATGACGATGATTCGACGAGCGAGAGTGGTGGAGGTGGACGACAAAAGCGCGCGCTGCTCACGAGGGTGATCGATGTGAACAGAACGACAAAGGTGACTAAGGGCGGGGACTTGACGAATTACACGGCGATGGTGGTGGTGGGCAACGGGGACGGTGTCATCGGTTTCGGCTCGGGGAAGGCGTCCGAGGTCGGGGCGGCGATCGATAAGGCGTACAGAAAGGCGTCGGTGTCGTTGGTGTACGTGAAGCGGTTCGAGGAACACACGATTTTTCACGAGGTGAAGGGCAAGTATTGCAAGACGATTTGTAAAATGTTGCCGGCGCCGAGCGGGAGCGGAATCGTGGCGAACGATACGGTGGAGGCGATCTGTACGCTCGCGGGGATTAAAAATATCAAGGCAAAGGTGCACGGGAGTCATCATCCACACAACACCGTGCGAGCGGTGTTCGCGGCGTTGGAGGCGGTGGAGTCCCCGGAGGACGTGGCGAGACGTACGGGGTCGATGGTGTTCCGCGTCGCCTCTTGACGCGCCTGCGCGCTCTGGTATGCTTCATTCAAGTGTAGTCAATTTGTAGGAAAGAGAAAATAACGTTCATGTAAACTTACACGCGCGTCCGTGTGTTAGACTACATCTTTATCGAGAACGCGCTCTAAGGCATCGAGGAAGACGGCGGCGTGCGCCGAGGTAAAAAGAAGACCGGGTCTCGCGCGAATCGTCGAGACGCCGCACCCGCCGATGTCGACGCCGTCTTGCAACAGTGCGTGCAAAATGGCGTCGCGTCTGGCGGGTGTGTCGGCGTCCACTGCGACGAGGGTCCCCACCCCTCGAGCGTTGCTCAAAATCTTCGGAAATTTCGCCTGGAGTTTTTCTAATCCCTCGAGAAGCGTCGCCCCCGAGGACTTGACGAGATCTAACAAGTTGTTCTCTTCGATGCAATCGAGCACCACCTCGAGTTGCACGAGCTTCGCGGGGTCTCCCATCCACGTGTTGAATATGCGATACGGGAGCTCGGGGGCGAGATCCGCGACGGCGTAGAAGCCGGCGATTTGCATCTTTTTGCTAAACGTCACGACGTCCGGAGGGTGCTCCAAATTCCACGCCTCGTGCGCCCAAAAGGTACCGCTCGACCCGCATCCCGTCTGCACTTCGTCCACGATCATGCGCACGCCTCTGGATTTCGTCAACGCTCGCAACTTTTGGAAGAAATCCGCGCTCGCGTGGTTATCGCCGCCCTCCGCCTGCATGGGTTCGACGATGACACCCACGACGTCCGCGTCTCGATCCAACGCCGCCTCGACCTCGGCGAGACATCGCGCCTCCTCCGCCGCGTTCTCTCTCTCGTATCGGTCGAGCGGATATTTCAGCTTCGGAAACGGACACGAGGGCCAATCGAACGTGGGGAAATCGAGTTTATGAATCCACTTCGTGTGCGTCAACGACAGACACGCCGCCGTGCGTCCGTGAAACGCGCCGTCGAACGATAAAATCTTAAACCCCGGACTCCCCGGTTTCGCGTTCGTCAGACAACTCTCCTTCTCTGCATCGCTGATCGCTCTTCCTCCGCGTCGCGCGTTCGCCGCCGCGATGAACACCGCCTTCATCGCGTGTTCGTTGGCGCACGCGCCGCACGCCATCGTCGTCGCCCTCGTCAATCCCTCGGGCGCCACTCGCATGAGCGTCCTCGCCACCCTTTGATCCCACCCAACCGGCGGGTTATTTCCCAGCGCCGGTCTGTGCGCGAGAACCCCCACGTTTTCGTCGTCTCGCAGCGCCGCCAACATCTTCGGATGGTTGTATCCCACCGGCAACGACGCGATGTGCGCGTACATGTCCAAAATCGTGTTCCCATCCGCGTCCACGACGTAATTCCCGCTCGAACGATCGACGTCGATAAAGTACCGAATCGACCCGACGTCTGCGTGCGTCGCGAGCGCGGCCACGGCGTCGCGCGAGCGCGGACCCGGCACGGGCGTGCGAACCTCGGGCGCGTTCGGTTCCCTCGCGCTCGCCGCGCTCGAACGCGCGCGATGCGTCGTAGAGGTGAAAGATGCGCGAACGAGCGTCTCCACCGCGCGTCTCCGAGCGCGAGAGAGCGACGACGCGAGCGACATGGCGCGTCGTCGCGCCGGCGTGTGCCGCCGGCGCTTTTTCGGCATTCGCGGCAGATTTCGTCGACGCGTGCGCGCGAGACGCGCGAACGACGACGCGCGAGAAGACGGGAGGTGACGACGAGACACTCACGCGACATGTCCGCGACGCGCGGACGCGTCGATCACTTCATCCACGGCGCGTGGGTGCGCGCGAACAGATCGATGCCGGTGGTTACCCCGCACGATAACAGAATCATCGGATCGATCGCCGCGGGCGACGCGCGGGCGGTGGACGACGCGGTGCGAGCGGCGAGGGATGGGTTCAAGGTGTGGAGCGCGGAGAGCGGTCGGGAGCGGTCGCGCGTGCTGCGAGCGATCGCGAGAGGGATCGAAAAGAGGAAGGACGCGCTCGCGGCGTTGGAGACGGAGGACATGGGAAAGCCGATCGAGGAGAGCGCGTGGGACGTCGAGGACGCGAGCGCGTGTTTTGATTACTACGCGGATCGGTGCGAGGAAATGTTCGGCGATCGGTCGTACGCGGAGGAAGAGGTGAAGCTGCCGATGGATGAATTCTCGGGAAGGTTGCGTCGAGAGGCGTTGGGCGTCGTGGGATTGATCACGCCCTGGAATTATCCGTTGCTCATGGCGACGTGGAAGGTGGCGCCCGCGCTCGCGAGTGGGTGCGCGGTGGTGCTGAAACCGAGCGAGTTGGCGAGTCTGACGTGTCAAATTTTGGGGGACGTGTGCGTAGAGGCTGGGCTGCCGCCGGGCGCGTTCAACGTCGTCACGGGGCGAGGGGAAGAGGCTGGCGCGGCGCTCTGCGCGCATCGCGGCGTGGATAAGATATCGTTCACGGGATCTCTGGCGACGGGACGCGTCATCATGCGGGCGTGCGCCAAGGATGTGAAACCCGTGTCGTTGGAGTTGGGCGGAAAGAGCGCGTTGGTGATTTTCGACGACTGCGATTTGGAAAAGGCCATCGAGTGGGCGCTTTTCGGATGTTTCTGGACGAATGGGCAGATTTGTAGCGCGACCTCCCGCGTTTTCATCCACGAACGCGTCAGGGATCGGTTCTTGACCCGTTTAAAAGAGGCAGCGGAGGCGATTCCGTACGGCGACCCTCTCGCCGAGGGATGTCGACTCGGTCCTCTGGTGAGCGCCGGACAATATAAAAAGGTGCTCGCCATGGTGAACAAAGCCAAACGCGCGGGATATACCCTACTGACCGGAGGTAAGAAGCCGTCCGCGCCGAGTTGTAGTCGAGGATTTTACATCGAACCGACCGTGTTCGTTGACGTGCCTCTCGACGCGGCGATTTGGCGAGAGGAAATTTTTGGTCCCGTCATGTGCGTCAGGACATTTAGCTCGGAAGAAGAAGTCGTCGCCTTGGCGAACTCGTCGGACTACGCGCTCGCCGCGGCAGTCATCACGGACGATCAGGTGAGACGAGAGCGCATGACGGCGGCGTTCGACACGGGCATCGTGTGGGTGAACTGCTCGCAACCGTGTTTCGCCCAGTTACCCTGGGGAGGTCGAAAGCGCAGCGGTTTCGGTCGAGATCTCGGCGCGAACGGAATGGACAAGTACATGCATCAAAAGCAAGTCGTCACGTACGTCTCGAACGATCCTTTCGCGTGGTACCCGATGTTTAAACCGCAGAGTAAGTTGTAATAAAGCACGTAAAAACAAACAATATCCGTATTCACAACTCGCGTCGACGCCTTCACACGACCATCTCTCACGGCAACGCCGCGGTGACTTGTACCTCGACCAACAGAGCAGGTCTCGCCAACTCCGCCTGCACGCACGCTCTCGTGGGCTTATTCTCCCCATCGATCCACTCGTTGTACACCGCGTTAAACTCGGGCGCGTCCTTGATGTCCCGAAGCCAACACATGGACGTCAACAATCGAGACTTATCCGTGCCCGCGAGTTCGAGGAGCTTCTCGCATCGCTCGAGCGTCTCGATCGTCTGCTCGCGCACGGTGTCGAAATTCGGACCGACCTGTCCGCTGCAGTAAACGACGCCGTTGTGAATGACGACCTGGGACATGCGCGGGTCGTCCGTCCCCAGACGTTGAATGTCGTTCGCCATGGCGCGCGAGGAGACGATTCGCGGACGACGGGCGCGAGGAGACGAGGACGAACGCGCGCGGACGCGAGCGCGTTCGACGCGCGCGGACGAGAGGGCACGAGACGCGAACGCGAGACTCATTGTGACGCTTTCGAAGGGTCTCTGAAAAAGCGCGTCGCCGTCTCCGCGAGCTAATCCTCGAATCGACTCGGGTCGCGTCGCATGAGATCCCCGACCTCGTCCTCGACGACGAGTACTTTGTCTAATCGTTCCGACGTCTCGTCGCGCGCGCTCGCGCCGAGACCGTCGGCGGCGGCGGCGACGCTCGCGAAGAAGTCGCCGTCGTCGTCGTCGTCCCCGTCCACCCGCGGGTCAGGATTGAGCATCGATCCCTCGCTCATCGCCGCGTACACCTCGTCCACGGTCGCACCGCTCGTAGGTGCGAACCGCACGTGCGCCGTGAGAGGGTCGTCCTCGTCGTACGGTTCGTTCGCGTCGCCGACGTCGACGTCCGCGCCGCTCGGCGCGTCGGCGCCGCCGTCGATTTGACAGTACACGCACCCTTCGGCGCCGAACCTGGCGTCCTCTCGCGAGACGGCGTGTAAGGCTAACGACGTGTACTCGCACGCGTGCGCCGTCGTCGGCGCGGAGGTCGGAACGAAGGCGACGCGGGCGTCGGTAACGTAGAGCGCGCCGAGAATTCCAGCCGTCGTGGGATCGTCTTCACCGAACGTCATCGACGCCGCGCATCGCGCGAGGACGCGCTCGCCGTCGTCGAGCGCGAGTTCACCGTCTGGACCGACCGCGTCGGCGCGCGCGCGTAAACCTCGAGGCGGACCGGGGTGCATTCGTCGCTCGAGAGGGACGGTGTGTCGTCTCGCGGACGTTCGCGTCGGGACGGGACTCGATCTCGATCGACGCGAAGGAATCGCACCGCGCGCGAGCGCTATGAAATGTTGTGTCTCGCGCTACACGCGCTTTATCGCTACGCTACTGCGCTCCGCGCGTCGGTCTCTGAACCTCCCTCTCTTCATCGACGCCCGACGACGAGCGCGTACAACGAGTCGCCCACGAACTTCGCGTGTCGATGCATCTTACTCGCAATCTTCCCCGCGCTCGCGTTCCATCGTCGCATACCTTCTTTCGCGGCCGACGCGAGATCGTTCGCCTCTCTCCCGCGTCCATCGTCGTCGCCCTCCGCCGCGCGTCTCGCGCTCGAAGCGTCTCGCGCGTCGGCGTCTCGCGCCGTTCGATCCACCACCCTCTCCGCCACCAAGATCTCCACCCCTCGACACATCGGAAACTCCGTCCCACGCTTCCGTTCCTCCATCGTCGGTCGCCGTCGACCCTCGGGATAAAACGGAATCGCCCTCGCCGCGTACCCCGCGCACGCGTACCGAAACCGTCCCGCGACGTCCCCCGTTCGATGCACCCTTCGCGCGTCCCCTCCCTCGTCTTCACCGTCTCGCACGAGCGCATCGACGCGTCGAGACACACCGTAACACCTCTGCGCCCGTCTCTCCCTCGTCAGTCTCGTCCATCTCTCGCGCGTCGGCGCGAATCGCGACGCACCGGCACCTCGCGACGACTCTCGCGCGCGTCGTCGAACGTCAACACGCCGACGCACACGCGCGCCCCCACGGCATCGCGTCGTCGCGACGACGACGACGCGTTCGACGACGACGCGTTCGACGACGTCGAGGCGTCCGCTCGAGACGACGGCTCCATGCGCGCGCGCGCGACGGACGCGCGACGACGCGCGACGCGCGGGCCGATGCCGTGTCTCAACCCTCGTCTCAACCCTCGTCTCAACCCTCGTCCCAACCCTCGTCTCAACCCTCCATTGGGATATGGTTTCATGAGCTAATACGTCGTATAGTATACGTCGTCGACCGGTTCACGCGTCGTCATCAGCATCATCCCTCGCGGCGCAGACTTCGAATCAATCATCACGACGCGACGCGACGACGACGACGACGACGACGACGACGACGACGACGACGACGACGGGATGAGCGAGGAGGAGACCAAGGTGCGACGACGACGACGACGACGCGATGACGATGACGATGACGATGACGATGACGATGGACGACGACGACGCGAGGGACGACCCCGACGGGGATGACGGAAAGACTGACGACGAGCGCGACCGCGAAGGATCGAGCGCCGGCGGCGCCCGTCTTCGGTGCGGCGTTCGCGAGCGGTGGATTCGGCGCGGCGGCGAGCGGTGGATTCGATCCGTCGAAGTTTGCGTCGAAAGCGAAAGGGACGAACGAGGCCGAGGGCGATGCGGGTGAGGGGGGCGCGCGCGACGAGGAGGAGGACGTCGAGGCGGAGTGCACCAAGGAGTTTAAACCCGTGGTGAAACTCGAGATCGTGGAGGATGATTCCGAGCGAAAGACGGGTGAGGAGGACGAGGACGTGATGTTCGAGGCGAAAGTGAAGGCGTACAGATTCACGGACGGTGAGTGGCGCGAGCGAGGACTCGGGCCGATTAAACTTTTGGAACATAAAGATTCGAAAAAGATTCGCGTGTTGATGAGACGCGACAAGACGTTGAAGATTTGCGCCAACTTTTACGTGCAACAGGAGTCCAAGGTGAGCGAACACGCGGCGAGCGAAAAGGCGTGTGTGTTCACCACGGTTGATTGCTCCGATGGGGACGAGAGACCGGAACTTTACAACATGTGCATCAAGTTTGGAAGCGCGGAGAAGCGAGAGGCGTTCACCGCGGCTTTCGAGGACGCGCAAAAGAAGATGGCGGCTTTGCCGGCGGAAGAAGGCGAGGCCGAGGCGGCCGAAGAGAAGGAAGCCGTCGCCAAGGAAGCCGACGCTCTGGCGGACGCGCTCTCGGGCGCCAAGGTTGAGGATGAAGAGAAGAAGGATGAATAAAACATCTTCGAGTTTACGTGGAAACGTTCGCCTTTGAAATATGACACATTAAGAAGACTCCATTATTATAGCTAACTAAGACAGTAGACGACGTCCGAACGTGTCGAACGCGGCGGCGATATCTTCCGCGCTCGCGCGAACCTCTTCGTTCGGGCACTGCATGCGACGACTCTCCGAAGCGTAGCTCACGCACAAGTCACCGATGGCGGCGCGCACGTGTCCGCCAGTGGCGTACGCGCCGTACGCCGTGGACTTGGGCACGAGCGATTGGTCCCAGAGCTGAAGGACAAAGTACACCGATCGAAGCAATCGAAGTCGCAGACGAGGGTTTTGCAGAGCGTCGATGCTCGACAGTCTCTTGTCGTGCATGCGCTGCGCCGGCGTCGCGAGCAGACGATCGTACGCGCGCTGCACGGGCTCCGCCAATCCTTGGCACGCGACGACGAGAGCGTCCGCGACTTCGCTCGTGTCGACATGATCGTCCGCTCGAGCCTCGACGGCGACGTCCGGCACGCCCCACAAACCAGCCGCCATGAGCTCGAGGCGCAAAGCGACGTGGACCACGGGGAAGGAGACGTCCGACGGGAACAACTCGACGCCCAATGCGCGAACCGCCAGGCACGTCTCTCGCAGACACATGCTCGCGCTCGGCGCGCGCGCGGCGGCTTGCAACAGAACTTTATCCCACAGATCACACACGATTTCACCATCCGGATCGTGATACTGAGAAAAGTGCACCATCTGGAGGCAGATGTCCCACAATTCGCACGGCTTGGCAAAGTCATTGTACAAATCGCTCAGCGGTTTCAACTCGTGCTCCAACTCGTAGACGAACGCCTCCTCTGGCGCGTTTGACGTTCCAGAAGCGCGCGCTTGGCGCGATCGTTCGACGCACACACCCAAAATTCGACGTTGCATGTCGAGAAGTTTGATTTTGCTATCGACGTTTTCACAGAACGACGTGTCCAAACCATTCGTCATGCCGCCGTCTACCGACTTTCTCGCGTGCAACAGGGCGCGCTCAAACAACACCATGCGCTGATCCAAGGTGAAAGTTTCGTCGTTCGCGCACCGACGCTCGGCTAAGGAGCAGTCAACTTGTGCGGCTAATCCATACAAGCTTCGGGCGGCGTACAATTGCGCCAACAAGTCAAGGTGTCTAGCCTCGTCGGGCGTCAGCACGCCGCCTTGTTGCGCCGATTCGAGCGCGCTCTTGCTCACAAGGTACGGCTCCAGCATACCGGCAGGTAACGACAGGAGCATCTCGTCGCGCTTGATGTAGATCAGTTCCGCAAAGACACGATGCATGAAATCCTGCGAGTCACCGATGGACACTCGCTGAAGTTGTTCAAGGATTTTCACGAGTCCTCGTTCGCGAATGTCCTCCGGAAGCTCGGCGGCGACGCGACTCAAGGACCCGGGTTCAGCGTCCGCATCAGCGCGCCCGGTCGCGAGACCTCGAATCGTTGTACACGTGACTTCGAAGCACGATTGGAGATCCTGCGAGATGAGAAAGACGATGGTTGTGGTCAGTACGCACGTTCGGGAAGGTGCGCGTAAAATGCGCGAACACGAATAGCCGTCGCTCAGGCTTAGATGTTCTGTAATTTTAAATCATCACGGCACGCTCGGCGGTAAGCCGAACGTTCACGAAAATGATTCGTCTTCATCGCAACGTGGAGTAAAAGATGCACATCAACGCGAGATCGCGAACAATTTAAACGTACCACCATGTCCACGTTGGGCTGTTCGTGAGGCGAGAATCGCGCTTCCTCCGAGCGCGCTTCGAGGGCCGCCGCCGCGGCCAGCGGCACCGCAGTCACACCGTGGAAGGCACGCAAATCAACGAGCTCGGCACACACGCTGGAGAGGTCTCCAGCAGTGGGAACCTTCATGAACAACGCGATGGCGTCGTTCACGTGCTTGTCTCTGACGATGTTTTCCTTGCGCGCGCGAGCGTCTCGGGCGAGTTGCAACAAGTCTCTCGCATGATAGAAGGTGCGCGAATCCGCACCGAAAAAGTCCGGACAACCCTTTTGGAGTTCGAAAGAGAGTTCTTCGGCGCTGTGTCGAGCGTGTGCCATGAGATGAGACATCATAGCTTCGATGAGCGCCCCGGCAAGTCGAGCACCCTCGGTGGTCGACACCAACTTCTTGAGCGTGAGCTGCGGTGTAAACGTACGTCAAAAGGTCAGTCACGCGTCAAAGCATGCGGCATCACGTAATTTGAAAAACAGAATTGAAAAGGACGCTCAGTGGAAGGGCACCATATACGTTGTCATCACTGAAAATCAGGGGATTGACAGATTGATATGGGAAGTCATCATCGCGCCACACGTAGAAAAAACACTTGAAAAAACAGAATCAATGCGTACCTGCGAGAGTTCTTTGCGAACGGAAGACGGAAGCATGTCGGCAACTCTCGAGAATCGTTCATCGGCGATGATGATGGTGATGAGAGATAAGGCTTGAGCCGTTCTGCTGACCAAGGAAGTAAGCGCCGCGAGGCTGCGTTCTTCCTCTTGGAGAGCAGTGAGCTCGTTACCGCTCGATCTGATTCGTCTGCGCTTGCTCTGCGACATCGTAGCACCACTGCTGATGCGAGGACGTCGTTGTCTCAAGAACGCAACGAGCGGGATCAACCGTTCGTGCAGAGACTTCAGGAGCGCTGTATCCATGGAGCATCGAAGAGCAGGCTCTTCGCTCATGTACCGAGCTGCAGCTTGGACTGCATTCAACGCCGTGTTCGCAATCTTCATCGCAGGGGACTGCGGTCTCAAAGACCCATTCAGGTTGGTTTGAATGGGAGCGCGAACGGGTACGAGTATGGCGCGTTCCCACGTGCTTGACATGATGCGAGCCGTGAACAGGTACAAGCCACGCTGGGCCGACGAATATGTTAAAACCGGTTGAACGATCGCGCGACCCATATTGAAAGAGCCGCTGTTATTCTCTTGGTTTTGCGGATAGTTGTCTTCGACGATAGTTGGTTCACCAGTGAGCCTCGGATCGTCGAAAGCACGCTTGGCGGCGAGCGTCATGGCGTTCGATTCTGAGCCAGAGACAGCGAGAGCGACGCACATCGCGGCGGCTTCGATCGGACCGTAGCTCTTGAAGAACTCCTCGATCTGTTCGGGAATGTTCATTTCAAGCACGCTCTGTAACGTATCGATCGGACGAGCCTTCTCAAATCGCACCAGACCAGCGTTCGTCATCAACACGAACCTCCGTCGTGGGCAGACATACTGAGTGACGAGTTCGGAGAGTAATCCAGTCGACTTGATGCGAGCTTCAGGCAACGTACCACTCGGATACGGCGGGTCAATCGCGTCTTGTACGCTTCTAGGCATCGGTATTTCACCGAGCGACCCGAGACCTGACGCACATCGTCCATCAAGTTGCTGAATCGTCACGACTTCTCGCAAGCCTCTCGTGCCGCTGCCGGAACTCACGGGAGGAGTCGGCGGTGGAAGCTGAAGGTGCGGCGGTAGAGCCAAATCACGGTTCGATAAAATCAACCGTGCGTCTGAATCATTCGGCGTCGCATCAGAAAGTAACAAGACGCCACTTCCATAAAATCCAGCCTCAATCTCCAACGCTCTGGACGTCGTGTTCAAAAGTGCTTGCGCCGTCGTCATGCCTCGCTGATTACCGCCTTGCGGTGGAGGATCTCGTTGCTCAACCACGGACAATCGCGAAGGACCTTGTCGCGAATTTCCCGTTCCCGAAGCGACACCGTATGAGTACCCTCGCGACGGTGGAAGCGCGGTGAGGTAAATTCGTCGTCCGTCGGCGCAAATCGCGACCAGAGTCACCACTGATGATTCTTCGGCTTGCACCACGGCTATGTGCACCAACTTCGCACCCTTCTTCACAGACGGCGTCGCCGACGCAAACAAAGATCCTTGACGACGAGCCTGGGCCGCGAGCTGCGCGACGTTCTTAACCTCTGCCACCTTTCTCGGTGCATCCTTGGCTCCCGGTCCGACGTCGTACACGACGACCACGCCCTGCTCGCTGCGCGTGTAGAGAATTCCACGCTTAGAATCCACCACAACTTGCTTCAATGCGTCCGATCCCTTCAATCGCAACACCGACGGCAAAAGGGACGACAAGTTTTGGCTGTGTCGAACCTTTTTGCATCGCTTGCTGTGCCACGTATCGCTCTGCGCGTACACCAACTCGTACAGAGCCTCATCGGCGCCCGCTAAGAAGATACGCCCTTCTGGAGTGGAAGTGATGTCATTCATGATCGTCGCGTCCGTCGGACACGAGTACTGCAACGGATGAAGTGTCAACTCGCGCCCGCCATCCTCCAGGCACACGCCGACCATGACGAGCTCCACCGTCGTCGCCACGACGAGCACGTACGAAATCGCCTCCAGAAACACCCCAGTCTTTGGCTTTACCAAGCCGACCGCGACGATCGCTTGTTCTTCTCCGCTGTACTCCACCGGCACGTCGTCCGCGACGTCTAAACGCCAAAGGAACAAAGAGTTGTCCACGCTTGCCCACGCGCGAGAGATTTCCGGCAACACGCCGCAAAAGCACACCGATTGCCGCGTGTTGTACCGCTCCAAAACCACCGCGGGCAGTTCCTCCGTCTTCAAACCCACCACATCGTTCGGCCAACCCGCGTTCTGAAACGAATACGCCTCCCTCGGCGCCTCTCTCAACAACTCCACCAAATCCGCCTGCTCGGCATCCGACGCGAGTTTACTCACCGTCTTCGCCGCCGCCTCCAGCGCCTCTCTCGCGTCTGCGCGCGTCCATCGTCGCCCATCGTCAGTCCCTCTCCACACCCCCCC
>CEUM01011327.1_pt1 | contig 14517 bp, 11 predicted proteins | sample 356421 | NCBI WGS metagenome assembly CEUM01 (sample SAMEA2622716, study PRJEB7988) | marine metagenome | biome: marine biome (ENVO:00000447); feature: surface water layer (ENVO:00002042); material: "saline water (ENVO:00002010), including plankton (ENVO:xxxxxxxx)" | depth 5 m | reverse complement strand
TCAGCTCGATTTTAATTGCTGCTTACTCTAAATATTGGCCAAAAACCGTTGAGGATAAAACTGATTATCAAGTACAAAAAATAACTGGTGACATAATACTAATTTCTTCATATACGATGGCGGCACTAATGTTAATAGTCGTAAGTGTTGGCCAATATGTTTTTCCAACTAGTTATGAAACTTCCATCAATATGATTGATTTAGCTACTGTACTCATTTTCTTACAAACAATTGTTCTTATCTTTTCGATTGATCTTGGTAGGATTAGTAATCTAAAACGCATATATTTCTTTAATCTTGCAGTGATTATTCTTCAAGTATCTATATACAATCTTTATTCTTTTGAAAATCTGGAAGAAATATTCATTTTGCAAATTGTTACAATGCTAATTTTTATAACTGCATTTTTTTGGAAAACAGTTCTTTTATTTATAAAAGAATTTACAATTTCTATACTTTTAATATCTGCTTCAGTTCTTATTGCAACTTTTTATCAATCTAGCGGTTCTCAGATTCTCCAATTATCATCATTTCTTTTGAGTCTATTTTTTGCATCAAATGTATTGCAAAGATGGATAAAGCTTGACTCAAATTAAACTATTTAAAATTTGTAAGGCACGATTTTTAGAAAAATTTTGTATAATTTTTTGTTGACTTTCATTATGATTGTATTTACTCATTGAAAAGTTTATTAATTTATTTTTTAAATCTTGATAATTTTCACTTTCAAAAATTACACCATTTTCAGTCATTTCAATAATCTCCTTATTACCAGTTTTGCAATCAGATACTATTGAAAATAAATTATTGTATTGTGCCTCAAGCAAGACATTTGACATTCCTTCTTTTCTTGATGGTAAAACGAAAAAACTATAATTAGTCCATATATTTTCCATGTTTACGTACTCTTTTTTTATTGAAACATTTTTATTACTTATTAGATTGCTCAAATTTTGATATTCTTCACCAACACCATATATATCAATTTTAATTTTGCTATCAGCCAACTCATTCATGGCTCTTATTAAAACGTCAATACCTTTATTGTGTGTAAGTCTTGATACAACTATTCCATTTAATTTTGAAACCTTTTCCTTAAATAAATCATTTGTCGTGTCTTCAATTATGTTATTTAAATAATAAAATTTTTCACTTATCTTAGGAAAACGGTTTTTATACAGATCTAGGTTTTCTCTTGAATTAAAAAGGACAACATCAGCGTTTTTCAATATAAATTTTGTAAATCTTAAGTCAATATTGTAATTTGCTACTCTAACAATGCTTTTATAATTGGTAATTCTTAATTTTTTGATTAATACATTTAATAAGTTTGGCGTAGGCAAAGTAGAAATAAAAATGTCTGGGACAAAAGCTTTCAGCATTTTGACTAATTGAAAAAAGGAATTCCTTGTTTTTTTGACACCGATTATGGTATGTTTTCCAACACCGTTGCTGTTTTTTGCTGTAACTAGTAAACAATCGTTATCATCTTTTAAAGCATTGAAAATTTTTACAAGTTGCTTTTCAGCTCCACTTGTATTAAATGTTGATGTAAAGAACATAATTTTTTTATTCATGTATCTCTCTTATTTTTTCTTCATAGTTTCTGGAATATATCAACCCAAGATATTTATTACCGTATTTTATTGCTATTTTATTTAAATGTTCTAGCTCATTTCTGTACCAAAATAGATTATCTTCTAAATCATCAAATATCATTAAGTAATCTTTTGTATTTTTTAACACTTCATTAAGTAAAAATAATTTCCCGCTTAAAGATTTGTCAGAATCGAAATAATAAAAGCTATATTTATGTTCTGTAATTAATTGTCTTGCAAATGTTCTGTCTTTTCCTATGTAAAGTTTCCAATTTGTTTTAAATTCATCGTCAACCAAAATTCCTATATAGCTTTCAGCATCTGCAATGTCTGATCTTGGCAAGTCAATTGAATCTAAAATAAAATTTTTACTGCTTTTTATACCTGAAGCAAGGATAGAGTTTGTCGAAAGCCCTAACCAAACACCAGTTTCTAGAACTTTTGAAGGATTGATTATTCTCATAATTATGTATAGCAATTCAGGATACTGTACACCATGGAGGCTTATTCTATTTTGTTTTGAAATGTTAGAAAACTTTTCCATAGCTTTATCATTAATTTTTTTGAACTCATCATATTCTTTAAAAAATTTATTTTTTAGCATAGACTTTTCTATTTCTACAACTAATGAATCACTACTAAGCAGTGATATTGCAATTTCTCTATTTTTTTTATATCTTTTTTTTAGAATAAAAAACTTAAAGGGTTGAAGACTCTTATATCTTATTGAATGTCTTATATTTGAGAACTTACTATTTAGCGACATAGTACAATTATATAAATTGTTTGTAAAAAAAATTAAATTTAGCTTTTTCTATCTTTCTATCTTTTTGTAATTTAATGAATTTTTTAATTGTGGTAGCTTCGAATATTTATGAGATTATAATTGTATAAATTGTTATCAAAAATTATATTTTCTAAGCTTACTCTTCTCTCATTGCTGACAGCATATAATCTTTTTTTCTTCCTGAAAGATGGTTATGTTTATTTTCTAATCTTTTTATTCATTTTTTTACTAATTTACTTAAGATTCGACGTAAACAATAAAGATTTATTTATTGACTCATTGATTTTCTCAAATATTTTTTCTGCGATATTGCCAGCTCAAAAGCCATTCAGTGGTATTCAGTTTTCATATTTTGATTATCTTTATTTAGAAAACATTATTTATGATCCAATCGTTTACGCAGATACCTATAGATATATTGGATTTCACCTGTTCTCAAAGCTTCTTCTTTTTTCAAATAATTTAGCTAACTTAAATGTTGGTTTATATTTTCTAAATTTTTTAATTTTTTATAGTATTTTTTATTTTTATCAAAATGGACTTAAAGCAAGAAACAAATATTTGTTCATGTTTGTATTTCTATTTTTTTTATTATTGATCAATCTTCCTTCACAATTTAATTCTTACATGGGGGTAGGAAAGTTATTTCTTAACGGAATTGCGGGGTTTGGTAATTTTGGGTTTCGAACATTTGCTCCTGCAAGTTTCGATTTATTAATTTTTTATCCACTTGCAATGTTGTTGCAGAATAAAATTCGAAATTTTATCATTACAGGGATTCTTCTATCTTTGTTTCATTATTATTTATTTTTAATTTTGGTTATCTCTTTAGTTTCATATTTATCTTATAAATCTCAAAAGAATTATTTAATGTCGTCGATTATTTTTTCAATCCTGTTGTTTGCTTTATTAGAACAAATTGAAATTTTTCAATATTTAAGTGATGTAGTTATTGGGTTGAAAAAAAATTATTATGTAAATGTCAATTTGATTCCAGTAATTTCTTTTGGGACCATAATTAACTCGGGAACAGACAATAATTTTTTATATTATTTTAATTATGAAAACCTAAGTTTTTTTAAACCTGCATATATAACATCAAATTTCTCTCCTTCACTTGGAGTATTTAATGGTGAGGCATCTATTCCTATAGAAAAAATAATCTTTACTATTGTGTGTATAAGCATTTTAAGGAAGGCAGAAAATAAATTAATTTTTAATTTTGTAATTTACTATTTTTATACTTATCTAATCTCTAGTATTTTATTTTCATTAAATATATTCATCTTTCAAGGATTCATTTACCCATGGAGAATTAATTTATTTCTATCGGTACTTTGTTTTATGGTATTTTTATCGTGTATAAATTTTGAGTTAAAATATTATAAATTTGTCAACATAATTTTATTAATTACAATACCTTTGTCATTTTACGTTTGGAGTTTTTATACTAATTTAGATGTTGATTATAACATCGACATAGCTTCTGAAGTAAGAAATATACCAAATGGTAGTAAAGTTTTAATGCCATTAAATGAAACTAAGTATGCATATGAATATAATTTGCCAAACTTCTATATTTCATATTTTCATCCTATTGATTGGCTAAATAAAGATTTGATGGATGAGTATTTTAAAAGATCTGAGCATTACAAAAATATTTATGCATCTGAATCTTGTTTAGATATAACAAATTATGTTATCAAAAATAATTTAGATATATCGTATATATTTGTAAAACAAAACCAGGTTTTAGACAAAGAGAATTGTCAAAGTTCAATATATCTCTATAGCGAAAATTAATTTTATCAAACGATGTCTAATTTCTTGTTCTCAATCCATTTAAATATTGAATAAAATTTCCACAATTCTCTTGTCTGAAAATATGAATTACTAACATTTTTTTCCATTTCTAAAAACCTAGAAACAATTTCAATATCGTTTGAGTATTTACTTAATAGTTTCAGGGCAGAGATTTTATCCCATTGTTCAAAGTTTGGTGAAAACCCTTTTTTTGATTGTTTAGAAAAATTTTTATTAGTATATATTGCTAATAAGTCTCTTAATTCAGCTTTAGAGTGTGTAAAAGACTTTAGTAAACTACTTTTTATTTGGTTATTGAATGAGTAGCTAAATATTCTATCGTCAAGATAAGGTGGTCTTACTTCTAAACCATTTAACATTGAACCAATGTCGGCCTTTGGCAAAATATTTGTCGATAAGTAAAAGGTTAAATCTAATATTTTTAAGCTATCATAAAAATTAGTTTTGTGAAGATTTAACTCATTTACAAATTTTTCATATATTAAATCCTGTTTGTCTTCATCAATGTTTATATTTTGCCAAAAAAGTATTTGAGTATAGATGTCTTTTTCTATTGTTTGAAAGAACTTATAGTACTTATACAATACATCAGATCTTTTCGTCATTGATTTAGCTAGATTTTTCAAGATAGTATTGTTAAAAATATTTTTAAAATATTTGTTTTTTTGAATAATTGCAGCTCTATGCCAATCATAACCCAAGAACATCTCATCAGCACCATCACCACTTAATACTGCTTTAGAATATTTAGAAACATTTTTGTATAAATAATATGAAGGAATAATACTTGGGTCGCCAACAGGTTCAGAAGTTAAATTAAGAAATTCGTTAATTGTTTCGTTTATTTCGTTTTGTTTAAATGTGATATGTTCGTGTTCAAAATTCAGCTTATTTGAGATATAAAAAGATTTTGAAGATTCATCAAATTTTTCGTTATCAAATCCTAAACTGAATGTTCTTACATTCTTTTGCAGTTCATTCTTTGTAACTAATGCAAGAAGGCTGGAGTCAATACCACCACTTAATAAAATATCCACATCGGTGTCAGCATCTAAATGGTCAGATACAACGTCTACAAAAGTATTTTTGAAATTAAATTTTACATTACTATTAGGGTCAATTATTTTATATTCCTCAACTTTTGTTGTATTTGAAGAAATATCAAATATAAAACTACTTCCAGGTTGAATTTTTTTAACTCCAGACACAGGACTCGAGTATTTTGTAAATCCACCAAAATAAATATAATTTTCTATGTTTTGTGTTGTAATTGTTTTCAAGTTAAATTCTTCATTTTGAAAAGTACACAGTTCAGAAGAAAAGATTAAAGGGAACTCCTTTACTTGGGAGAAGTACAATGGTTTTATTCCAAATCTGTCCCTAGATAAATATATTTTTTCTTCATTACTTTTATAAAATGCGTAAGCATACATTCCGTTAAACATTTGTGTAGATTCTGAATTAGATAAAATTTCTAATATTAAACGCGTATCACTTTTCAGATTAGTTAAATTATGCAATGTCTTCATCTCTGAAAAGTTAAAAATTTCTCCATTATATATTATTTGGTTGCCACTAGATGTTTTCATAGGCATCTGACCATCGTTTAAATCCCTTATTGCAAGCCTTGCAGAACCAAAATGGATATATTTATTTTTAACACTAATAATCTCATAGTTTTGTTCATCTGGTCCACGATGTGATAATTCAGAGGTAAGTTTTTCTATTAATTTTGGTTTTTTTTGAGTAGAAACAAACCCAACTATACCGCACATTTCTTAATTATAACTGTTGAATATTAAACTATTGATTTATTATAAAAGATATGAACCAGGGACTATCTATTGTAATTCCGGCTTTAAATGAAGAACAAAATATACCAAAATTGCTGGAAGAACTTAATCGCTTTTTTGAAAATCAAAATTTCGAGATAATTGTGATTGATGATTTTAGCGACAAAAAATTAGAAGATGTATTAGATACAGAGTTGTACTCAAATCTTGTAATTGCAAGAAACACCTTTAGATTAGGACAGTCAGAATCAATATTAAATGGAATAAAGATTGCTAATTTTAATACAATTGGTTTAATAGACGGAGATGGACAAAACCCTCCTTTTGAATTAAAAAAACTATATGATAGATATTTAAAAGAAAATAATAATGAAATTGCCGTAATTGGCAAAAGATTAAATAGAAAAGATTCAATATCAAAAAAAATACCTTCTAATATTGCAAACTTATTGTTACGTTTTTTAACTAAAACAAAGAGTAAAGATTTAGGTTGTAGTTTAAAAATATTTTCAAAACATCTGATATCAGATATTGATTTTCAAGGAGATTTTCATCGTTTTCTGACACCTCTTTTTGAAGTGAGAAATATTAAAATAATCGAAGTTGGAACCCAACACAATAAAAGAGAAAATGGAAAATCTAATTATGGAATAAAGAGAGTGTTTCCAGTTTTAATTGATGGGATATTGTTCTGGCTTACGAAAGGTGATACTAAGCCCTCGAAGTATGTTTTAGGTAACATAACATTATTATTTTTATTTATATCAATTATTTCAATTGGATGGGCTATTTATCAAAAGACAGTACTAAATGCATTTATACACAGGAATCCTTTGTTTATTATTGGTGTGATTTTTTTTATTGCTGCACTGCAATTTTTAAGTGTCATAATTTTAAAAAATAAAAATTAAAGCCTATGCCATCCCTTAAGCACATACCAAGAGGCATTATTTACCATAAATTAAGTTATGATTTTATAAATATTTTTAGAGTTTTATTTTCAAAGCTTAATAATGAAAATTTAATTAAAAAATTTGAAGACAAATTTGCAAAATATAATGACAGTAAATTCTGCGTTGCGTTTCCTTTTGCTCGAATGGGAATTTACTACAGTTTAAAAGCTAAAAATTTCCCACAAAATAGTGAAATCATTATGCCACCAATAACGATAAAAGCGATTCTTGATGTTGTTCTGGCAACAGGGCTCAAACCTATTTTTGTAGATATTAATGAAAATGATTTTTCTTACAATCTTGCAGATCTTAAATCAAAAATAAATGAAAACACAAAATCTATTTTAATTAGTTATCTATATGGTATTGTTCCAGATGTTGATGAAATAATTAAACTATCTAAAGAAAATGATTTGTACATATTAGAAGATTTTTCTCAGTGTCTGAATGGTAATCAAGACGATGTTAAAACGGGAAATTTTGGAGATGTGGGAATCTACAGTTCTTCAACAACAAAAACATTGGATACTTATGGTGGAGGACTTTGCGTGACCAATAATAGTTCAACATATAAAAAACTTCTAGAATATCAAAGTAGTCAATTAAAAACTAACAGAATTGTACTTTTTAAAAAAATCGTACAAGACTTTGTTAGAAATCTTGTAACGAATATTGTATTTTTTAATTTAATTACTATATGGTTACTAAAATTGCTTGATTTACTCAACAAAAACGATACAGTAAAGTACGTAGGTTCAAGGTCTACAGAAAAAAATTCTAAATTTCCAAAAGAATACTTTTATAAGTTTTCTTCATTTCAAGCAAAAATTGGGCTTGAAACAATCAGTGATGTAAACATCTATGATTCTAAAAGAATACAAAATGTCGACTTTATAAATAAAAACTTAACTACATCTACAAACAAAATTAATACTCAAAACAATAGAAATGTTTATTGGCAATATTTATTTATTTTTGATAAAAACGATAGAAAAAAAATTGTTGATACATTTAAAAAAAACAAAGTTGATACCGCACAAACTAGCTTGCCTTTGTTACCTTATATGGAAGATTATGGTTTTAATCAAGAAACACCGACTGCAAAAAAAATTCATGAAAATGGGTATTTTATACCTTCGTACCACAGGTTAAACAATAAAGACTTACTTAGAATATCTTCAGCAGTTGATGATATCCTTGGTTAAGAATGCTAAGTGGAAAAAAAATTCTTATCGTTGGTTCGGGCCCGTCTTCATTTGCATTTTTAAAAGCTGTTACAGAAAAACAAAAATGTGAAATTGATTTAATCGACAGCTCTTCTATTACATTACTTGAGAATGAGGAGTGTGTTTTTAAAAATCAATTTTTAGGCTCAAGAATGCCTGTCAATAAAAGACAGCTTGATAAAGATCCATTAATTTCAGAGCACTTTGGTGGATTTTCTACTTTTTGGGGAGGAACTTTTGACGACCCTGCAAAAGAAATAATCGACAAATATTATGATTTAGATATAGATTTGAAAACTTATTTAAAAAAAATTGATGAAATTGTTCCACAGATTAACAGAATAGAAAACATTAGAAATAATAATTTAAAATCTAGTGTTATTAAAACAAAAACAGTGAATAAATTTATTAATCAGGGATTTACGATTAAAGACTCAATAATAGCCGTAAGCGAACAAACATTAGATGCTAAAAAGCAAGATAAGAAAAAGTGTAACTACTGCAAAGGTTACGAATGGACGTGTAAACCAGATACAATTTGGAATTCAAAATTGTTTATAAAGCAATTAATTGATCAGAGTCAAATAAATTATTCAAAAGACTCTACTCTTTTAAGTTTTGAAGAGGTCGACAACAAAGTCGTTTGTAAATTAGAATTTGGAAATAATATTGTAGAAAAAAAATATGATAAACTTATTGTTGCTTGTGGGCCAGCTGGAACATCAAAAATATTTCTTAATTCAAAACTATTTGATGAAGTTATAGTCAATTCTTCTGATCTAATACAAATTCCATTTATTAAATTTTTCAAAAATTACAAAAAACAAGATTCATTTGCTGATATATTTTCATATATTCAGTTAATAAAAAATAAGATTTACAGTCAAATTTATTTTTTTTCAAATCAAGTTCTGTTATTAAGCAGCAACACAATTTCTTTTTCTCGATTATTAAAATTCGTGCCAAATATTTTTCTATCAGTTTCAGGCGGAATATTTATTTATCTAGATACAAAAATTTCATCTAAGGTTAAGTACTCGATTGAAGATGAAAGAGTAGTTGTGTCAAAGATTGATGGGAATCTTGAACAAAAGAATTTGATAATAAAAACATTAAAAAGAAAACTTTTCAAGACGAAAGTAATTTTATTACATTTTTTAAAAAAAGAATATTTGTACGGAACTAGTTATCATTTAGGTTCTCAATTTCCAATAAGCTCATCGCCTTACAAATTTTCTAGTGACACTTTAGGAAGGGTTGGAAAGTGTGAAAATGTGCATATAGTTGATGCATCAGTTTTACCAGAAGTAAATATAGGTCCTGTTACAAAATTAATTATGGCAAACAGTTTTCGTATAGGCATAGAATTGAACAAATAGTAAATTCATGGAAAAATTAAATTTTAAAATTTTGAATAGTCAGGTTACAAAAGAAGAGCTGATTAATTTAGCAAATTTACACAAACAAATTCTAGAAGATTCTATGGCCTCAACCTTAAAAGACGACTTACTTAGTCAACTATATTATTTTTTAATAAAAAATAATCTATTGTATGTGGTGGTTGTCAAAAACGAAAATAACGACATAATTGGTAGTATTTCCTGCACCTCTGGAAGTTTAATAACTAAAGTTTTTAGGCTTGACTTTATTAAAATATTAAAAATTATTCTTACTGGAATATTGTCAAAACCTACTCTATGGATTAAGCATACATACTTTAAACTTGTCACATATTTTGGAGTAAATAGCAACGCAAATATTGTGTTTCTTTTTGTAGATAAAAAATATCAAAATCAAAATATTGGGAATAAACTTCTATCGTTCATAATCCAAAAATTTAAGACAAATATTACGCTTGATACAAATAGTAATAATCAAAATGCGATTGAATTTTATAAAAAAAATAATTTTGAAATATTAAGAAAGAATAAAAAAAACGTACTTATGAAATATAAGTAATATCAATTTTGAAATAAAAATTTTCCTAATGATTCCAAATTTCTTGATAGAACCTTGTTGTTAAATTTAAAAATTATCTCATTTTCACCTTTTTTAATTTTTACTTTCATGAACCCGTCATTATTAACTACTGCAGACTCTTGGCCGTTTACTTGGGCGCTCCATGAATGATTGTAAATTTCATTAAAATACAGATACTCACTTGTATTTTTTTGCGATGTTTCGATGTATATTTCAATATGACTTATTCTATCAACAACAAAAGGTACAGTGTATTTACCATTTGTAATTCCTAAATTTATTATTGGTTCATTTTTACTATTTTGATATAAAAAATATTCATCCAGTTCTTGTACAAGAAATAATTGATTGCTTTTTATATCACAATCTTTTGGAACGATCACGTATTCAACATTTAGATTAGACAAATTGTTAAAATCAATGCTGTCTCCTTTAACATGTGTATAGTACCTTCCACCGCTGTCACCAGGAAAAGTACTAGAGATGGATGAAATTTTTTCAATGTAGTATTTGTTCGGAAAACTTTCGTAAAGTCCAGCCCAGTAAAATTCACTATTAATAAAGAGAGTAGACAGCTCAACCATTGGTAAATTTTTAGTTTCGTTACAGATAGACAGTATCCTTGAATTGTCTGTTTGTAAATCGCTAAGCTCGTTACCAATTTTCTTAAGTTCAACATAACGAGAATACAAATCACTAGACCTAAATGGAACTTCAATATTATAGAATATATTTATTCTTGTAAAACTAGAAAGGAAAACTGATAATAAGACTATAGTGAATACAATTTTTTTATTATTGTTTTTAAGATATTCTTCCATTTTGCAACAAATATAAATTACTAAGCAAAAAATTAAAAATGGCCCTACCCTTTGCCAGTTTGAAACTAAAGATAATCCCGGGACTCTTTGAATAAAAAGGTTTTGCAACGGACTTTCAAAAGAAATTAAACAAAATATTACAAAAAGTACTGATACAAACTTTTCTAAATAAAATTTTTCACTTTTAAATATTAAAAAAGAAAAGATTATTGCAGTTGAAATAAATAATTGAAGATTAATGTCATAATCCCAAATTAAATTGTTTTGAGGATCTAAGACTCTTCCGTTAAAAAAATTCTGCAGGTGTTCAAGTTTTAAATATGTTGGGATTATAAAGTCACTTCTATCTCCCACATTATTTACAGAATCAATAAAAGGTAAAACAAAATACAATGCTATAAAAGAACCAACTATGATTGAAACTAAATTATTTTTTAAATCTACTACCTCTTTGAGACTAAAAATTTTAAATCTTGATATAAATATAAAAACAAATAAGTATATATATAAATAAAATAGATTTTGAAGATGTCCTCCAGATGAGCATATGTAAAGGCTTGTTGTCATTAGTATACTTGTTCGAACCATACTTGATTTGGAACTAACCAGTGCAAGATTTAAAATAGCAAAACTCAATAGAAATGCTGGATAATGAATAAATGGAGACCAGGTAATTACTTGGTTAGAAGTAATAAATAGGAAACTTCCAATTACAGATACAAAATTTGTAAAATTTAGTTTTTTAAAAAATAATATTAGAACATACATCGTAAATATTATGTGGAAATAGAAATATAAATTTGTAGCTAATGTAATACTTGGTGAAATTGAGAATATTGTTTCTCTAACTATATAGTTTGTAGCCGTTTGTCCTTCCATTACTAAACCAGCACCGACATATGGATTCCAAGGTAATAAATCTCCAAATGCCTTGATTTGATTGAATTGAAATATAGTTAAAGGATATTGGTACTGAAAGATGTCAATATCAGTAAACATTTCGCTTATTGACAATCTATTCACCAATAGATTTGAGTATGCAGTAATAGAAAATAAAGTTGAGATAATAAAATAGGATAATTTTGATTGAGAATTTTTTATTAACCAATCGCCGATAAATATAATTACTAAAAATAATAATATGTTTGTTACAGTAAAAATATTTCTGAATTCTTTAATGTAGTTGAAGTATCTTAAAAACAAAAAAAGGGATAAAAATAATAAAATAAAATAATAATTTTTAACTACTTTTGCATAAAATGATTTAAGTATTGACCATATTTCAAAATCTAAATTTTTGAACTTACTTTGAGACATTGAAATTCCAAATCTTGTTAATTAACACATTTTAGTTTTAACATTAGTTTAAGACTTTGTTAGGTTACTTTCTTTAAAGTACTTAACTTAAATAGTTTAAATCCTTTTTTACGAAAATTTTTCATATCTATTCTATTTGGTAATCCTCTATTAGTTGGTTCCGTTTCTTTTATTATTAAACCTGGATCGTAATAATCATTAAAATTACTTAAAAATTGATATAAAAGTTTTCCACCAAGTTGAGCAGTTTTATAATATAGTTCCATTAATGTCTCTTCATAATTAATTTCTAACCTATCCTCTAATAGAACTTGGCCAGCATCAATTCTTGTTGAGGCGATATGAATTGTTGCATAACCATATTTTTCGTCATTTAACATCATCCAAAATTGATTAAACAAACCTCCATATTCTGGTATTTTTGCAAGATGCATATTGACAGTTATAATATTTGGACTTTTTAAAACATTGTTGGGAATATATTGATTAGTTAATAAAACAAGAATATCAACATTATCATCTTTAATTTTTTCTTCTAATAAATTAAAATCTAAGTCTAAATTTTCATATGCAATATTGTTTTTCTTAACAAAATATTTAATGTTATCTTTTTTTAACTTTCTAATGAAATTTATATATAAAGTATCAAAAATTTTGTAAATTATGTAATTTAAACTCGTATCCCTCAAAACTTTAAATAACAATTTGTTATTAGATTTTTTATTTGGGGAATAAATAGGCAAAAAATAAACCTTGAGATCATCTTTTTGTAAATTATTCAAAGAAGTTTTTATAAACTCTTTAGTTGGTAAAAATTCTGAAACTAAGAAACCGATTTTATGACTCATATAAACTCATAACATTTTAATGCCTAGATACTAATTACTTAAATTTATTTTTTGATAATTTTTTATTTATTGTGACTGTATACAAAATACTAACATTATGAAGCTTACAATGAAGCGGTTTCCGAGACAATAATACTCGGTTTTTGTTAAAAAAATGTATTTAGCTTTAAACCTTTTAAAGAACTATAAATTAATTCCTAATATCAGATATTCTAATTTCGAAGAAAGTCTCTATTGAAGATTGAATTAAAACAAAATCAAATTCCTCAGCGTTGTTATCAAGGTCAATATCTTCTGACCACCTTTTATATTCCAAATTAAAATAATTAGATAAGTAAGTATTTGGTGCATAGGCTTCATCAAAAAATGAGTCATGGATAATCAATACATCCTTTTTTACTTTAGGAATAGGCTGAATAATGTATTCACTTGAGTTTGATTCAAATTTAATTAAACCCAATCTCTCAAGAACATTGTTATTTTCTTGAATAAGTCCAAGTTTGATTAATTTAAAACTTTCATCTGGATTTGTTACTTTTAGAATCTCCATTAGTGCCAAATTAAGTCCAAAATTATTCCAATGAGTATCACCAAATTCAAAATAGCTTTCATTTCCTTTGTAAAGTTCATATAAATTAATCGAGTTTAAATCGGGATTCGTATTAATGAATTGGTCATAACTTTTGGTAAATTCTTTACATAAAAAATTATTTTGGAAATAGTTAAGGTATTGAAAATCTATCTCTTGTTTAAGTGGAATTAAGAGAAAAATTATTTTATTTAGATATTCGATCTCAAAATTTAGTTCAACATCATTATTAAACGACTGGCAAGATTTTATTTTTGGGAACAAGTTTCCATTTTTACCAAAAAAGACTTCAGTATCGAAAAACTGAGAATCAAAAAAAGATTTATCCTGCAAATACCAGCTAAAATCAGCTACATAACTTAGAGTTGAATTTCTAATTTGAGATTTAAAAATATATGTTTCAATCTTGTTTTTGAGCTCTATTCTATTTGTTGAAAATATTAAATTTAGCAAGCTTCTTTCTTCACCTAAACTATTAACTGTGTTTACATAGCTAAAGACTTTTTCGGCTGGAAGAAAAATTCCTGATACAGAAACAAGTAATAAAATTAATATTATAAAAATTGTAAATACTTTTTCCCTCATGCTAAAACCTGAAATATATAAATGGATCTACAGAAGACACTATTACTAAAACAATCGAAAAGATAAACATAGAAATTGTAAGAAAGCGATTTTCAAATAATTTTTTTGATACCTTGATATTTAACAATGATGCGATACATATAAAGACAACAATTAAAAATTTTAAATTGAAGTACTGCACGGCAATTGGTAGGAA
>CEUM01328210.1_pt1 | contig 14544 bp, 6 predicted proteins | sample 356421 | NCBI WGS metagenome assembly CEUM01 (sample SAMEA2622716, study PRJEB7988) | marine metagenome | biome: marine biome (ENVO:00000447); feature: surface water layer (ENVO:00002042); material: "saline water (ENVO:00002010), including plankton (ENVO:xxxxxxxx)" | depth 5 m | reverse complement strand
TACACCGACCCATTTCGGAACTTACTTATGGTAGGGAGGATAGTATCCCCTCCCCAGCTCTCGTTAAATGCATTATCGGAATAAATCGGCAAATTCTATTTCCGAATTTTCAACTATTTCTGAAAAAAAAGGCTATTTTGGTCTATCTCTTCGTCAGCCTAAATAAGCCATGAATTTGCGCTTAAAGAAACCGCAATAAATCGGGCTTCACAATCGGCATAAAGTCTACCGAAGCGGCAAGAAAAAAAGAAAAAGCGAATTTTGGCATCGACCGAGGCGGCGGGACCCCGCCGCCAGCAGTGAAAGGAGCACATGTACTCTCGTCTGACTTTATGGTTATTCAAGAATCTTTTGTGCTAACACCAACGAAGATGTTCCGGCTTGCACTACGCAGCTAGACCTCGTAAGTATCCTCACAAACGACGTAGAATGACAACTTTCAACGAGCTCGGCTTAAGTACCTCGGTTCTTCATAACATCGCACGACTAGGCTTACACACACCTAGTGCCATACAAGCGGCATGTATTCCAGCTATTCTTTCTCACAAGGACGTTATCGGCATCGCCAAAACTGGTAGCGGTAAGACAGCGACGTTTGCCTTGCCTATTGTGCATAAGCTACTAGAAGATCCTTTTGGCATCTTCGCTCTCTGTCTTAGCCCTACAAGAGAGCTGGCTCATCAAATTGCTGAACAGTTTATGGTATTTAGTGCCGGAACCAATCTCAGGTGTGATGTCATAATTGGCGGCGAAGATTTAATTGGACAGTCAAACCTGCTTCTGCAGCGTCCACATATAATAGTGGCAACACCTGGTCGCCTCCTGGAGCACTTTATGTTCTCTGCAGACATAGTAAAATGTTTTGAAAAGCTTCAGTATCTGGTACTTGATGAAGCTGACAGACTTCTAGATGTTTCGTTTGAAGCGGAGCTTAGATACATCCTTTCAAACTTACCACGGCTTCGTCAGACGCTGTTGTTTTCTGCAACCGTAACTCAAAGTGTTACTGCTTTACAGTCACTACTAGGAAAAGGCACATTTTACTACGAAGATGTGGGGACGTCAAAAATAGTATTGAGATGTGAACACCTTTACGCTTTCATGCCAGAGAGGATTAAGGATATCTATCTAATTCAAATTATCAGAGAGCTTTCAGTAGAAACGACTCGTATGGTTGTATTTTCATCAACGGTTCAGAAGTGTGAAATGTTGTCACAGTTACTCAGTGCATTAGGTATAAGGGCATCTTCGCTGCATTCTGCCAAAAAACAACGTGACAGATGTGGGACGTTGAGCTCTTTCAAGAATGGTTCAGTCAAGATTCTGGTAGCGACTGATGTCGCTGCGCGCGGACTGGATATACCGGATGTCGAGTTAGTGATAAATTACGATGTACCCATGGATTATCGACAATATATACATAGGGTCGGTAGAACAGCTCGTTTCGACAAATCAGGTAGAGCTGTAACACTTGTGACACAATATGATGTCACAAAAATAAAGAGTATAGAACAAAATATTGGGCACCAGCTTCGGCAGCTTACACTTCGCGAGTTGCATATGAAGCACTTGGTCAGCGAAGTTTTTGCGGCGCGACGGCTTGTGAAATTACGACTAGCTTCTCCAGCTGGCTTAAATGAGAAATTTCGGTCAAAGAGGCGTTAGACGACTCCCTCACAAAAGTGTCAAATCCGGCACCAAGTGGATGGGACATAGTTTGCAGGCTCTAGCTTGAATCAAGCTGTTTGATATCATACCAATGATATGTACACGCCCATTTCTCGGAGATATGACATCTACAAAATGGCGAAAACGTCCTTTTATATCATATTACAATATAATATAACCCATAGCACGAACAAGGATAAATTTTATTCGTTCACAGCTACGCATAACTTATGCGGCATAAGGGGCGCCCCGCAGGCTCCACGCAGCTGGGGCCGGCTCTTGCACTGCAAGTGCGCACGGAAAACCGCCGTTCAACCAAAACAATCCTTGCTCGAATCAGTTTGAAAAACGAATATCGATACCCCCAGGCGCGCACTCTTTCTTGTTGCTGCGATGCTACATAGACGATGTATACTTCCGTGCCGATCTGTTCGTCTATACATATTCTGAGCTTGAATTGCCGCGTACTTCTATCACGTGATTGGCGTGGTGAAATTTCAAATAGCTGCCTTCGGTGTCTGCTCGATCTACTCGCGTCTAACCTAGACCAAGGCGTTTCAACACCTGTTGTCAGTGACAGCAGTTGTGAATTTCGTCTCCTCTTCGTGGAACACAACGATTTGCTTGTAGCGTGTACTACCAGAAACACTAGTAACATGATGGCTGCTTTCACACTACTACATAGACTCATTGGTACGTTTACAGCTTACTTCGATGTGTTTGTTGAAGAGTCGGTTCGTGATAACTTCGTCATCATTTATGAGCTTCTTGATGAAGTGATCGATGGTGGGTACCCCCAGCTCACCGAGTCAAATGTCCTTGCTGAATTTATCAAAGTCGCCGCATATCGTTACGAAATACCTTCGTTGCCTTCGTCGGCAACTGACTCCCTTTCATGGCGAAAAAGTGGAATATCGTACAAGAAAAATGAAATTTTCTTAGACGTCATCGAAAAATGCACTCTAATCGTGGATAGCAACGGGAAAGAAACGAATTCATCTCTTTTGGGTACAATGACTGTGCGTTCTCAACTCTCAGGAACGCCAACATGTCAGCTAAGCCTCAATAAACATGCCCAGTTCATGGCTCTGAACAGCTCAGATGAGCTTTGTGCTGGAACACACGAGTGTGCAAGCGCCCTGGAAGATGTGACGTTCCATCCTTGCGTAGATGTAGATTCATTTCGGACAAAACAACTGGTTTGCTTCACTCCTCCCGACGGAAAGTTTGTTCTGATGACCTATCGTACACTCCATCCAGCGAAACCTCTTGTTCATATCCACGCAACAGTAGTCTCCCCTTCCCCGAGTAGGGTGGATTGTGTGGTTAATCTTTCCACTCTGTTTAAAGAACAAACTATGGCTAATGTCGTTCGGGTCGAAATTCCAGTCACTCCTGATACCACGTCTCCTAAGATACAGTGTAGCTATGGAAACGTAGTTTATGCACCTGAGAACAATACACTTGTATGGTCCATGAAAAATGTCAAAGGCAAAAGTGAATTCAAACTCCGAGCGAAGATGTGTCTGCCGTCGACAGTTGATTCGTCGAAATTGACCGAAAATGCACCAGTGCGGGTCACTTTTGAGATACCATATAACACAGCAAGTGGTGTGCAAGTCAAGTATCTCAAAGTCCTTGAACAAGACGGTTACAATGCGCTACCTTGGGTGAGATATATTACACGTTCTGATGATTACGAATTCCGTTTGAAGAAGCTAGCACAGTAATAAGTATTCCACATGGACTCTCAGCGTCTTATCGCCACCCTAAAACAACCTTCACCAGCTCGGCGTCGACACGGACAGGTATTCGAGGCATCTCTCGACCAACAGTACTACTACGTCGAATAATGCTATCGACAACCACAAGGTTATCCAATACGTGAAGCAATGAATCTTTCTCATCGATTTGTCTTTCGATGTTGGCGTTTTCAACACTACATAGTAGTTCATCATTTTCTGTGAAAATCTGTGATGGACTTCTCCCCGCTCTTATAGAAGTACACTTCGTACGGTCGACATATGTAACGCCTTCTTCGAAAACATCACCAGGTGCATGTCGGCACTCCGAGGGATGTGTCTTATGTTTACTTACAGTCGCTGTTTGTGTTAGTAGCCGGTGAATCTGTTGTGCAACGTCTCGAGTGAGCTTCTCAGGCAAAAGCGCCGCTATCTTGACACATTTGGAGACATGGTAAGCGGTTGAATCCGTTGTAAACCGCCAAAGTTCACGACTCAATACTCGCATCTCCTCTTCTGACCAATGTGTGTCGGGGTTCGACTGTATACGCGGACTCATGAGAAGGGTCGAAACGGAACCGATAGAAGCTAAGCAGCCCTAGGCTATCACTTCCGCACACCTCCTGGAATTGCACCACTGATTCCGCTGGACTGATGATTTACTGGGTCCAGAGTTAGCCAAAGTCTGAGGCGATGAATTCCCTATTTATTCTAGTGAATGCCCTATTATTCAGAATGGGGAACACATCAACAGGGTGGATAAATGGCTGTGATAGAAAATCGAAATCCGTTCACTTCAAGCCATCATAGTGTGCCATGAAGTTCAACATGTTGTAAATTTTTACACTACCTCGTTGTGTTACATGTACATGTAGCACGAATCGAAACTCTGGTGAATTTGAAAAATATGCTATAACAAGAGAAAGTATGCAACACAACACAAACATTTGTGTTTCCTTTTCTTCAACATATTACAACATTACGCGTCTACCTGTAGTTGACATAAAAACAGAAAAACTGACTTGGCGTCGTATCTTCATCGCAAACTCGCTCGGTTTAGTGCATGAACAAATTCTTGTGGAGGCATGATTTGTTGTACACTTGAAAGTATGTCTTTCGCTAAGGAGTGACTCTGAACACCCGTGGTACTCGAATCTGTTACGCATTCCTCGACACATATTTGACACAATGCAACCGCATGAAATAAGACAGCGTCAGTTGACCTCGCTCCAGCTTCGCTTGCAGATATCATCGCGGCAGTCATCCGAAGAAGTGAACATCTTAATGCCGCATTACTCACCAAAGCAGTTTTGCGAATGCGAGTGAAGCAATCTACACATATACGCTCAAAACCCGGCTGTGTGGACAGAGTACAAAACATTTTACTCAAACAGTAGAATAACTCGTCGGTACTCGCTGCACTTAGCGTTTCGTCACACCGCACGCACTCAATGTTTGTGACAAGGGCTTGTGCAAGCCGGCTGACTTGCTCTATTGATACACATGTTAACACGTCGTCACCCCATTGGTGATGCACTTGCAGGTGCGATTTCAGAACGCGGATGGACGCAAACTGTACCCATGCGTGCTCATATAAAACTGCACTAGGAAGTAAATCAAGTAATTTTGAGCAATTACTCAGTGACTTAGTCAGATGTTCTCTTCGATACTGATTTGCACACTCAAAGCAACTCAACAAACAGTAGACCCATGACCAGTCATCAACACATGGATTGTGTAAACTTTGTCGCATTTGGTCTAGCATCCTATCTTCGTTCCTTGTGTAACATTTGAATGCAGAATGCGCATGTGTCCTGAATCCAATTAATAAAACCTGGCAAGCTGCCTGTCGCAGTCTATCTTTTCTAGAAGACCAAATGTCAGTGAACGCTAGAAGTTCCTCTACTTGTTCAGTATTAAGCCGCAGAAACAAAGAATCGATCGCTCTACTTGCCAATTTACTGCAATTACTGTTGTCATCTGCAACCATGCGTAGAACGAGTGGGAAATAGAAAGTTAGGCCGTGAAATTTAATACTCGTGTCTGGTAGCCTTGTGACGAGCCCCCTGATCGCACTAATCGCTGAAACACGACCACCAGGGTTAGAGTACTCGAGTGATGCCACCATATTTCTCAGCAGTTTTTCCATGTGACGTTCTCCAATTGGGTACGTTAGAATAAAACGTATGACAACGTGGGAGCACATGTGTCGAAGCTGAGCTGTCTGTCCCTGGCTAATCATGAAAAGTAAATCATCAAGGAGTGTATACATCTCCTCAGAAATCATCCTTCTCGAAATCATTGCATTCAATAATAAAAATGATACCCTGAGATGCATGGCATCCTCGGCCAAATTTTTGAACGCAAACTGGAGCAAAAGCGATATTTTCTTTGAATGAAACGGAGGAGAACTACGAAGCTTTATGATGTGAGCAAGAACTCTCAAACAATTCTGTGCCAACCGATCGCTGACGGATTTACACGTCATCAGTGTCCGATATATCTGTTTTGCTAATGAATCCATAGGCAAATCTCTACACATGGAAGGATTTCTCAGGATCTTGTTCAATATACGTGTTGCCCCGACTTGCACATCATACGATGTACTCACTAAGCATCGTGTCATTAGTTCCACAATATTATGAATACCACCTACACTTGGAAGTTTATCATTCGTTGCACCCGAGCTCGATATTTTCTTTAAACAATCGCACAGTAGGCCAACTGCAAACTGATGAACCTTGATCACATACTCCGGCGAGATGTCAGTGTTTTCTTTCTCTGCACCAACTTTCGAGATTCGCATACAAATTACGTACTCTTCGATAAAAGAACCGGCCAAGTATAGAACATGAGTTGTATTCAAATGTGGGTTCTGCGATATTCCTTCACGGAACGCACGTAAGATGAGACCAAAGTGATTTTGGTTGCAGTTGGTGGGCACACTTGGAAGCTTACGTATGAATGTACGTACAAATTTGAAGAATTGGTCATTTTCCCTCAACGACGCCACAAGTATAGAAATTGTTTTCAACGAATATACTGACTTTGCTTCGTGAACCAAGCTGCTTGATTTTCCAACAGCTTCGTTTCGGTGACTGATAAAAATATTTGAATGAAGACACATCACAATCTCTGTGAACACTGCTGAAGCAAATTCTGCTAGTAAGCCATTGCAACTGCTGACTACCACATATATTGCCTTACCAAGAACAGGCAGATGGAAACCCGTAGCTCGACCAGTTTTGAGAGACTGGATTATAAGAGGTAAATGGCGCTCACCTAGCACGGAAGAGATTGACTTCAGTGCAGCCAGGGCATTATCACGTAACTTCTGTGAACGATTTGCAAGGTTTTCATTGACCATTTTTAACAATTGTAACAGACCTTGCTCACGTGTTGTGTCATCAAGCAGTGAAAGTAAGCCACTTGCACAAATGACGGCATTTATTTGTAGATAAGTGTTTGAGCATGTCGAATCATTTCGCGCAGCGTGAAGACGCGCTTCTGCCAAAGGAAGTACTGTGAGAATCAATTTTTCACAGCGTATACTGTCTTCATATGCTTGTGGAAACACATGTTCAGTTCTGTACTTGTCTACCATACAAGCAGCACCACGGAGATAGTAATGCTCTGTACCATCTTTCGAAGATGCGCGCTGTAGTAGTCCACGTACTACAATCACAAACTGTGACAGAGTCAAATGCGTAGACAACTGACCTAACCCATCGACTGCTGTCGCCGCTACATCGACGCTCGCATCGCGTATAAAAGCAAGCAATAATGGTACAGTGTAGCTCATACATGTATGAGACCCCATCGCTTGCAACGTGTCACTCGCAAATAATTTTCGCAGTGCACGTGATCTCCTGTGCGACTGAATATGTGACAAATTGAGGAAAACATCTTTGTCCTCGTTATCAGCACAAAGTAAACGTAACTGAGGTAAGTGATGATTCAACGTCGCATATCTCAATATTTTTACCCCACATTCTCGTACAAGGCCCATTCTACTTTTTAACAAACGCACAGCTTCTTGAAGCACTATATTAATGTGCTCGCAGGGGTGCAATTCAGTCGTAGAGTCGGCTGCTCTGTCAAACTTCAAACACTCACGAATTATTGCCATGGCAGAATTCTGTAGCACTAAATCTCCTGTGTGTAGAGCATGTAGGGCATTGTATATCCAAAGAGTTTTCGCCATATTAGTTTCTCCACTCCACTTAGTTCGTAATTCGTTATAAATGTTGATCCTTCTCCCATAATCGAACTCATCTATTCTTTGTTCCACGTAAGAATTCATTTCATTGAGTGTCACAGAAATTGTTCTATCGTGTGCACTGCAAATTAGCGCATAAATTTTCAACAATTTACTCCTCGATGTTCGTGAGCTTTTCCGCAAAAAAAGTACTGCAAACTTCTGCATTGTCGAAATTCTGAGTCCTTCATCGAGTGTCAACCCATCAAGAACGAGACAGATAGTATCAAGTAAGAGGTTATATTTTTCTTCATAGAGGTCTTTTGAACACACCACGTTTACGATGCGTTCAAAAATGTTTGTATTCCAGGGATGTCTTCTTCCATAGAAAGCCATTCTTTGCAACACGTGTAGTTCTGTACGGGTATCAACATTGGGATCAGTACGTGTACTGTTCCCTAACTCAAACGAGCGCATAAAAGATAGCTGCATTGAATATGCTATATCGTCAAACAAGGTCGCAACAACTCTCGGGGCCGAAGTGCACGCTGTGTTTCCGACGAGACAGGAGATGATGTTGAGGACTGCTTGTCTACATACAGCAGATATGTTCGGATTCCTCAACATTTTTGTAACATTTAAGATGAATACATGGTTGCTTGTTTCGTCGAAAAAACCATCCAAATTCTGACAATGTACAACAGAAGAGATTACCCTGAGCAATGCGGGCTCATTTTCACCAACACACTCATTTGCCATTCCTTCAGCGATGAGTTTCAAATTACTGTAAGAACGTTCCCAATGAAGTTTCAAATCTTCTTTGGAAGAGGTCGGTACCATGCACGCTAGTAGCGTCAGTGTCACGGCTCTCAATGACTTGTAGTCAGTGCATACAGTCTGATCTTCAGTAATACCGTCACACGAAAAGTTGAAAATCTGGAAAGATGTACAAAGAAGAAGTGAATTGATCGTCTTCATATGTTCTGGTATTGTCTGATAAACTTCTCGCAACTGCATCGTGAATGAAATCAATGTATGGCATGGAACGCTGCAAATCATGGTCTCGATTAAATGCTGCTCGCACACAGAAACACCACTGTATGCACGTGCTACCAGACCGGTACCCATATTTCCGAAAGGAAAGAATAGCATTTTCATGAATGGCTCCATTTCAGTTGCCTTGAGTGAAGCGAACCAACGTAACACCAGAGACTTAATGGGTTTCGAAGCAATTTTCTTGGAAAAAATGTACTTTGACACAAGCTCTACAGTAAGAGTTACGACCTCAATTCTGTTTTGTCCAAGTACTGGAAGAAAATGATTATCCTGACTTTCACGTTCAAAAGTCACGGAAGTAAGAGTGCGCTTAACTGTCGCGGGATTCGCCAACATGGAAAGTTGTGTCAACCTATTTGATGAGAGATAATCCAAGTGCTGTAAGCTCATAGATTTCAACGCCTCCAGCGCAACTTCAGTATTTTCATCTGCTGCCAGAACACGAATTTTGTCAAAAAAGTCGCCGTGCACATTCACTTCATCTTGTTTCCGCTCATCAAGATTCTGGAAACAATTTATTTGAATCAGCTTGAGCATCTTCACCACAATATTTGCATATCGTTTGTCGATGTATCTTTGGTATCCCTTCGCTAATGCGAATAGTCGATGAAAAATTGAAATCGAAAAATTGAAATCAGTTTTACTACACTTGATGAGAGCTTCCAGTAGAAATTCCATATGCTGATAATGATCGATGCTCTTTTCATAAGGAATCAAAGCTTCATGAATCTCTCGGCGAATCCCACTGGTTTCACAATTGTTTGCAAACTTGCGCACATCTTTCTGACCTGAAAGTTCGTTTTCTACTAATAGAACACCCTTTTCCAAAACATGCAGTGCTCCTTCATCGCATTCCCCTATTACTCCAATCAAATCAATGACAGGCTCCCATATAGGCTTGAAACGTACACGCAACGCGCCCAATGCCATGTGCATCATCGCAACATAGTTTGTGGAATCATCACGTTCAATTCTCAATCTTCTAGTGATGTTCATGATCTGGTTGACGCACTTTCTTGAGCGTATGAGCACATCATTGCTGTCGCTAGATATCTCATTCACGTAGCAGAACAGTTGAACAATGTCGCTTGTTATGCCTAAGATTGTTTGTGAATTTGGATGCTGCTCGTTTGTGGACGCCAAACATCTTAAGATGGATAATCTCAGGAAACGATTAGAATCGCTCGCATATCTGGTTAGGTTACTTCGGCGCAACGTTTCAGCAAAAGATAAATCAATGTGATGATGATTCACCAACTCCTTAACTTGGAACCAAATACCAGGCAAAAATAGTTCTCTCCGTAGTACTATATTGATGAGGTTGTGTGTGAATGCACTGTCTACAGAAGGACTCCTTCTTTTGCACACTTCCTCTGCTTCAAGTGCAGACATGAGAATAGTGGCCTCCGTGATAGAGTAATTATTCATGCTCATGTTATTGTTACTTGATTCAATTTTGGAGATCAACTCAGTTATGGTTCTGTGTACAGTAGCAGGGCCTGTAAAATAAGGTAGAATTCGTAGAGTTGCCCATATTTGATCAATTCCCCCATCCATCCACTGGCGCTCAAAATATTCGTCAATGATTCCAGGCTCAAGTTGAGCAAACTGGATGTCATCGTGTACTTGGGCAACGATAATCCTCTCTATGATGTTCGCCAAAAGTACAGAACACTCGAAGTCCTGAAACACGATTATATGGGCTGTTTCGATTAGCAGCGCTCTGCACATATTTTGCGCCGTGACACAACCTGAAATCAAATTTCTCCAAAGGACATTCAACATCACAGTCAGTGAGTTTGTTCCAAATGATTGAACGATATTGCTCCACGTAAGGGGTTCCACAAGAAGAACAGTTTTACATTCGTCACGGGATGAAATCGTTCCGAGAAGCTGTGCTACAGTGTGCTGCTCTACTGTACCTCCTTCACCTAGGCACCAAGATATATATCTGTACAAAAAGTTTGGTAGCTCTGCGACGCCAAACGGTACTTCAAACTTCGTGGTGCACAGAGCTATAAATACTTTTACACAATACGCAGCGTCATCAATATTGGAATGATCTATGATGTTGAATCTGTCCAGAACTGAAAGAAATGGTGCCCAGATACTTTTGCCTGTGGATTTAGGCAAGGTGACATCAAGGGAAGTAATCACGTTATGAACAAGAACAATGTGTTTCGAATGTTCAGCAGAGAAGGAAGGATTGAATAAAACTTCCAGCATGATATTTGACTTAGAATGTAGCGTATTCGGTGGGATAACAGTCATATAATGCCACATTAGTGTAACAGCGTCAAAAATATGCTTCCAAGACGTAGTGAAGTTTAAAGTTTCACACGTGCACTCCAATAGCAAATAATCGATGATCCTGAGTAAATCCGTCTTTCTCGAACTGCGCAAAATTGGGGCTACTGCTTGTGCGGCAAACTTGCGGATATACTGCTTCCGATGTTGTCTAATTTCTAATGTGATTTCGAGAATTTCGATGGGCATGACCCTTTCCGATCGCCACAGAACCATGCAAATCGATGCGAGTGTCCGAAACATAGCCTCAATGTGATTCGCATCAAGTTCCATATTGTTCAAACAAAAAGTCATGGTCTGAACTGTGGATCGAAAATATAAAACAAAGTCACCGCCGATATCCTTTGCAACAGAAGCAACGGCGTTGAAAAATGCTACAAGGGAATGGATATCACCAGATTTAACCCCAGTAAACAACGAATCCACGATTTCTTCCCTATGTAAAATCAACTGCGCTAATGTAGAGCACTTTGGAAATATTTTGGCTGAGGATGTGACGAACGCCGATGAACAGCATAACTCCTGCCAATGCAACAAGGAGCGTTGTAAATGGGTTCCGAACAGATCTTCCTGATCAAATTTACGGTCACTTTCCTCATGATATGGCGTGATTCGAATGCTAGATAACTGGTGCTGCAAAGACTGTGTGTGTGTGTGTGTGTGTAAGGTGGAGTTGTAGACAAGATAGCTGTGATACTCACCTTAAAGACGAACCTACGTTTGCTTTTCATTCGCTCGGCCATGCAGAGAAGTTTCTTTGCTTCTATTGCGCTCCATCCGATCGGTTCACTTTCACCTTGACTCGTCTCTTCTGGATCTTCCCGTCGAGGCCTCAGCAAGAATCCGTGTGGTGGCGGCTCCTCTGCCATGCTAGTCACTCGAGGAACACGGAACACTTTGAATGCTGTTGTAAACCGAGTGCGTAAATTATCGAAATTATTTGTGCCCGCCTTGAAAAAATGTCGTCGTTGCGGGCAGCTAACGAGCTGGCGTGTTGCGGTTCAGGTAGCCCGTGACGATGCGGGCGTTGGTTCTGGGCCAGAACTTCTGGGAGGACTTGTTCGCACTCCCAACTTTTAGGTCGGGGAAACTTCCCGTTTGTACAGTCAAAAGCTTCGCTCCGCGTTGATGAAAAAAGCAAAATCGGCGTTAACTGTGTAGAGCGTACGGACGAAGATAAAAATAAGTCGCATCACATTGATGAAGGTACGCGGAAGGTGTTAGGGAGCGATACGCTATACTACGAAGAACCGTAAGCACTTCACTGAGAGTGTCCCTGGTACCCGTTGAACTAACTCACGCTACGAGTATCGCTATGGAATGACAGAAGGTGCAGTGTCAAATATGTCTATGTAAGGATTGTTATTACATGTGTTACCTTCTCAAATGTCTTGAAATAAGTTGAACCATCAATCGGTTCTTTCTGCAAAATTGAAACGAGTGAAAATGGTTAAGCTGGTGAACACTATCAGAAGCCAGAAGAATATAAATTTGAGAAAATCATGTACTGTACTTGCAGTACTACCAACAAGAAACATTCTCACATTTTCCATTCGTGGGCGCATGAATTCTTTCTTCGCAGAATGATGGTTGGAAATGCCCGGTGTTTGCTCAGCCACTTCTGCTTGTGTTGCCTCATGAATGTTCTTTATGACCTGATGAATCGTTTGATTAGCTCCAGTGTCAGTAAATATTGATTTGATGTCTAATGCCAGCCTAAAACGCTCTTGTAACTCAAGTGCAAATTGGCTCATTCCCAAAGAGTCTAGTCCTTGACTCAAAAGAGTGTCCTGGAGCGACACGGGACAGTGTAATAATGATTCTAAAATACCAACCACTACTGTTTCGACTTCAAATAATGTTGGGTGGCTCGAAACTTTCCGATAATACATATCCACTTCGACCCGATCGTCAACCGCACTCACATGCAAGGTGTGACTACTAACCTGTGGAGCACTCGAAATGGTACTATGGTATGGAGAAGACACGCTGCTAACGACCGGGACGCCAAGACGACGAGACTCCAAACCGTGTACTGCGCAAGAACGATGGCTTCTGGGCTGTGACGCCTCCCACACGTGGTGTCGAGAGCGCCTGCTGGATGCCTTCACATTCTGGTGCATATCAGGAGAAAGCAAAATGGCAAAGCAAAGCACGCGCGTGTCGTGCTGACCACCGCGAGCGCAGACTGCTCCGATCGTAGCTGGCACGAGCGGAGATTGCATCGTGTCTTGCGTGCTTGAGGTTGTACAAGTGCTGAGTGCGTGCAGCGCCGCGTCAATCACAGCTGGCGCCGCATAAAACGTATGCGTTGACATGGATGTCTTGTGCGAGTGTATGGACCCGTAGACGCACCCACGCACACCTTGGTCTCGATTTTGCGCCACAGGTCGCATAGACGCAGGACCGCGAGTGCGCGCGTGTCCGAGCGCCGATATCCCAAGCGCATCACCATGAGTCGCGCGCAGAGACGTGATTCTACACGAGCTTCTGTAACTTGGTGAATCCAACTGGGAGCGAGAAGACGCATCCGCCGAAACACCCACGCGAGCCACACCTTGGGCAGTGATGTCACAGACTACTTCCACGACGGATTTGCGCAGCTCAAGGGGGGCGATGAATGCCAACTGTACCGGGGCGATTGTCGCGTGGGACTCGTTGACCATCAGACCACTCACAGCGCGGTATATCTCAACGTGTGCGGTGCCTGGTAAGATGTGCTGGAACCCAACACTGTGGTCGAGCATGCTTGAGAGCGCGGTTGAGTGCTCCAGACGCACGCTTGACCGCGTGAGCATACGCTTTGAGCCAAACTGCTGACTCATCTGATATGTTGCTTCAACAGATGTCACAAAACAGTGGGGCTCAGGTGCGCACCACTGGCGTTGGCGTTCCCAAGAACGCAGCATTGTGTGCGTCTGATTTGTGTATCCACTCAAATGCTGCTCGGGCGGGCTGTGTCTTCGACATATGATGGCGTGCGCATTGGTGCCTTGGAATGCAAAGCCACTCACACCAGATCGAGACAACGGGGTAGTCGCAAGTTCTCCACGCCCGGACTCCGAGCCAACTATCCATGGTCTTGGCGCTGCTTGCCGAGGAAGTGTCGGTACTCTCGCGTGCGGTACACGTGTGCTTCGCCGTGTGGCGGCTTCAACGTGGGGATTGAGCTCACGCAGGTGGATCAGTGGCGCCATGGTGCGTTCGGTTATGTGTGACATCGCAAAGAGCATACCCACAACACCAGCACCCGGTTCACAGTGACCCGCTCGAGGCTTTGCACCTTCCAAAGTCAGCGCATGCCCCGGGCGTGCCGCATGTCGGGCCGCGGAGGATGGCGATGCGAATACTTCAAGCGCGGCACCAACCTCGATAGGATCCCCGAGCGACGTCCCGGTACCATGCATTTCCAGCCTATCGATCACACCACCTTGCACACCCGCACGCAATAACACATCCGTCATGAGGGTCTGCTGTGAGGGTCCATTCGGTGCTGTGAGTGAGCTCGATCGTCCATCTTGATTGACTCCTGAGTGCTCTAGCACGACGAGAGGCAACGCGGATGAAGATCGC
>CEUM01067302.1_pt1 | contig 14544 bp, 14 predicted proteins | sample 356421 | NCBI WGS metagenome assembly CEUM01 (sample SAMEA2622716, study PRJEB7988) | marine metagenome | biome: marine biome (ENVO:00000447); feature: surface water layer (ENVO:00002042); material: "saline water (ENVO:00002010), including plankton (ENVO:xxxxxxxx)" | depth 5 m | reverse complement strand
GCAGAACTTGGTACATACGCCTGAAGAAGATTGCACAGTTAGCACTCTGCTAACTTTAGCATCACCGCTGGCGGAGCATACTTCACTAGTCACCCAGAAACGAAGTATGCTCCGTTGGCATCCATTGACAAATTGGTGTATCACATGAAACAACGCGCAACGATATTAATTACAATATTCCTAATTGCAACTCTACCGATTGACGCTACCGAAGCGAATGAACAAGGCTCATCAAGCACTTTCTCAATATCTGGTATTGTTTACAATACCAACGGTGAATTAGCCGGTAGCACATCAATTAAGCTGTCCAGCCACGATTCGATTTGGACCGATGATGGAAGTTACTACGAGTACACAAATGTGCCTGAAGGAGAATATTCGATAAGAGCATATTTCATGAATGATGGCCACACTGTGGTCTACCGTAAGATAATCGTAGATCGGGATATTGAACTGGATTGGACAGTTAACAAAAACTGGATAACAATTGACACTAATGATGAATTAGCTCAATTTAGCATTATCAATCAAGATGAAGTGGAAACTGAGTCATACGCTGAATTGGTAACCTTTGGACCTTACAACATAAACAATTTCTATACTGTTCAGGCAGAATTTGGCGATGGACAAGTAAGGGATTATGTGGTAAAATTACGTTCCGGATCATCCAATGAACCATACGTCAATCACCTGTCACTAAACTCAGAGCAAAACTGCATGTTTGGCTTCTTGACCGACATTTACGAAAATTCGATACCAAATGCCGTTGTTGCGATTGGCCAACAAGCGGTATACACGGATGACGATGGTTTCTACTCTATGTGTGGTTTTTCTGTCGGCAGTCAATATCATGTAACTGCTCACAGTGGAGCAATAGAATTGCTAAACATTACCGATCTAGCGATTGAAAACAGCACTGGTTGGCACAACCTCACTTCACAGATAATCCCAGAAAAACCGGAAGCGCCAGAGTTTTTGTCGCAATCGTTTGATATGACTATAACCCAACCAGCACCAACCATAACTTGGGAAGGTGGCAACTATACAGATCATTTTGACTTGTTTATTGACGATGAGTTAGCATATAGAGGGTTCAACGAAAATTTTGTTTTCGCACCCACTGAACCCGGAAGCTATACGTTCAAACTTATTGCTGTGAATGCTAATGGCACAACAGAAGCCAGTAAAACACTAACTGTCGTTGTATTACAAGATGCTGGAGCTGGATTCTGGAATGTTGGTATGAATTGGATGTATGCCATTGATTATTACCCACAAAGCAGCATGGGCACACATAATGTGACTATGACAGTTGTTGGCAGTGAATCAATGACTGATGCCTTTGGAATAGAACAAGATTGCTACTTAATGAAAGTCGTCGATGAACATGACACACCAGACCGAGTACGATATCATTGGATTGACACCGACAATCTACTAAAAATACGAACATATTCTGAAACCTCAACTTATTTCGTCGACGGTACAATGGGTTGGAGTTATACCACAAGCAGTGACGAAACAACTAATTTATTCTCATCAAACGCTGAATTCGCTCACTTTAACCGAACCAACATCATTGGTGTACCTGGCCATCCAAATGGCTATGACGACACTAACAATACGGTTACGATAACTGAAGATGTTTTAGTAACGACTCCCAGTGGGACATACTCAACAACATACTATCGGATTACTGATACCAATGATAATGTTGATTCATGGGAATTATGGTATAATGAAACAGTCAGGAACTGGGTAAAAATCATTGATAGGCTGCCAGGGTCACATTCTGAATCTGTCACTTATCATTTGGCTGATTATTCAGGCATGCCATCACAACCTCAGTTTGTAACTGAGGATTCAACAATCAATACGAAACACTACGTGGTAGAATGGGGGCCATTTGCAAGCGCAACATCATACGACCTATACCGCAACGGTGTTGTGATTTATTCTGGAGATTCAACCTCTTATGCGTTTGAAAATCAGGGAGATGGCGAGTATCAATACCAAGTAATTGCTAAATTATTCACGGGTTCTGAAGTGGCAAGCGAAGTAATCAATATCAATGTTGATTTCAAAGTACCAACTCCTGAATTGAACTTACCATATGCTCAAGAATTAAACTCCTCTAACGAGTTGTATATTGAATGGACCAAAACAATTGATGCAGATTGGTACTCATTACAACACACTTCTCCAGATGGCACAGTCACTGAGATTTACAATGGGAGTAACAATTTCTTTACTTTTTCCGCATTTGAAGAAGGTCAAAATCGGTTTAGAGCCAGCTTAGGATACGATGGCGGCAAATATTCAGAATTGTCAAATTCATCATACGTCAACTATGTCCAACAAGATGATGATGAATCCGGTAAGTTGAGTTTCTTGCCGTTGTCTGCGACTATACTTGTACTTCTTGTTGCAGTGAATATGAAAGTTAGGCGAGGTGATGGAGATGTATGACGGCAAGAAATTACTGGCAATCCAAATAATCGTGCTAATTTTTTTCGGCTTCATAGGCTACAAAATTGCCGTGGAAAACGATTCGACATTACTTGATAGTGGAGAGATTGAAGTAACCGATTCCAATGGTGTTACGCATTTTTTCGATGAGTCTCCAAATAGTGTTGTCATAACCAATACCTACGCAGCCACAGTAATGCGAATGTTAGAGGTTAATTTCTCTGTGATAAGCGGAGTATCTGGTGATTTCATAGATTCGGAATTATGGCCGGAATTACAAGATACCAATGTAATTCAACATTCAGCACATTCAGAAATAGACTTTGAAGCACTATTTGATGTTCAACCAGACGTTTACATTGTCTTTGCCACTAATGGAATGGTCGATACAGATATGATAAGAAATAAACTTGAACCCGTTGGAATCAATGTTATAGCCTTAGATTTTTACAAATATGATTCCTTGAGAACAGAGATGTCTGTGCTTGCAACTTTGTTTCAAAAGCAGGATAAGTTGACAGAGATATTTGCCGAATTTGACGAACTAGAAGAATTAGTGAAAACTCGCGTTGAGAATATATCAGATGATCAAAAACCGAAGGTAGTAATGGAGCACCATGCATCTCTCACCCGTGACCCAGTTGTGCTTACTGCCAGTTCACAATGGAACGATATAATTTCAATGGCCGGTGGTAAAAACGTGTTTGAGAACCTTATGGGTCATACAACTCACGTTGATATGGAAGCAATAATTGATAGCAATCCAGACTTCCTTATGTTTGATGGTATCACATTTGAAATTGGTTTTGATAATTATGATCCAAATGACCAGTGTGAGTCCCACTTTGGATTCATAGAAGAAAGAGCAGGATTCGATGAAATTACGGCGATAAAGGAAGAACAAATGGTTGTAATGGCTGGCGAATTTGCTGGTCCAATGATGATTCATGGCTTACCAACACTAGCGAAATCATTCCATCCTGATTTATTTGAGGATATAGATACCAATCAAATTCTTGATGACTATTTCACCGACTATCACGGAATAAATCGAATTGGAAAATTTGTTTGTGTGGCATAGGTGAACTGACTTGTGGAGAATTGACGAAGTCTTTGATTCGCCCGATAGTGAGCCCAATGACCTAAATCAACACGTGGAACAGCGGTCTAAAAAGCAAAAACGCTACATGTATTTGCTGTTTGCTTTAACAGTAATACTTGCCGTCTTTTCAATGGGCCTAGGTTCATCTAAATCACTCAACTTCTGGGTAATTGTCAAAATTATTTTTGGCATTGATGAACCAACGAGTATACAAAGTAACATTCTAGTGAATATCAGGTTGCCACGAGTCCTAATGGCAATTTTTGCCGGTGCTGCATTGGCGACTGCAGGAACTTTAATGCAAGGAAGTTTAGGTAATCCTCTGGTTTCACCTCTAACGCTTGGTGTGGCATCGGGGGCTTCATTAGGAGCGGCGCTAGCAATAATACTGGGTTTTTCCGTTATTGATTTTGGATTCGAGGACAATGAACTTTTGAGTAACATTTTTCCAGATACCATCTTGGTAATTAATACATTCATTTTCTCCTTGATAGTGGTTTTTATTGTAATCAAACTCGGAGAGTTAAGAGGTGTTTCAGCTGAATCATATATCTTGGTTGGAATTGCTATTACCTTCATTAATGGAGCAATTGTTGAATCTTTGGTATATTTTGCCACTCCTCAACAGTTGGCGCAGTTGACACACTGGTCATTTGGTAGTGTTAGGCGACCAGATTTGGAAACTGTACTATTTGTTGGAGCAGTTTTGACTCTTCTGTACCCTTCTTTGATTAAGTATTCTTGGGACCTCAATACCTTGGCAATTGGTGGCGATGATTTTGCTATTTCAACCGGAGTCAATCCAGCACGACTGCGCAAGAAAATACTGATAATATCGGCATTTGCCACTTCAATAATCATCGCATTTACCGGATTAATTGGTTTTGTTGGCCTTGCTGCACCGCACATAGCTCGTTTGATAATCGGTAACGATTATCGTAAGCTAGTTCCATCATCAGCGCTGATTGGCGCTTTGCTAGTTCTAGCGGCAGACACTATCGGAGGCACCTTATTTTCACCAGTAGTATTACCTGTTGGCATCATGCTATCAATCATCGGAGGACCCTTTTTCCTCTATTTATTGTTGAGTAAAAGGAGTGGTGCTCATGACTAAACCAACAAAAAATCGGCGAAATAAACCATTGATTGAGGTTACCAATCTCTCCTTCAGTTATGGTAATAAAAAGATACTCAGCGATATTAATTTCTCAGTCGAGCCCAATACTTTTGTTGCCGTATTAGGAATCAATGGCACTGGGAAATCGACTTTGATTAAATGTCTAAATAAAATCAATAAATTAACGGAGGGGGAAGTAAAAATCAATTCAATGTCAATCGATGACATGACAATTAATGAACTTGCTAAAATGGTTGCTTATGTGCCTCAAAACGTCTCGACAAGTTTCCCTATCGATGTTTATGATGTGATATTACTCGGTCGTCGTCCATACCTAAACTGGTCAATTGGTGATTATGATAGAGATATTGTTGCCAAAGTAATCCAGAATTTACGACTTCAAGATTTTGCATTCCGTAAATTCCACACCCTGTCCGGAGGCGAGCAACAAAAAGTGGTTATAGCGAAAGCGATAGTTCAGGAACCACAAATTTACCTTTTCGACGAACCAACAAGCAGTCTTGACTTGTTTAGCCAGTATGACATATTAGGCGAAATAAAAAGCCTGGTAGACGATAAATCAAATCCCTGTAGCGCTATTGTGGCCATGCATGACATCAATTTAGCGAGTAAATTCGCTGATAAAGTCTTGATTATACATAAATCTAAGGTTTATTGTTATGATGCTCCAAGCATTGCATTAAACATAGAGACCGTGTCGGAGGTATATGGCGTGGACGCAGAGTTATTACGCGAGACCAAATCAGGCTCCCCAATAATTAATGTGTTGAGATCAAGAAAAGAGGAATTACAATGAGTAAAAAAATGTTGATATTATATGGAACAGAGACAGGCAACTCGGAATTATTAGCCATGGATGCAGATAAACTTGCCCAAGACAATGATTTTGATACCACAGTAAACGGAATGGACGAAGTAACAGTTGATGACCTAAAAGGACACGACAATCTGATTGTGATATGCAGTACATGGGGCGATGGAGAACAACCAGATAATGCGATTGATCTTTACGAAGCCACGGTTGACGCCGATGATGGTTGCCTCGGCGGGCTAAACTTCGCCGTACTTGCGTTAGGCGACACTGCGTTTGATTTATTCTGTGAAGCAGGGATTCAGTGGGACGATGTCCTAGAGCAGAAAGGCGGTAACAGAATCAATGATAGAATTGATTGTGATACAGATTACGACGACGAAGCAGAAGAATGGTTAGAGGAAACTATCGGCCTTTTCGTCGATAATGGAGCCTGATAGGATGGCAGATGATGAGGTATTAGCTGCCGAAGAAAACTCAAGGAAAAATGAAAACCCAGCAAAAAATGTACTTCAATGGCTCATCGATGTCGGTCATGGAGTGCTCTCAACCCTTGCCGTTAAGCAAGAGATAGATAATTTCCCTCTAAGTTCAGTGGTTCCTTATGCCATCAATGATGATGGCAAACCATACATATTGATCGCTAATATCGCAGCCCACACAAAAAATCTCACTAACAATCAAAAATCCTCACTATTCGTATCACACCCCCAACCACAAGGCGATCCGCAATCTTACTGGCGTGTGTGTTTGGTAGGTAAATTCAAAGAGGTGCGAGTATCGGAAAATGGGTATGATAATTCTGCAGAAGCAGTATATGTTTCTGATGAAGAGCAAGAACATCTACTGACGAGATATCGCGCCCGGGTACCAAATGCTGATGCTTATTTGAAAACCCACAATTTTTCATTCTGGATTATGGATGAAATAATATCAATCAGGTATATTGCCGGATTTGGTAAAATTTGCTGGATAGATGGTCAAGAGTATCTCTCTGAGTCAATTCAAACCAATATGGATGAAGTCAAGGCGGGGTCTATTGAACATATGAACGATGACCATGTTGACGCAATGGTTGATATTTACAACGCTCACTACAGCAAGAACTCAGCGATTGTTCACATGAATGATTTGGACTCAAGGGGCATATTCCTTGAGTGCATGGAGACAAATCATAAGGTGTACATTCCATATGGTAAAACCATTACATCCGATGAGCTTAGGGTCTCTATAATCGATTTGGTTAAGGATGCAAGAGCAATTTTAAATCAATAGATTAGATACTTATTTAAAATCCCAACATTAGGACAAATTGATACTATTGGTTGGTGTTGAGTTATGACTAAACCAATAATCCGGATTGAAAACCTCTCAGTTGGTTACACTAAACCGCTGCTTGAAAAAATTAATTTTGTAATCCAACCGGGTGAAATAGTAGCGATTATCGGTATTTCCGGATTGGGTAAGACAACATTGCTTAGAACAATTGCCGGACTGATTCCAAAATTATCGGGTAAAATTTTTGCAGATATAAGGCCAAGAGGCGGCATAGGGTATATTCCTCAACGACTGGGTTTAGTTCGACATGCAAGCGTATACCACAACGTCGAGTTAGGTGCTAGATGCGGAGTAAAAGTACGTGACGATTCTGGTAACATATTTAATTGGTCTAAGAGAAAGGCTGTGGTAGTTCGTAATTCGGTTGAAGAGGTTGGTCTTGCTGATAAAATAGATGAGCCTATAAGACGATTGTCAGGTGGTCAACAGCGTCGCGTTGCCACTGCAAGAGCGATGGCGCAAAATCCAGAACTAATCCTTGCCGACGAATTTTTGAGCGAGCTGGACAAGGAAAACGCAGATGCCATAATTGCGTTGGTGAAGACCTATGTTAGCAATAACCAATGTGGAATGTTGCTTGTTGAGCATCACTCGGAGCGAGCAAAGCAGATTGCGGATCGAATAATCGATTTAAGCGATTTTGAGACTAAATCAATTGAGGAGGAATAACCCAGTGTCAGTGAAATTGAACAAAGTCTGGATGATTTCCTTCGGTCTAATCGTGTTGGCACTAATTGTAATGAACAATCTTGTGAGAGGCGATTGGGGTGACTTGACCGGCGGATTTGGCAACTTGATTAAGTTCTGGAACACTGAATTATGGCCACCGGAATGGTCGCTGATTTTTGAAGCTCAATCCGAGCCGCCAAACTGTACTGTGGATATTGGGTTTTTCTGCTCTAAAGCATACACAGGTATGTTAGAAACCCTGAAAATGGCTTTTGTTGCGACTATTTTCGGATTCATTGGTGCAATTATGTTCTCTTCTTTTGCTGCAAAAAACTTAGTTTCCAAGTCTGTGTTAATTCCTACTAGACTCTTTTTAGCACTAACAAGAAGTTTACCCAGCATAATTTGGGCGATTGTGTTTGTTATAGTTGTGGGCATTGGGCCTCTGGCCGGCGTTTTGGCGATGATTTTGTACACGGTAGGCTACCTTGGGAAGTTGCAATATGAAGAGATTGAAGGGATTAATCGCGAACCGCTAGAAGCCTCAAGAGCAATGGGTTTGAGCCATACAGAGACATTAACGAAAGTAGTGTTGCCTGAATCGGGCAACACTTTCTTGAGTCAGTTATTGTTCATGTTTGAATATAATGTTAGGCATGGCACAGTGCTTGGTTTGGTTGGCGCAGGTGGCATTGGTTTACACATTGATCGAGCGATGGAATTGAATCAATACGATCACGTAATGGCATATCTGATAGTGATATTTGTTGTGATTGTGATTATTGACTTTGTTTCACTATTCGTGCGTTCCTTTGTAACTGATGAGTCAGAGATTGGCGATAAATCAATTCTGTCGGTGCTTCTTCCGGCGAATTTAGCACAGAGGATATACCAAGGAAAACGAGACAGCGATTAAGACTCATAGAGATGGTATATTTCGCCGGTCCAGCTGAAAATAAGTAACTCGTCATTAATTCCCTGACCGAAACCGGTTATGTAGGTGCCAACATTAGTCACAATAGATGACTCCCAACCGCTATCTGTTTCGACAATATTCCATATGGTGCCGGTGCAGAAGTCACCATATACGTAACTTGACTGCAATGATTCCGGTCCCCAATCCATCCAAAAACCTCCGGTTATCGAGCAGTTCCCACCGGTGTGGGGATACTCAATTATTGGGTCGGTCATATTGTCGTTGTCCGCAAGAGGTTCAGGAGAACTTGTGCAATCATCATTGGGGTCAAAGACATGCATTCCTTCTCTAACAGACCAACCAAAATTGGATTGATCAAGTAAATCGACAACATTTACTTCCTCATAGCAATATTGGCCAACATCGGCAATCCACAATCTACCCTGATTGTCAACATCAAACTTCCACGGGTTTCTTAGTCCGTGATGCAAGACATAATCCGTATCATTACCATATTGTTGCAACACAGGTTGTATGGTTTTATTGTCATAAGCAAAGTATTGGATTGTCCCCAGTGGATTGTGCAGATTTTGGCCGTTGTCATAAGGATCATTCGAGCCACCACCATCGCCTACCGACCATAGGTAGGTGCCGTCACTCATAGAATGGATGTTTCCACCGTTGTGGTTCCTATTCTCTTTGGCAATTTTTCGCAATTCAACTACGGTTTCATGGGCAATTTTACCATCGACAATTTCGACTGAAGCAACCACTACACTCGATAGATTACTACCTGCATCACAATCAGCATCTTCTGTGTAGGTAAGCAATATTTCCCTGCTGTAAGCAAAGTTATGGGTGAATTCAAAGCCGAGTAATCCCTGTTCATTGTGACAGCGTGAAATTATCTGACTTACATTACCAATTTCGGTTAGAAGCACACCGTCCCATGATGAGATTTTCCCATCGAGTTCGGCTATCCAGACCTCTTCTCTAATCGGATGTAAAAGACTCTTTACTGGTGTAGAACTTACCTGCAAGTATAACTCGCAATCATAGTCTAATGAATCAGGGTTACAAGGAATTTCAACCTTTTCTGGCCACTGAAATCTTGGTTCATCTTCAACAAAATAGGTGTCATAAACATGTTGTGCAGATATGCCAGCCGAGACCAATAGCAGAAGTACAACTATTGCTTTACCTTGCAATATTATCACTCGCTGGTATTGGCATCTTCTGAATCAATGTTCTGGTTTTGATTTCTGTTGCGCATGAATATTGCCCCGGTAACAATAGCTAAGGCACCAAATGCGACACCACCATACAGTACCAAGTTCGACGATTCCTCCGAGGAAGTCTTGTTTACTTTCTCATTGAGATATGCCGCAATTCCAGGAACTTCTTCGATTGAGTCGCCATATGTACCCATGTGGACACTTGAGTTTGTTATGGTAATTCCAGGTGTGCCAAGCACATCACTTAGTATTTCAAGGTCATCGGCGTTTTGATTCATTGCATCGAATGCGTTTCTCAAATCTTCGACATCAGATTCGGAGAAATATTCTGGGTTGTACATAACTGGGTGACTTGGAGCTCTTCCAAAACCAACAGTTTCACCATTTTCATCATAGCCACCGAGAGGGTAAAAGTCTTCTGTGCTGGTGAAATCTCCTTCAAAGCACCATGACTCTGGATCGTCTCCACAGTAGTCAGGTACAGTTGGGTCTTTGGCAAATGAGATGTAATCAGTTGCCGAACCAAGTTCGTGCTCTGCCAAACATCTTAGCGAGCCGCCGTATCCTCGGTACAGTGTTCCACTGTCTGGAATACTTGAGTCCTCGGAGAAGTGTGCTCTTACTGTGGTATACAACGAGTCCATAGTGTTCGGGTCGCCGACGATTTCAACATAGCCGTTGTTGATTAGGAATCCCATAGGCAATAACATACCTGAGCTACCAAGAGGAGATGTATGGCAAGAAATCTTACCAGCCATCAGAGTGTATGGGTCTGTGCTTGGATCGTCATCCAAGTCAGCCTGAGCCATGTCCGAGTCTTTGTGTACCCAAGCAACAGCATTGTAGTAAGGTCGTCCATCTTTCTTCTGTTCAGCCGCTGCAACTTCAAAGCCTCTAGTAGACATGCTCAACCAAGCAGCTCCACCGTCAAGGAAACCGATGTCAGCCTTGCCATATTCCAAGGCTGCAATAGTGGCAGCCGGTCCGGATACTGTGTAAATTTCGACCTCAACATCCATTAATTCCTCGAGTCTATCAGCGAGAATTTGTGGATTCTCGTCAGAATTTCGATATTCTTCTTTGGTTTCAAATGCGATAGTTAGACAGTTGTCTTCATCTTCACACTCGTCGAATTCAACTGGATCAAATATACACCCTGGTATACTGCTTATGATAATCAATAGCGTTGTAAAAATCGCGATTTTAGGAGCCTTCATTTTATTCACCTTAGGGCTCCCTAAAACTCATCGTTGATATAGTTTAGGTTATCCTAAATTAACAACTTGTCTACTCAGCAGCGATGTGAACTGCGCCCGCTTTGTAGAATACTTGAATACGCTCTGGAACTTTTTTTGTTAGTGCAGCAACGGCTTCATAAATTTCGTCTTTCTTTACTTTGAAGGCTTTAGCGGCGTTTGCGGTGGACCATGGAATTGTCTCGAAGTCTGACTGTCTAATCCACTCAAACAGTCTCGCTTCCAGTTCGCTCAATTCATCCGCCATGATGTGCCTATGGCCATGTCATACAAAACAACACCGACGGAAAATTATTCAGTTCAAGCCGACAATTCTACGACAACATTCTTCTGCATCGATATCGCCGTCGAGTAAGGTGTTAATCGCTTTAGTAAAAGGAACATCAATTCCTTCATCTTCCGCTCTATTGATGAACATTCTTGCTGCTCTAACTCCTTCAGCCACCATGGTCATCTCTGCCAGTGCTTCATCAACGGAAAGTCCTGTGCCCAATTTTTCCCCCATGCTACGATTTCTACCGTATGGAGAAGTTGCTGTGACATACAAGTCTCCTAGACCTGCAGGACCAAACGCTACCTCCGCTTTTGCTCCAAGTTGGGGAAGTAGTAAGCAACCTTCTTTGAATCCAGCCATAAAAATAGCAGCTTTTAGATTATCACCGCCTAGGGTTCCTACCTTCTTCAAACCGTCAACTAATCCGCAGGTTAGGGCTATTACATTCTTGAAAGCACCCCATAACTCTGCCCCGACAGGATCTGAGGCGGCGTGAAGAATGAATGTTTGAGTGGTTAAAGTTTCAGCCAATCGATTTGCAACAGATTCATCCTCGCTGGCAACTAATGCTGTTGTTATGACTCCTCCTGCTGCCTCAGGAGCGATGGTTGGTCCAGTTACGACCGCTAGAGGATTGGTTTTCTTAGCCGCATTGAGTTTTTCGTGAATGGCTTGTGATATCAATCGCTTTCCAGGAGCTAGTCCTTTTGCTAAATCAATGATTACATGGCCAGGCCTCAAATGCGGGATTACATCGTCAACAACATCTAATATTACGGATGAAGGAATCGCCAGTACTACGATTTCGACCCCATCAAGCGCCTCATCAATTCTCATTGTTGCTTCCAGTCCCTCGACTGAATGATCTGGCAAATATTTCTTGTTGACTCCATCCATTACTATGGATTCGTAAACATCCTGTTCGATAGTCCAACCTTTGACTTTGTGACCTTCTAATAACCACATACGAGCAACCGCAGTACCCCAATTTCCTAGACCAAGAATCGCAATATGTGCCATGTTGACCGAATCTGCGATTTGTATTGTGCTTATGTTAATTGCCGCTATATCACAGCGAAATTATTGATTTGCAGATATTATTCAATCTACGAACTCAAAAAAGGTCGTCATCTTCCTCATCAAAGTCAAAGACATTATCTTCTGCTTTCTCTTCAACCTTCTTGGCTTTTGACGATTTAGACTTCGCCTTAGGTTTGGCTTCCGCTTCCTTACTTGCCTCCGCCGCTTTGTCTTGTTCAGGCTTTGCTTCTTGGGATTTTTTAGCCGCGGCTTTTTGTTTCATTTCTGCAGTAGCAGCCTGCTTTCGAGCACTCGCAATTTCTAATTCACGTGCTTTGATTTCTTCAGCAGATCGGCCTGTTTGTGCAGCAAGACTTCTTCTACGATCTTCTCTTGCTTTTCTTTCTAATTGCTTGTGTCGAGCTTTTTCGATGTTCTGTAGCATGTACATAGCATCATGCTCAAGAAGCGGTGAATCGGAAATTAGTGTTATATCGAGCCATCCGCCTTCTTCGACAATAAATTCTGCTAACGGCTCGAAGTTAAGGTCTGATTTCTTGATTTGGGTGTAGTGCATTGCGTTACCGGTCCTGTGTTCGACTCCAGAAAAATGACAGTAGAACTCCTTGGTTCCGATGGTTTCTCTGACTAAGTCAAACATCTCGCCGTAGTCTTCTGAAGTTCTCATGCTGCCGTGACCACGTGAATGAATGTGAGCTATATTTAGCACTGGAACAGTTCCTTCCACATGATTTACCACTTCGAGAACTTCTTCTAAACTACCCCACAATTCTTGTCTACCAGATGTTTCGATACCAATCTTTGATGGTGTACCATCTTTCAACCATGGAAAAACCGGATAAATGTCTTCATCGTCATGCCATATTTCATGAACTCTGTCTACAATTCCGGCAAAAACATTAGCCAATTGTTCATTCGCTGCTCGACCTCTTCCCATTTCGCCATAGTGGCCTGCATGCAGGGTTATGTGGCGTGCATTGATGGTTTTAGCCGCTTGTAGAGTTGATTCAATTTTAGTTAATGAACGTCCTCTTTCCACTCTATTTCCAAGTAGTTCTGAATAGTATGGTCCATGGATATTCATTTCAAACTCGGTCTTATTCGCTAGAACTCCCGCTTGCCAATATTGTTCGAAGTGTTGAGGAGCAATCATTCTAACCGTTTGAACTTCCATCGTTTCCAAACCGAGAGATATGATGTCGTCCATACCTTCTATTATGGTACGACCTTTACATGATAACGGAATACCTGCTGGACCTAATCTAACTGGCAACTACATCCCCCCGCAGGTTCAACCCAACGGTCACCTAATGATAAGACCTTTCCGTTATTAGGGTAAAAAAACCCGGAAAAAGGCAAATTTTGTCCTTGTGATGATATGCGACACTTCATGAATGAGAGGTTCAACCCGTGGGCATGAGCAATTCAATAGAAGAAGCCATAGCAGCATTTTCTAAAGGTTTACCTGTATGTCTATTCGACTCTGAAAAACGAGAGGGAGAAACAGATTTGTTATTCTCTGCTCAGCACGCCACACCTGCGACGATGCGTCAATTGAGGCAAGATTGTGGAGGATTACTATTTTTGGCAATTGGACATGAAGTGGGTGAAAAATTCGGGCTTCCATTTTTACAAGACCTACACACTCACGAGGCTTTAGTAAGTCAATATGATGTACTGCGAGAATTGGTCACCAACGATCTTAGGTATGATTCACGCTCTGCTTTTACCCTCTCTTTGAACCATCGGGATACCTATACAGGAATAACAGATAAGGATCGCAGTTTAACTACTCGTAGATTTGCTGAGTTAACCAAGGAAGTATTTACCAATGGTGTGGATGATACAGAGGCTAAGAAACTGCTCGGACAAGAATTCAGAACGCCCGGCCACATACCTGTATGCCGTGAGACAGAAGGTGGGTTAACTCGCCGTCAAGGGCATACTGAATTAGCGGTAGGGTTAGCAAGATTATCGAAGGTATCTCCAGTGGTTATCGGTGCGGAAATGCTTGAGCCTAACGGCGATCTTGCCCTTTCTGTAAGCGATGCGAGGAAGTGGGCGGAAGCAAGAGGCATACCCTTCTTAGAAGGTGCTGATATTGTTCAAGCACTCAATGCTTAGAGCAAATCGGTAGTATCATGAAGATAATTAAACTGCATTAATTGGAGAGAGTTGGATGAAGGTAATGGCAGTCGGTGTTTTTGATTTGCTACACGCCGGACATCTGCATTATCTTGAGCAGGCCAAAGAGTTGGGAACTCATTTGACAGTTGTGGTAGCCCATGATGACAC
>CEUM01063372.1_pt1 | contig 14634 bp, 12 predicted proteins | sample 356421 | NCBI WGS metagenome assembly CEUM01 (sample SAMEA2622716, study PRJEB7988) | marine metagenome | biome: marine biome (ENVO:00000447); feature: surface water layer (ENVO:00002042); material: "saline water (ENVO:00002010), including plankton (ENVO:xxxxxxxx)" | depth 5 m | reverse complement strand
TTTTTCTTTAGGACTTATATTAAAGGCAAAACCTCTATAATCTATATCTCTTGTTTTAAAAGGTCTCCTGTCACCGGTTTTAAATACCTTAAAATTTCCATTATCTATCGAGAAAAAATCAAAATAATCGTGCCAAACGATTTCATTTTTTAAAATCCAATTTTTCTCTTTTGTTTTATTTGTGATTATTATTTTGACCCAAATTGAAGAAGCTGTTACGCCAAATGAAAGCACCTCTCTATTTGAACGCTTAAATAATTTATTATATTCCGGCTTTTTAATATCTTCATAAGTTAGATTATTTGTTTCATCCTCATAAAATAAGAGCGAAGTACCTAAACTAATCTTATCCTTAATTGAATTTAAAATAACTTCATCACTAGAGTAAACTTTCGTGACCATTAATAAATAAATAGTTAAAATTATAGAAATTACTCTAAAATAAAAGGCTACCATAGTGGTATACTTTTCGGATACGATCAACTAAACCCTTAGCTAATCCCTCTTTACAATTTGTTTTTTAAAAAAAATTTGTTTAAGAAGGTTTTTTTTCTGATTCAAGAACGGATTGAAGGTGAGTTGAGAAAGTTCTTTGTGGAATTCCTTCAGTATGACCTCTGTAGCCCTCACCATCTTTTATAACTTCCAATAAAGTTTTTGGAGTCTCAAATAGATCTGGAGAAGCAATAACATCCTTACTAAGTATTAAAAGATCGGCCCTTTTCCCTTTTTCAATAGTTCCCGTATCTGTTTGACCAATTTCTTTTGCACCGAGACCAGTCATTCCATACCAGGAGGTAAGAATAGGCAATTCTTCCTTGCAAAGCGACTCAATTTCTTTGAAATTTCTCCCATGCATTTCTGGCATAATGGCATCTGTTCCCGCCAAAATTTTTAAGCCTGCTTTGTGGGCCACTTGGACAGCATTTTTATGATGTTTAAAAACTTCGGCTGCTTTTTCTTTTACAAAGGGGTCCAGATCTGGAATTTCTTGAAGGTGTTGGATTACCCATGAAGTTGGAGTAACTGTACAGCCTTTACTTGCAGCAAGATTGGCCATTTCCTCATCCATGTATGATATATGCTGAATGTCTTTTACACCATGCTTAATTGCCATTTGAATTCCTGATCGAGAATGGGCATGGGCCGCAACAGTTAAACCCCTAGAATGGGCTTCGTCACAAATCGATTCAATTTCCTCACTTGTAAACTCTCTATGCTCTAATTTATCAGACGGGGATGCAACGCCTGGGCTTGTACAAATTTTTATTAAGTCAGCTCCACAGGCCACAATTTCCCTTACTTTTTTGCGACACTCCCACGGCCCATCAATAACGCTACCAGGCCTCCCTGGAGCCTCTCTAAAAAGATTAGATAACTCTGCATGACACCTATCTGGTCCTCTAAAATCAGCATGGCCACCAGTCGTTGAAAGCATAGCAATAGCTATTTTTAACCTAGGGCCTATCATCATATTGTCATTTATCATTCTTTTAATAAAGTCAGTGGCCCCACCAATATCACGGGCAGTCGTCACACCACCATTAACTAAAGTTGTGTAAAGAATTTTTTCTACATAAAGAAGTCCAGATTGAGAATTCATTAGATCAATATCTTGCTTTCCAATTCCTGAGATTGTTATGTGAGCATGACAATCAACTAAACCTGGAGTTACATAATTATCTGAACAGTCAATGAAAGCAAAATCCCTATATCCCCTTTCTTTTTGATGAGGGAGAACATCCTTTATCATCCCTCCTTCAACTAAAACATCTACATTTTGGTGGATTGAGGAGTTTAATGCAGATTTTCCATCATATAATTTCTTAATATTGCTCAAAATATACAAACGATAATCCTTAGTTTATTCTCTAAATTAAAAATAACCAATCTAAACAAAAAATAAATAAAAGGGAAGATTCTTTGCAGTACTCTTTCCCTTAAAAAAAGACTCTATCCATCTCACTGTCGGATTCTTTTAAAAGGAAGTTTAATTATGGATAAATTTCAAGCTTTTAGATGCTTTAAAGAAGACAAAAAAATCTATGGGAAACTAACCGAAATAACTCTCGAAGATTTGGATAAAGGCGATCTTATCGTTGAAGCCAAATACTCGAGTGTCAATTTTAAAGATGCGTTAGGGGCAACTGGAAAAGGACATATTTTTAAAAAATGGCCTATTAATGGGGGCATCGACGTTTCTGGGATAGTCCTTGAATCAAAATCTCCCTCATTTAAAAAAGGTGATTTAGTTCTTGTAACAGGTTGTGGCCTGGGTGAAGCCCATGATGGAGGCTATTCAAAGTTTGTCCGAATTTCCTCTGAATGGGCGATACCAATCCCAAAAAACCTCTCGTTAGAGGAGTCCATGATCTTTGGTACTGCTGGATTTACAGCAGGTATTTGCCTCCACAGGATGGAAGTTAATGATCAAACACCAGAGAAGGGGCCGATTGCAGTGACAGGCGCAAGTGGAGGCGTTGGTAGTTTTGGAGTTATGATGATGGCCAAAAAAGGATATGAAGTGGTTGCTATTTCTGGAAAAGAATCATCCCATGACTACCTAAAACAGCTTGGAGCTTCTAAAGTTGTCTCACTCGAAAAGTTAGAATTAGGATCAAGACCTTTAGAAAAAGGAAAGTTTGGTGGGGCCATAGACAATCTTGGCGGAGAAGCATTGGCAAAATTGCTGGCCCATATTAGCCCATGGGGGAATGTAGCAAGTGTTGGATTAGCCGCCCACCATGGACTTCAATCAACTGTTATGCCCTTCATACTAAGAGGAGTCAGTATGCTGGGAATCAGCTCAGCAAATTGCCCCATGGATCTAAGAAAAAAGATTTGGGATAGAATAGCTTCAGAATTAAAACCAGAAACAATATCTAATATGGTTCATAAAAAAATTAAGCTAGAGGATCTTCCAACAGCATTTGAAGATATTCTTAACCGTAAAGTTCAAGGTAGAATCATTGTAGAAATCTGATTAGCCCTTTCTAAGAAGCACAAGGTTTTTCTTCTTTCTTAAAATATTGAATAAAGGGGTTTTAAAAACCTGGTGCCTGAATCCATCCATAAAACCTAAACTATCTTTAATTTTCAACCTGGGCTCGTATTTACAAAACTCTTCCGGAGAAGATGCCCCCCATGTAAAGTTGACATCAAATTGCTCCATAACCGGCATCATCCACTCTTTTTTTATTAAAAAAGGAGACATAAAATCCAAAATAAGAGAGTAATGTGAAAAATATTTATTTAAAATTGAAAAAAACTTTTTAATCTTTTCCTCATCGAGATACATTGTTAATCCTTCAATAATGATAATAGGATCATTGACTCCTTTAAAATTTAATGGCCAAGACTCATCTAGAATATCAAAGGCGGTCATCTTATTTTCTAAACTCTCCTCAAAAAAAAGCTTCCTCACTTCAATGACTTGGGGAAGATCACAATCAAACCATTTTTGAAATTGAAATTTTTCCCTCATTCTTTCAAAGCGCGTGTCAAGACCACAGGCCAGGTTAATAACTGTAGAACCCTCTTCTCTTTCCAGAATCTCTTTTTTTAGTAAGTAATCAATCCCCTTCGTCCGCAAGATAATTCCTTTTTTTAAAAGAAAAAAAAGATGTGTTTTTTTTATAGGGTCATTTATCAATCTATAAATAGTTTCAATATATGAGTCAGAATAGGAAAGACTGGGGTCAATTGATGCTTCGAATTTTGCTTTTAAAGTTAAAAGAAGAGTTTTTGGAACCTTCTCCAAATGAGTCACATCAACTTTATTTTTATTCTCCGATTTTAACGGTGCCATTACCTCTTAATCGGAGAATGCAAAATAAAGTTTATAAACAGATTTAATTTTTAGAAGAACACTTACTCCAAGAAATATTTTTGTCTTTGTCATTATCAATGATTTGACTAATATGCTTAGCAGTGATGTCCGAACGATCTAACCTTTTCTCATTAGGGTTTGAATCATACTTTTCTGGAACCGGGTCATCATCAACAATAACATTATGATCAGCTGGCTCCATAATAGGCTTATTCAAAGTGACGTGAGTCAAAGTAGGAAGATCCATCCTTTTAAATATTTCATCTACAGTCTTTTGGATAAGTGACTCGTCAGTTACTCCATTTAATGTCTTATAGCGAGGTCCTTTTCTTAAGTTTCCTCTTTTTTTAGGCTCTAAAATTTGATCAACTAAACCTAATTCTTTGACTTCCTCTGCGCTCATGAAAACGTCTCTTGAAGAACGAAGAAGGCTTTTCCAAAAATCGAGTGGCATTCTTGTATTTTTCGATAAAATTTTAGCAAAAGTATTAGATATCCAATCCAGCTCAGTAGATTCCATTTTTATATCTGTTGTAGATCCCGATATCTCTTCTGTTTTAGCAGCATGACACATAAATCTTGTATGGGGTAAACACTGCCTGATATCACCTGCACTAAAAATAATAAAGCCTGCGCTCATTATAGGACCGGAAGCAATAATTTTGATTTGACAGGTTGAAGACTCCAAACGGTCTATAATTTTTAGCGCAGAGTAAACACAACCTCCAAAAGTGGAAAGGTGGACTTCAATAGGCTTTCTTGAAAACTCATCTTCCATTCTATCCAAAACTCTACTGAACATTTCGGCACTCTCTGGGCTTATCTCACCTATTTGAGAATCCGCAGAAAGGCAGTTAACAGGCGTTCCCAGATAAACGCGCCTTTGTTTAAGGTCGTAGCCAAATACGACAAGTTCATCGACAGGAGTTTTTTTGATCGGCATTTTTTCCTCCTTTATTTTGACTGTTAGAAGTGCAAATGGACCACAAGACCCCCTGTTTATAGGCCTGCTGAAGGCCAAAAGGAATGACCTTTAGCATTACAAAATTCAAATTTGACATATTTTTGGAGACTTAGATTTTGGCCAATTTTTGAAAAAACGTTGTCTGAACGGAACAACACAACAAGTCATTTAGACCCACCTTCCCATTCCATAATTTCTTAAGATGGAAAGACAGGTCCAAAATTGGCCTAGTAAATGGCAATATCTTTTTTAATAGGAACTAATGAAGTTCCGGAGATTTTTAGGTTCATCATGGTCGCAGGACTTTTTGCAGAATCACCCTTCACGTCTTTTGTTAAGAACAGAATTGTTTTAAAGGTAAACCGGTTTTTAATTAACCCCTCTCCAAATTTAGCAAAGGATTTAACAAAGGACTTATAATCTAGCTTATTTTTATGCTGATACATTTCTCTTAATCCATTATAGGCTTTTTCCATGGCCTGTTTCGTTTGAGTTGTCTTCTTTTTTTGACAAGTCAATCTTCTATTCATGCATACATCTAGGTATTTCCAATCTCCATCAAAAAACTGCTTAGCATCGGTCATCCCTAAATTAACAAACTGATTCTTAGATAATTTTTGCGCCATATTCATCAAGTGATCTGTAGCAAGGTTTGATATTCTTAAATCCAACTCAATTTGAATAGTCCCTAACTTAATTTTATCGGGAATATTTATTTTAAGTTGGTTCTGAAAACCAATTTTTCTCTCTAGATACTTAAGTTCTTTTTTCAGCTTTTTTCCATCAACCTTGTTTCTGATATAAACGTATTTGTAACTTCCAGAATATCTCCTCATCACAGGATCATTTGAATTAGGGTCTATTGGAGCGACTTTTTGATAATTGCCGCTAAACATTCTTGTTCTTTGAGCATTTTTACTAAGCCATCCACCTGTTTCATACTCTTTATTATAAACTCCAAGCAATGTTGTTCCTATAGTGTCTTCATCGAGGTGTTTACTATTTGAAACAGAAAAACTCTGACCTTTGCTGTAATTGGAACTAATTAAAAAAGGAATGCTTACGCCAACCGATTTAGATCTTGTTTTAGTTTTCGTTTTTGTTTCATCAATTTGCCGAATTCCAAAAGATTTAGCATTACCTAGAGCTGCAGCAACATTAGCAGGGACCAGGTTTCCCGCTAAAAATTCCTTATAAATACTTAATGCATCTAGATCGACCGTGATGCCTTCCCAAGGCTTCATTCCCTTTGCAGGAAAAAACTTAACTTTCGCCTTCTTTTTCGCATCTAAATCAAAATGATAGGTCCAACTTTTGGCCTTATCAACCATCTTAGAATAAGCAGCTCCTGCGACCATAACAGAGGCATTAACATTCCAACCCTTTCCCTTGGCCCTCTCCATCGTAACTTCTACATCATAGGGTGCTTTTGATTTATCTAATTTTTTTACACCAATATTAAAAGTACTCGACCCCATAAGAGTTGCCCCAACTGCTGCTGGGCCAAATCCAGCTCCTGCAGCAAAAGCAATATCCTTAGTGGAAGTCCAGCTTAAAAAATCTTCTTCATGCCATTTACTTAAATCTTGTTTACTTCTTGGTATTTTTGGCTTTGGAAGGTTTTTAGCATTTCTAAAGTCCTTAATCCAACGGCTGGCAACAATATTCCTCCCATATGTTCCCGTAAGAGTTAAAGTCGCAGCCGGAAGTAACATACCACTTCCAAAAATGGCACTCGTTAACCCACCTCCTATATTCCAGTTTTTATGCTGGATTACTCTATAGCCTGCTCTATTATTTTTTAACCTCATAACTCCATCAGCGTCCCTAACCATATTTTCTGGCTTCAAGGCTTCTGGTTTTGGGTCAACAGCAATAATCCTTTTAAAAATATTGAGTGAGCCAGTCACGTTGGGCCATACACCAAAGCCGTGCGTCCCCATCATACTGTCAGTCTTTTCCAAAGGAAAAGGAAAATTGTGAGTTAAGGACCCATCTGGCTGAATAACAATTTGAGCTGGAAGCCAGAAATCAGCACTAAAAGATTTAACTGAAAGTAAAAGAAAACTCGTTAGAGCTACAATGAACTTCTTTAGAAAAGGTTTCTTCGTCATTTTTCAACACCTCAGAAATATGGCAAAAAGTATATAAATTGAATTCCTAGGATCTTGGTCGGTTTTTTCTTAAAAAAAATTAAATAATAAAACAAAGTATTCATTTTTTTTATTTGATTAGTGAAAAAAAAATTTAAGGATAAAAAAAACATATAAATTTTGTCTAAATTCTTTTTAAAAAAAATATATTGAGTTTTGTCTCTTTAAATGAAAAAATTATCACCTTAAAAAACCTAATTAACTAAACAGTTAGTTAAATAAAAATTTAAACGTCATTTGACAATGCGCTACTAAGGCTTATTGATATGTATTTAACAGTTTTAATTTTCTTAATAATTCACTGGTATCTATCTCTTTTTTGCCAAAGTTTTTTTCTCCATAGATACGCTGCACATAGAATGTTCAAGATGAACTCTTTTTTTGAAAAGTTTTTTTATATTTTAACTTTTATTTCTCAAGGTCCCTCGTTCTTAAATCCTTCTGCCTACGCAGAAATGCACAGAAGACACCACTCCTATAGTGATACAGAAAAAGATCCTCACTCACCTCATTTTCATAACTCTCTTTCCTCCTTAATGAAAAAGACATACTCGGAATATATGTCCCTATTAGACGAAAACTTTGTCTTTAAAAAAATTAATCATACCCCTAAGTGGACTTTTTTAGACAGACTTGCAGACTCTTGGTTTACTAGAATCACTTGGATTCTTATTTACACAGCTCTTTACCTTCACTTTAGTAACCTCTGGTTGGCCCTCATTTGTGTTCCGATACACTCCCTAATGGGACCAATTCATGGTGCAATTGTTAACTGGTGTGGGCATAAATACGGTTATAGAAACTTTGATTTAGGAGACAAATCTAAAAATACTCTCTTTCTTGATTTTCTTATGATGGGGGAACTTTACCAAAATAACCATCACCATCACCCTCAAAAGCTTAACTTTGCTATCCGCTGGTTTGAAAAAGACCCTGTCTATATGATGGCCAAAATAATGGAAAAACTTCGTGTAATTAAAATAAAGGAGTCCCAAACATGTTAGGAAATTACCTTTTAGAAAAAAACCTCTTACCAGACTCTCTCATAAAATGGAAAATTAAAGGCCTTTTGGGACAAAGACTAAAAGACGAAAACCAGGGAAGTATTGAAAAAAATAGTATCCACTTAAAAAAACTCTGCTCAGAGTTATCATCAGGACCAATAGCAGAGCAAGTTCAAGCGGCCAATGAGCAACACTATGAAGTTCCAACGGAGTTTTATAAAAAAGTCTTAGGGAAACATTTAAAGTATAGTTGCTGCCTCTGGAATAAGGCAAAAAGTCTTGACGAAGCAGAATTAGAAATGCTCGAAGCCTATGCGGAAAGAGCGGAACTAAAAAATGGTCAAACTATTCTCGACCTAGGTTGCGGCTGGGGTTCTCTAAGTCTTTTTCTTGCAAAAAAATATCCAGATTCAAAAATTATCAGTGTATCAAACTCATCAACTCAAAAAGCTTATATAGACTCAGAAATAGAAAAAAGGAAATTACATAATTTAAATGTCATCACCCAAAATATAAATAACTTCCAAACAGACATTCAATTCGACAGAGTTCTCTCTATTGAAATGTTTGAACATATGAGAAATTATAAAGAGCTACTTGGTAAGGTTTCATCTTTTTTAAAAAATGATGGTAAATTATTTGTCCATATTTTTGTACATAAAGATTATACCTACTATTTTGATGTAAAAGATGAAACAGATTGGATGAGCCGATACTTTTTCAGTGGTGGAATTATGCCAAGTGAACATCTTCTCTATTATTTCAATGAACATTTAAAAATTGAAAAAACCTGGACAGTTTCTGGTGAGCACTACAAAAAAACCTCTTATGGCTGGCTGGATAATATGGATGCCAATAAAGATGAAATACTAAAATTATTCAAAAAATGTTATGGCGAAGGTCAAGAAAAAAAATGGTTTAGCTATTGGAGGGTTTTCTTCTTATCATGTGCAGAATTGTGGGGGTTTGAAGATGGTAACGAGTGGTATGTAGGGCACTACCTTTTAAAAAAATAATTAAATGATAAGAGGGAAAAATGAAACAAAAAATGGCGGTCATAGGCACTGGTATCGCAGGAATGTCGGCAGCATACTTTCTTCATAAAGATTATGATCTCACTGTTTTTGAAAAAAAAGACTATATAGGTGGGCATTCAAATACAATTGATGTAAAAAAACCAGAGGAGGCATCTTTTGATACAGGCTTTATGGTTTTTAATTTTGAAACATATCCTAACCTTGTAAAGCTTTTTAAAAAATTGGATGTGAAAATAAAAAAAAGCGATATGAGCTTTAGTGTCCAAAATAAGACAAAGGGCCTGGAATATTCAGGATCAAGTCTTAACCACCTTTTTTCTCAACGAAAAAACCTTCTTAATCCCTCCTACTATAAGTTTCTAATGGAGATTAATAGGTTTAATCAAAATGCTCCTAAATTACTTGAAGGTACTCGCAATGAATACTTAACAATAGGAGAATACATTGAAAACGAACGGTATTCTTCATCTTTTCTTGAAGATTACCTGATCCCGATGAGTTCTGCCGTTTGGTCTACCCCCCCAAATAAAATGCTGAATTTTCCAATTACAACTTTAGTACAATTCTTTTTTAACCATGGTTTTTTGGGATTAAACACACAACACCAATGGTATACAGTTGATGGAGGTAGCAGGAATTATTGCAAAAAATTAACAAAACCATTTGCCGAAAAGATTCACATTAACTCTGCTGTTAGAGGCGTTTTTAAGGAAAAAGATGGAAGTGTGAGTATTCAAACAGATGATGGAAAACAAATTTTTGACAAAGTTGTCTTGGCCTGCCATGGTGATGAGGCTTTAAGAATGCTTCAAAATCCGACTGAACAACAACTGAAAATATTAACTTCTTTTCGATATGAAAAAAATAGGGCAACCGTTCACACAGATACCTCATTGATGCCATCAAAAAAAATGTCCTGGTCAAGTTGGAATTATATTTTTAGAAAAGTCGATAATGAAATAAGCGCCTCAACCATTTACTATATGAATAAACTTCAAGGAGTTTCAAATAAAAATCATTTTTTTATTTCAATTAATGGTGAACAAGAAATTGATCAAGATAAAATATTAAAAGTAATAGATTATGATCACCCTCTTTTTGATATCGAGGCAATAAAAGCTCAGAAGCTCCTCCCTAGCTTGAATAATGATACCTCCATCTACTTTACTGGTAGTTATTTTAGATATGGGTTTCATGAAGATGCGTTACTCTCCTCCGTGAATCTATGTGAGTCCATACTAAAGCGGAGTGTCATTTGAAGTCTAAAATATTTATAGGAAAAGTTCACCATATCAGGACTCGTCCTATTAAATATTCACTTTCTCTAAAACACTTTATGTTTTTTTTAGACTTAGATGACTTAGAAAGCCTTGATAATTTTTTTCCTTTACTCAGTTATAAAAGAAAAGGAATTTTTAATTTCAATAAAAAGGACCACTATATTTTTAACAAAAAAAATTTAAAAGATCATTTCAAAGACATAACAAAAAAGGATATTCATAAAATATTTTTTCTAACAAATCTTAGGATATTTGGTTATGTATTTAATCCCATTAGTGTCTTTTTTTGTTTTGATAAAAACAAGAAGCTTTCTTCTGTTATTTATGAGGTTGGGAATACATTTAAAGAGCAAAAAATTTTCGATAAATCCATTGTAAAAAATAATAAAGCTTCGCTAAAAACAAAAAAATTATTTTATGTCTCCCCATTTATTCCCTTAGATACAGTTTTTCATTTTTTTTCTCAAATAATTAGTGAAGAAAAAACTGAACAACTTTTTTTAAAAGTTGATAGTATTCAAAATGATTCTAAAATTCTCACAGCAACTTTTAGCTCAAAATCAAAAGAGATCAATTACAAGAATCTAATTTCTCTTATTTTTTCCTTTCCTTTTCAAACGCTGAGAATTATTTTCTTGATCCATTGGCATGCTTTTATACTTTGGTTTAAAAAATTGAAATATATAAAAAAGAATGAGAACAAAGATAAACAGACAGAGGTACTTTATGGATAATCAATCAAATTACCAACAAAATTTTTTCGATAAAACCTGCCAAGACATGATCTTATCCCATCTTAAAAGTATGGAAAAGGGTCATTTAAGTCTAACCCTGCCCAATGGTAAAAATTTCATTTATGGAAAAGATTTAAAAGCTCCAAAGGTAGAGCTTCAAATAAAGAATCCTAAAATTTTTCAGGATATTATTTTAAAAGGAGATATTGGGTTTGGTGAAGGTTATGTGAAAGGATATTGGGACACCCCCTGTATTTTTAATGTTATTTCCTGGTTTATTCTCAATATTGACCAAGGCATTTCTATCTCAGGTAGCAAGAAAAAAGGATCTACTTTTGTTAACCTATTCAAGTTTATAAATAAAGTGGGCCATAAATTAAAAGATAATACAATAAAGGGTAGTAAAAAGAATATTGAGGACCATTATGATATTTCAAATGACTTTTATCAAACTTTTCTTGATAAAAGTATGACCTATTCCTGTGCTCTTTTTGATCAACAACAAAAAGACTTAGAAACTGCCCAAAGGGATAAATACCTCTCTCTTGCAAAAAAGCTTAAAATTACATCTTCTGATCATGTTCTAGAAATAGGCACTGGCTGGGGCGGGCTTTCTCTTCTCTTAGTAAAAGAATTTGGATGTAAAGTCACAACTATTACCATATCTGAGGAACAATTTGAGTACGCCAAGGAGCTTCATAAAAAAGAAAATGTTGATCATAAAATTGATCTTAAATTAATGGATTACAGAAACTTAAAAGGGACTTACGATAAAATTATATCAATTGAAATGCTTGAAGCAGTTGGACATAAATTCTATAATACTTTTTTCAAAAAAGTTAATGAAGTACTTGCACCAAAAGGGTTAATCGGGCTTCAAGTTATCACATCCCCTCACAGCCGTTACAAGGAATTTAGAAAAGGAATTGACTGGATTCAGAAACATATTTTTCCTGGATCTCTTTTACCCTCTATTCACACAATGAACCAATCTTTAGTCAAAAATGGCGGTTTCGAACTTTACTCCTTGAAGGATATGGGACAAGATTATGCTCTAACATTAAATAAGTGGGCCGAGAACTTCAACAACAATATTAATCAAGTGGAAAAGCTGGGTTTCTCTAAAGAGTTTATTAGAAAATGGAATTATTATTTAAAATATTGTGAAGCTGCTTTTTTTCAAAAAAATATTAGTGTTGTTCAATTAATCTATTCCAAGCCCAATAATTTACTCGCTCACTAAAGAGGTCTTAATTGAGAAAGAGAGATTCACAAAAATCAATTTCACACATTCTTGATATAGCAGCGACCATCTTTATTAAAAATGGAAAAGAAGGTGCCAGGATCGATGATGTCGCCCATCATTCCAAATTTAATAAAGCGCTTATCTATCACTACTTTAAAAATAAAGACGATTTATATGCAAAAACTCTCATCAATATATTAGGAAAAATAAAAAGAGGATATAAAGAGCTCCCACCATCTTTAGATGGTGCCCTTCTTTTTTGGCTTAACAAAGCAGAAAAAAGCAAAGAAGTCATTAAGATTATGTTGAGAGACTCTTTAGAAGACAAACCATTAGGCCTAAAGATTATCAAGGACATTTTAAATGAAAGCTACGAGCATGGAGAAAAGGAAATAAGAAAGAAAAAAAATGAAGGCCTAATCGATCCAAATATTGATGAGAGGTACCTCCTGTTTTTAATTACATGTATCATAATTACTCCCTATAGTTTTCCTGGTCTCACAAAGTCTATCGTTGGGGTATCGCCCTATTCAAAATCTTTTAAAACTAACTTTTCACTGATTCTTACTCAATTTTCAAAAGGCCTTAAAGATGTATCCTAAAAAAAATGTGAGTTCTTTCAGTATTACCACTTTTTTAAGAAGGTTTATCCCTTTAAGTCTCTTAATTTTCTCTTGTATCCCGTCTGCTTTATCCTCCACAAAAATTACTTTGCCCAAAGATCGTGAAGCAAGAGTCATTAAGTTTTTTAATTCTGCAAATTTTTCAAACATGAAATCGCTTTGTGAAAAATTTTATCATCCAAAAATCATTTTTGACGATCCACTTGGTACCATTGAGGGTCGCAGTGAAATGATAAAATACTACCTAAACCTCTACCAAAACGTCGTTGATATAAAGTTTGATTTCAAAGATTCAACGAAGAATAATTCTAATTCATACATGTTTTCCTGGGTGATGTACTTAAAGACTAAGAGTCTTAAGTCGGGTGAAGAGATCAAACTTGAAGGTGTTTCTCACTTAAAATTTGATCCAAAAACCAATCTCGTCATTTACCACAGAGATTATTTTGATATGGGTGCCTTTATTTATGAACACATCCCACTCGTTGGTAGCTTAATTAGATATATAAAAAGAAAGCTTTCAAGTCACTAAACCTTTTCAAAAGAGACAACAAGGGACTTCGATACAGGCGTAAAGCTTCTGTGCGCATGATTTTCAAGATGAACTAATTCATTTGACTCCGGAAAATAAGTTGCTGTACAGCCTCTCGGTATATCAAAAGGCACAATAAAAAAGTTTTTTACAACCCTTTGACCTTCTCCGAAATAACTTACTATATTGACCTTATCTTTTTCCACAAACCCTTCTCTGACCATATCTTCAGAGTTCATGAATACAACCCTCCTCTGGCCATAAATGCCTCTATAACGGTCATTCTTTCCATAAATGGTCGTATTAAATTGATCATGAGTACGAATCGTCATCATATGATACTGATCTTTCTTTAGTTTCCAACCTGGGAGGTTATGCAGTGTAAAGAGGGCCTTGCCATTTTTTGTTGTAAAACGGCATTCATCCCTTACAGGATGGGGTAAATAAAACCCAGCGCGACCTTTTACTCTCTTATTATAATCTTTAAAATCAGGAATACTTTTTTCTATTAAGTTTCTTATCAAGTCATAATTTTCACGGAACCCTTTCCAATCTAATATAGGTATTCCTTTTTGCTCTCTTTTTTTAAGAACCCTCTCAGCAATTTCAGAAATAATAGAAACCTCGCTCTTCAAATCATGATCAATGGGCTCTTGTGCCCCCTTCGAGGAGTGAACAAAACTCATTGAATTTTCTACAGTCACAAACTGGATTCCTTGACTTGTTTCATCTTTTTCAGAGCGGGCCAAACAAGGGAGGATTAAAGCTTCATCACCAGTTACAAGGTGAGATCGATTTAAGTTTATAGAAACCTGAACCGTCATTGCACAATTTTGAAGGGCCCTCGCTGTTCTATGGGTATCTGGAGTAGCCGATAAAAAATTTCCTCCAAGAGCAAAAAATAAATCTACCTGTTTATCCTCCATGGCCTTAATGACTTCAACAGTGTTAAAACCTGCTTTTCTAGGAAAGGAGTAATCAAAAGCTTTATCTAGATTATCTATGAAAGAATCCGATGGTTTCTCATGAATTCCCATCGTCCTATCTCCTTGAACATTACTATGCCCTCTAACAGGACAAGCTCCTGCTCCAGGTTTACCAAAGTTACCTTTTAACAAAAGAAGGTTAACTATTTCTTGAATATTACTAACAGCATTTTCATGCTGAGTAAGACCCATGGCCCAACATATAATTGTCCTATTACTTTTCAAATAAGCTTCTGCAAGAGATTC
>CEUM01039745.1_pt1 | contig 14651 bp, 14 predicted proteins | sample 356421 | NCBI WGS metagenome assembly CEUM01 (sample SAMEA2622716, study PRJEB7988) | marine metagenome | biome: marine biome (ENVO:00000447); feature: surface water layer (ENVO:00002042); material: "saline water (ENVO:00002010), including plankton (ENVO:xxxxxxxx)" | depth 5 m | reverse complement strand
CATCAGGTCGTCAGTTCGAATCTGACAGGTGGCTCCAATTATTCAGAATCTGATATAACTTCGCAAATTATATTTTTATTAGGGTTTTTCCAATTTGGAATTGGATACATATGATCTTGTCTTATCAATGATATTTTTGATGCACTAAGCATATCTAAAATATAAACTGCTTTAACAAGGGGATAGATTGTCCCATCAACTTCTACGGAACTGTCCTCTACTTCACTAAAAAGAAATAGCCTATTTGCAAAGAGCGAATATGTTCCTGATATGCCAGCACTTCCACCAATAACATCTCTAGTTATACTCCATGACTTTGGTGAATTAAGACTAGTATCGCTATCAGATTCAAATAAACTTAATGTTCCAGTATTTGAAGCAAAATAACCGCTTCCGACTTGGCCATTACCACCATTAGCAGTTTCAAAGTCTTCATCTTGATCAGAAATTTCTTTATATGCAGTACACTCCCAATTTCCTAATAAATCAGCGTCAAAAATTTCACCAACAACTCCGTTCAAGGCATTAAATTTTGTATTAAATGCATCAGCAGTAACAAGATCACCCGGAGCAAAATCTTCACCTAAATCAATATCTGAATTTACATTTGCAATAAAAAATAAAGAAACAAATAATAACTTTTTCATAATAACCTCTACTCAAATAAACAAAAATCAAAAATTGCAGCAGTATCTAACTCACACAAAGTATCATTTACTTTAACTTTAACATTAATTGTATCTGAACCAGCATCATTTGAAGCAGTAATCTCAGTTAGATACTCATTTTGTTCTTCAAAGTCTGGTTCAACTAAAAAAGAAAGTTCGCCTTCTGATGATATTGTCATATCTGTATTGGATGTTGAATAAGAAATTGTGCTCTCATCTTGAACTGTTGCAGTATAGGTTCCTATTACAATTTGCCCTTCAGCAACATTAGCAATTCTATCAACATGATATCCGAAATCAGGTGCCATATTTTTTACCTCTTCAGACGAATTACAGGAAACCAATCCAAACAAAATAATTAAAGTAAATTTTTTCACCCCTTCATTATAGTATTTAAATATTTTATATAATATTAAAATCTTTAACTTTTAAAATCTGACAAAACATAAATTTTGATATAGCATTTATAAGTGCATAAGATCAAAACATAAAAGTAATGCTAGTTTAAAAAATTAAGGATGCAAAAGGTAAATTATGAATGAAGAAAACATATCAAAAGAAGAAAAAGACGCACTGTTAAAAAAAGATTTCAGATTTGGTCAAATTTTATATATTGGAATCTATCTCACTCTTGTAATTTTTCTAATTGTAAATGCTTATAAATAAATGGATCTAACTACGTACGTAATCGGTAATATTATTTTAATTGTTTTGCTTATTTGGGTAGTGAAAAATAAAGATAATTAATTTCTGTAAGTAACCGGTTCGTTCAATTTTTTTGTATATCTATCTCTAAGTCTTGAAGATCTGGTTGTGAGATCTATATTCTCACCGTTTATAAACACATAGTCCGGCATTGAAGATGGCTCTAGTGGGTCAGCATCCCAAATTATCAAATCAGCAATCTTTCCAGGCTCGATTGTACCTTTTCCTGAAATTCCAAAAGTATCTGCAGGAGTAGATGTTAGGGCTTTTATGGCACCTGCATAACTCATGCCATTTGCAACAGCAACACCGGCGCCTTGCCTTATTAAGTGGTAATTATGATCACGAGGAGCATTAAACATCAACTTAACTCCTGCCTCTTCTAATCTTTGTGCCATGTTTATATTTGAAGCTAGTTCGTCAAATGATCCAGGAATATTATTAATAGGATTTATAATTAGAGGTATTTGGCTTTTAGCAATTTCCTCAGCAACTAAACCTGCCTCCTGAGCACCCATGATAATCATATTTAAATTATATTTATTTTTTAGTTCGATTAATTTTAATAAATCAGAAGCCCTATGTGATTTCATAATTAATGGAAGGTTATTATTTACTAACTCATATAACGCCCTTAAATCTCTTGGATGGAGATTCATTGCGTCTGATACAGACCAATCATCTATAAGGTCTGATAATTCCAAGTCAGAACTTATATCACTTTTTGTCAAAGATTTTGCAAGTATTAAAAGGTCTTCAATTTGAGCAAAGTGTTCAGCTCTTGATCTATTACTGCTTCCTCCAACCCTTCCTATCATTACCATATCTCTCAATCCGGTGACTTGAAGCTTGCTATCTAAAACAAAGTATGAACCCAGGCCGCCTATTGGGCTTGAGGTATTTTGAGGAAGAGTCAAAGTTGAAGTTATGCCATTTGATCTATTCCAAGGTATTAGTGTTGAATTTGGATTAAAGGCATCAAATATACTAAAACCAATTTTATACATTTTTCCAGAATCATCTCTGGTAACGCTTAAGGCACCAATTTCCACAATTCCAATCTCAGTATCTGTAGCAATTATTCCGGGTGTGAGAATTTTTCCAGAAGCATCTATCACAAAATCACCCTGCAAATTTGAGGAAGAAACCCTCTTAATACGATCTCCATCTATCAAAACATTACCAACAAATGGCTCATTGTTAATCCCATCAAGAATGGTTACATTTTTGATCAATATGCTTTCTGCTTTAATATCAAATGAAAAAACAGTAATTGTTAAAGAGAATGCCAAACAAAAAAGAAAGTTTGATGTGTAATGTTTCATCTTATTCATCGATCCTGTTTCGGTTTGGAGATATTATCCCAATATCAAAATCACTAGCCGGTAAAATATTTTCTTGTCTATCGTAGGCAATTGCTCCATCGATAATTACTTTCTCAGCAAGTGCATAGACACTAAAAGGATTTTTAGACCAAACCACTACATCTGCATTTTTGCCGACTTTAAGTGATCCAGTTCTATCATAAATACCTGCAGCCTTGGCTGGATTTGATGTTATCCATTTCATTGCTCTGGCTTTTGATATATCAAAGCCAGCTCTTAACCCAGCTGATAATGCTTTTGAAGCTTCTTGATTAAGATGCTGAATTCCAATTGCATCGTCAGAATGAACAATTGCGCAACCAGTTCCGTTTCTTGCCTGATCTACAATAGCTATATTAGCTTGAACCATATCATATGCTTCATGCTTAAATCCCCACCAGTCTGCCCAAAGAGCAGCACATATTCCATTTTCAGCCAATAAGTCAGCTATTTTATAGGCCTCAACTCCATGATGAAAAGCGGTGATCTTATAATTGAACTCTTTGGCAATATCTATCATTGTTGCCATTTCTTCAGCTCTATAACAATGATTGTGAACTAATATTTCCCCTTTTAAAACACCTGCCAATGTTTCCATTTCGAGGTCTCTTCTTGGAGCATACTCTAGCTCTTTTGCTTCATCAGACTTTTCTTCATATTCAACTAGCTTCCTAAGATAACTCTCAGCTTGGATCCAAGATTTTCTATAGCCTGCTGCATTACCCATCCTAGTTGATGGTGCCTGTCCTCTGTTACCATAAACTCTTTTTGGATTTTCACCACATGCCATCTTCAGCGAATGAGGTGCATCAGGGAACTTCATTGAATTAATTGTATTTCTCTGTAAATTTTTAACTGTGACCCCTCTTCCTCCAATTAAATTAGCCGAACCAGGTAAAATATGAAAAGAAGTTACTCCACCAGTTAGAGCAAGTGCATATTGAGGATCTTGAACCCATATTGAATGTTCCGCCCAAACATCAGCCGTCACTGGACTTGTAGCTTCATTTCCATCAGAGCTTGTTGAGACACCTGGTGCTGGATAAACTCCCATATGAGAATGAATGTCAATTATGCCAGGCGTCACCCATTTGTTCGATGCATCAATAATTTTAAAATCATCTGTTGCAGGAAGATCGGTACCAATTGCTACAATTTTTCCATCCTGAACTAGGATGTCTGTGTTTGAAAATTCGTTTCCATCTCCATCATAAACATTAGCATTTTGAATCAAAATTTTCTCAGCTGGAAGAGCAATATATGTTGATTCAAATGGCTCTCTTTCAGATCTTAATAGCGTCGAAAAAAAACAAACAAAAAGAACAAATGAAATTTTTTTAGAATTGGTCATAACTACAATAATATAATCTATAATCTACAAAAAACAATATAAAGTCATGAAAGCGTTTCAACTAGTAGAAAATGGTAAGCCTCTTCAAGAAGTGGAAATTGATAAGCCATCTCCAGGAAAAAATGAAATTTTGCTCAAAACTGTAGCATGTGGTGTATGTCATACAGATGTTCACATTCATGAAGGTTTTTTTCATTTAGGAGGTGATGCAAAACTTCCATTGCCTTTGCCCGAACCAATTGCAATGGGCCATGAAATTTATGGTGAAGTTGTTGAAATAGGTGATGGTGTTAAAGATATAGAAGTTGGAAAAAAATATGTGGCCTATCCTTGGATAGGTTGTCGTGAATGTAATGAGTGTCTCAATGGCAGAGAGCATTACTGTTCTCCAATGATCACTCAAAATTTAGGCGTAAATGTAAATGGAGGCTATGCCGAATATGTTTTAGTTCCAGATTCAAAGTATCTCTTTGATGCTGGTGATACACCTGATGAAGTTGCAGGAAGCTATGCTTGCAGAGGTTTAACGGCATATAGCGCATTAAAAAAAGCTAACTTAAAAAAAGGAGACGATTCTGTAGTAATAATTAGTGCTGGTGGTCTTGGATCTTTGGCTCTACAAATTATTCAAGCAGCGTATTCTATCAATCCTATTGTAGTTGACATTGACGATAAGAAACTTGAAATTGCATATAAAAATGGTGCCAAAGCAGTTATAAATTCTAATCATGAAAATGCTGCTCAAAAAATAGTTGAATTAACTAATGGAGGTGCTTCGAGCGTCATAGATTACGTAGGTTCAGCATCCTCTTATGAATTTGCAGCAGGTTTGTTTGGTGTAAGAAGAGGAAGTACATATGTCATGGTTGGTCTAATTGGTGGTCAAACAACAGTTCAACTGCCCATGATTACTTTAATGGCAAGAACTATTACAGGCGTTTATCTTGGAAGTCTTCAAGAAATGGATGAACTAATGTCACTAGTTAGAGAAGGTAAAATTGAAAATGTTGATGTTGAGGTAAGACATGCATCTAAAGCAACTGAAACATTAGATGACTTGAAAAATGGAAAAATTTCTGGTCTAGTATGCTTGACTCATGAAAAATAAATTAATTTTATTTGTATCAGTATTCTTTATTGTCAATATAGCAATTCATGATTTTATTGATCACCACGATCATATTTCTTCAGAATATTTTACAGAATGTAATGCATGTGAAGAAAATGTTGATGTCAAAATTGAAGCGACAAAAACTAAAGATAGTTTTGACCAGATTAAATACTTATCAAATTTATTTTTAAGATTTATACCTTCAAATAAATTTAATTTAGATTTTCCAAGAGCCCCTCCTTTAAATTAGTTAATTTTATTTTTTTAACTAATTTTTCATTTCAAGGAGGAAATAATGAAAAAATATTTAAATGCGATTGTGATTTTAATCGCTTTTCATTCATTCAACTTAGCTTCGCAAGATAAGGATGTAGAGGAAATCCTTGTCATAACATCAGCTTTAGTAAGTTCAACTGAAATTAATAATCCGGTATATGTGATTGACGGTGATGAATTTTTAGATGGTGCTACCACAAGTTTGGGTGACGCAATTGATAGCTATTTAGGTGTATCTATTGCTGATTACGGTTCAGCAGTTGGGCAACCAATAATAAGAGGTATGTCTGGCCCGAGAGTAAAAATACTCAAAAATGGCATGGTTAATAGAGATGTGTCTGGATTAGGTGTTGATCACTTAAATGATGTTGATTTGAATGATATTGAACAAATAGAAATTGTTATGGGGCCTTCATCCCTATTATATGCAAATGGAACCAGTGGCGGCATTATAAATATTGTTGATGATTGTATTTCTGCTATCAATTATGAGCTACCTGAGTTTAAGGTTGGTTTTGAATCACAATCAGTCAATGATGGAAGTGCTGAGCATTTTAATTTTAAAGATAATATCAATGGTTTTAATGTTAATTTTGGCTATAAGAATGTTGATTTTGATAATTATGATGTTCCTTTCGGCGCTGTTCTTCATGAAGAAGATCATGATGAGCATGATGATCATGATGATCATGATGAAGATGAACATGAAGAAAACATGGGATTTATTAATAATTCTGATTATGCGGTTGAAGCAACAAAATTTGGAATTTCAAAAGCTGGTGATTGGGGTTACCTTGGTTTTTCTGTTGATAACTTAGAGAGTGTCTATGGCATACCTTTTCATGGTGATGAACATGGTGACGAGCACGGTGACGAACATGGTGATGAAGAAGATCATGATGAGCATGAAGAGCATGGTGAGGAAAGAATCTTTTCCACAACTGACTCTGAAAGCTTTACCATCAAAGGATCATATAACCTTAACGGAAATCTAGTAAATAAAATTGACTTTACTTACCGTGATTCTGACTACTCTCTTACAGAGGCACATGAAGAAGAGGAGCATCATGAAGAAGAACATGAAGATGAAGAGGAACATGAAGAACATGCTCCAACAGTTTTCATGAATGATGCTGTAGAGTATGGTGCAATTTTTGATGTTTCCAATGATTTTTCAACTCAAAAGATTGTCGTTAATTTTGTTGATGAAGATAACTCCATTGTTGGAGAAGAGGCATTTATGAATCCTGCAAATAGCAAAGAATTCACGATTGGTTATTACATAAGTAAAAATCTTGGAATTTATGATCTTGATTTAGGATTTAGACTTGATCAAATAGAAAGAAGTGGAAGTGTTGCTGAGGAAGATCATGATGATGACCATGGAGATGATCATGGAGATGATCATGGAGATGACCATGGAGATGACCATGGAGATGTTGATTATTACAATATTGATGATTCTACAAGCAGTTTTGCAGTAACTCTTGGCAGAAGCCTTACTGACAACCTTGGTGTTAGTCTAGGCTATGCAAGTGTTGAGAGACTTCCATCTTCAATCGAGCTTTTTATGAATGGACCTCATATGGCAACGGGAAGATTTGAAGTTGGCGATCCAAATCTTAACAGTGAAACTTCAAATAACTTTGACATCACTTTCAACTTTGATAATGGTGATTTCTATGCTTACGCAAGTTTTTATATTACCGATGTTGATAATTATATTGCTCTTATAGATGAGGAAGATGACCATATGGATGAAGACGAGCATCATGAAGAAGATGATGATCACCATGATGACGATGATCATCACGGAGATGAGGATGACGATCATGGTCATGGTAACTTGATTCATGCGAATTATATGCAAGAAGATGCTGAATTTGATGGATACGAATTTGAAATTGGCAGAACTCTTGATGTCGGGAATGGAGAATTAAAGGTATCTTTTGGAAGAGATGTTGTTAATGCTGAATTTTCTGATGGTCATTTTGTTCCGAGAATAAATCCAGCAAGAAATGTTTATTCTTTATCTTATAAGCAAGATGATATTGTTTTCAAACTGAATCTAAAGGATGTTGATAAACAATCAGATATTGGTGAGGGCGAAACTGTAACTAATGGTTATAGCATGCTTGACGCCAGATTAACTAAAACATTTAATTTAAGAGAAAATACTGAATTAAAGGTTTCATTGTTTGGAAAAAACTTGTTAGATGAAGTTGCAAGAAATCATGCTTCGTTTGTAAAAAATGAAGTTCCCCTGCCTGGCAAAAATATTGGAGTTAAATTTAACTTAACTTTTTAATTCATTTACTTTGCTAGTTAAAAGTATTGGGACATAATGTCCCAATACTTTTAGATATAAAGTTCACTTTCAATATAGGGTCTGAAAAGGCCCTTTTTATTAGTTATAGAAAGATAAAAACATGAATTATTTAGAGTTGAGTATTAATCAGGCCATTGATGAACAAGAAATTCCTACTTTTTGGTCTGAAGCCATAAATAGTGAATTAAAAAAAATTAATCCTATTTATTCAAGCTCAAGGATCAATCTAGTTAAAAAACCTTTTGTTACAATTGATGGCAAAGATGCAAAAGACTTTGATGATGCTATATTGTGCGAACAAAAAACAAATGGTTTTACTCTTTGGGTTGCAATTGCTGATGTAGCAGAGGTCGTAATTGAAAATTCTGCACTAGACAAAGAAGCCCTAAAAAGAGGCACATCAATCTATTTTCCAAATTATGTAATTCCAATGTTGCCTGAGAAAATTTCAAATGATGTCTGCTCTCTTGTTCCAAATAAAAAAAGAAATGTTTTGGTTTGTAAAATTGAATTTAATTTAAAAGCTGAAATTGAATCCTTTGAGTTTCTTGAAGCGATTATTAGTTCACATAAAAGATTTACATATAGTGAAATTGCTAATTATTCAGAAAATAATTCAATAGTTACAAGTTCCTTGGAATGCCTGAAGATTCTCACAAATAAACTTTTGAAAAATAGATTAAATAGAAATGCATTAGAAATTGATTCACAGGAACCAAGTCTTATTGTAGATAACGATGGAAACCTAAAAGAGATTAATCTTCCAAAAAGACTATTTGCTCATCAAATGATTGAAGAATCAATGATAGCTGCAAATATTTGTGCAGCAAAATTTATAAAAAAAAATTTAGGTTTTGGTATTTACAGAATTCATGAAGAACCAGATTTTTTAAAAATTGAAAATCTAAAAAAATTCTTTTCACTTAAGGGTCATTCTTCAAAAAATTTTGACAATCCAGTTGAACAAATAAATTCTTTTGTGAAACACTCAAATAAAGCTCAAGAAAAAAAAATATTTAATGTATTAATCTTACAATCACTTAAAAGAGCTAGTTATTCAATTCAAGAGGTTGGTCATTTTGGTCTTCAGCTTAATCAATATACACACTTCACATCTCCAATCAGGAGATATCCTGATCTAATTGCTCACAGGTTGATTAAAAGCATACTAAATAATTCAAAACTTGAGGTTACTAAAGATAAATATGAGGAAACTTTACATGACCTATCGGACCTTGAAAAAAAAGCTGAAATTGCATCAAGGCAAGTTACTCAACAAATGATTTGCTTCGGGTTAAAAAAATTTATCGGAGAAGAATTTTCAACTTATATCGTAGGAGTAACTGAATTTGGTTTATTTTGTGAAATAGAAAATTTTTTTATATCTGGGCTAATTCATGTTTCTGATTTACAAAAAGACAGGTATATTTTTGATAGCCAAGCAAATATACTCAAAGGAAGAAGAACCGGTAAAATATTTAGGATTGGTCAAAAAATAAAAGTTCAATTAGTGAATGTGCTTCCTGAGGAGAGAAAAATTACATTAGTGCCAAAATGAAAACAAAAAATAATGATATACGAACTGGCTTTCATAGTATTGAAAATATTATTAAATTTAATCCACATAAAATAAAAAAAATTTTCGTGCCCTACACACGAGATTTGAGAGGAGATAAGAGATTAAAAGAACTAATATCGCTGGCTGAAAAAAATGGAATTAACTATGAGTTATCTAAAAAATTAAAGCAAGACCCAGAGGCAATCATAAAAATTGAGGATATTCCAAATTTTAAAGATCTTAAAAATTTTCTTGAAAATAAAAATAGTGAGGTTGTTTTATTAATTCTTGATAATATTATTGATCCAAGAAATCTAGGCGCATGCATTAGATCAGCAGCTGTATTAAATGTTGATGCAGTCATATTAAATAAACATCAATGCGCGCCAATTAATGATGTTGTTCATAATGTTGCAGCTGGTGGTGTAGAGGCTGTTAAAGTTTTCAGTGTAAGTAATTTAGTTAATTGCTTGAAGTACCTCCAAGATTTAAATATTGACATCTTCGGCCTAACTGAGCATGCAAATGACAACTATCTTGATATAAATTTTCAAAATTCCTGTGCTTTTGTAATGGGGTCAGAAGAACTAGGAATAAGAAAAAAGACCCAAGAGAAATGCAATTTGCTAATCAGTTTGAGCGGTAATAAAAATTTCAAAAGCTTTAATGTTTCTGTTGCAACTGGGATAATACTTTCAGAGGTCATTAGGCAGCGTAAATGATAATATATTTAAAATTAAATGCTTAAACAAAGAACACTTAGGAACTCAATTAAAGCCGTAGGCATAGGTTTGCATACTGGTAAAAATATCAATATGGAGCTTATTCCATCAGAAATTAATACTGGGATAAATTTTATTCGAACTGATGTTGATGAGAATCTAATAATCCCTGCCATTGCTGAAAATGTTGGAGATACAAGTCTCTCTACTGCTCTAGTAAAGGACGATGTTAAAATTTCCACAATTGAGCATCTTTTATCTGCTATAGCTGGATTAGGTGTAGATAACTGCCTAGTTAAAGTAGATGGGCCAGAAGTACCTATTATGGATGGAAGTTCAAGTCCCTTTGTTTTTTTAATTCAATCGGCAGGATTAGAAGATCAAAATGCATTAAAAAAATTTATTAAAGTTAAAAAAGAAGTTACTGTTACAAGAGATGATGCATATGCAACTATCAAGCCATTTGATGGTTTCAAAGTCTCGTTTAAAGTAAGTTTTGATCATCCTGTTCATAAAAAGCTTCCATCTGAGTCCATAATTGATTTCTCATCAACTTCATTTGTAAAAGAAGTTTGCCGAGCAAGAACGTTTGGTTCTATGAGTGAAGCAGAGCTATTAAAATCAAGAAATTTAGCACTAGGTGCAAGTGAGTCTAATGCAATTATATTTGGTGAAGATGAAATATTGAATGATGAGGGGCTTAGATTTAATGATGAAATTGTAAAACATAAGATGTTAGATGCAATTGGTGACCTCTATCTACTTGGTGGAAATTTGATCGGTGAATTTTCAGGATATAAATCTGGACATGAGCTTAATAATAAGCTGTTGAGAAAAATTATTGAAGATGACGATGCATACGAAACCATCGAGTTTGAAAATTCTGAAAATGCCCCAATTTCATATGTAAGGCCACCTTTTGGGGATATAGAGTAAGTGTATTTAAATTGATCGCTTAAATAATAAGAATGCTAAATTTTCTTTCAAACATCTTTGGTTCAAGCAATGAACGAATCCTAAAAAGGATGATGGTGCACGTGAATGCCCTAAACAACCTTGAAGAAGAGTTATCATCGAAACCAGACACTTATTTCAAAACATTAAAAGACGAACTTCATAAAGAATACATAAACAACAATAATGACTTGTATTCGATTCTTCCGCTTGCTTTTGCTGCTGTTAGAGAAGCTAGTAAAAGAACTTTAGGGTTAAGACATTTCGATTCTCAAATGCTTGGGGGAATTTCACTTGCTGAAGGAAATATTGCTGAAATGAAAACAGGTGAAGGAAAAACTTTAGTTGCAACTTTGCCAGCTTATCTTAATTCAGCGATAGGTAATAAAGCTGTTTTGGTTACAGTAAATGATTATCTAGCAAAGAGGGATGCTGAGTGGATGCGACCTATATACGAGTTTCTTGGACTCACTGTGGGCGTAGTAAATTCAAATCAAAACATAACTGACAAGATCAATGCTTATAAATGCGATGTTATTTATGCTACAAATAATGAATTAGGCTTTGATTATCTAAGAGATAATATGGCCCATTCAGTCCAAGACAGGGTTCAATGTTCATTAGATTTTGCAATAGTTGATGAGGTAGATTCTATTCTTATTGATGAAGCCAGAACTCCTTTAATAATTTCAGGCCCCTCCTCTGAGAGTTCTGACTTGTATAGACAAATTAGGAAATTTATACCAAAACTATCTCAACAATTGAGAGAAGGTACTGAAGAAGAGCCCTTAGCTGATGATGAAAGAGGCCATTATCTTATCGATGAAAAAAATAGAAGTGTTGAATTAACTGATGATGGTTATTTATTAGTTGAAGGATTGCTTGAAGATGCTGGGATCATTGGTGGTTCTGATGGGCTTTATTCTGTTTCAAATTTAAAAATAATGAAGTTTGTCCAAGCTTCGTTAAGAGCTAATTTCCTTTTTCAAAAAAATGTACATTATTTAGTTAGAAATAATGAAGTTCTTCTAATTGATGAACACACAGGAAGAACTATGCCTGGTAGAAGAATGAGCGAAGGTGTTCATCAAGCTTTAGAGTGTAAAGAGAATGTACCTATTCAAAGAGAATCTCAAACTTTAGCATCAACAACTTTTCAAAATTTCTTCAGATTATTTAAAAACCTGTCCGGTATGACTGGTACAGCAGATACTGAAGCAATGGAGTTTAATCAAATATATGGATTAGATGTAATTATAATTCCTACAAATGTTCCTATGATAAGAAATGATCATAACGACTTAGTATTTCTTACAAAAGATGCAAAATATAAAGCGCTAGTAGAGGAAATTGAATCTCTTAGAAAGAACTCAGCTCCCATATTGGTTGGTACAGTTTCTGTTGAATCATCTGAAGAAGTCTCAGGATTTTTGAAAGATAAAAAAATTCCTCATCAAATACTCAATGCAAAACATCATGAAAGGGAAGCAGAAATCATAGCTAATGCTGGTAAACCTGGGATGGTGACGATTGCAACAAATATGGCAGGAAGAGGAACTGACATAGTGCTTGGCGGTAAGAAAGAAGATCAACCCGCAGATGAATGGGAAAAAAATAATGCTATAGTTTTGGACTCTGGTGGATTACATATTTTAGGAACAGAAAGACATGAATCACGCAGAATCGATAATCAGCTTAGAGGAAGATCTGGGAGACAAGGTGACCCAGGGTATTCCAGATTTTTTCTTTCTCTAGAAGATGATTTGTTACGCTTATTTATTTCAGATAACAGAAGATCTTTATTCGAAAGAATAGGAATGGGTGATGACCACATTGAGCATAAAATGCTTTCAAGAGGTATTGAAAATGCTCAAAAAAGAATTGAAAACAGAAATTTTGATGCTAGAAAAAATTTACTTGAATATGATGATGTGTCTAATGATCAAAGACAAGCAATATATTCACTAAGGAATCAGTTGCTTGAAGAAGAAGACATTAGCGAAACAATAGAAACAATGATTGATAGAGAGTTCGAAAGAATATCGAATAATTTTATACCGCTTGAATCAATTGAATCTCAGTGGAAAAGTGAGGAGCTCGAAAATTATCTTGAAGAAAATTATGGACTTACTACAAACATTCACAATCTAATAAAACAAGACAAAAAGCTTCTTCCTGAATCAGTTTCAGATCTTATCGTTGGTAAAGCTAAAGATATGTATAAAGAAAAATACTCTACGCTTGCTGAAAATAGATTACTTCTTGAAAAACAGGTAATGTTGCAAGTTTTAGATGTTCACTGGAAAGAACATTTAGCAGAAATTGATCATCTTAGGGGCAGTATTGGTCTAAGAGCATATGCACAAAAAAATCCTAAAAATGAATTCAAAAAAGAGGCATATTCGATGTTCGAAATCATGTTAGATGAGATAGACATTGAAACAGTTAGAATTTTATTTTCTATTAAATTTGCGAGCGAAGAAGTTATTGAGGGATTAAAAAAAGAAAATAAAGATGAAATTGTTTTAGAAAAACCTGAACCGCTTATAAATAATCCTGAAGAAGGTGAAAAATCTGTCAATGAATACCAAGATCCTTCTCCTGCCACAGTTACGAGAGAAGAGCCAAAGCTAGGCAGAAACGAAATAGTAAAAATTACAAACGGTTCTGAGACTAGGGAAATGAAATATAAAAAAGCTAGGTCATTAATTGAATCTGGCGAGTGGAAGATAATTTAAATACTAAAAATTAATCTTCGTAGAAGTCTTCTGATTTAATAGGTCTTGAAATAATATTTTCTTCATTGGCCCAAGTTCCAAAGTCAATCATTTTGCATCTTTGTGAACAAAATGGTCTATATTCATTATCTCTTCCAATTGATATTAATTTTTCACAATTTGGACATTTTTTTTTACTCATCTAACTTAATACCTAATAATTTTTGATGTGTTTTAATTACAGAACCTCTTAAATTTTCTAAATCTGAATTATTCAATATCACAAAATCTGCAATTTCTAATCGTTCTTTTCTGCTAGCTTGATTTTGCATAATATCAGCAATATTTTCTTTGCTTTGATTATCCCTGTCGGAAGCCCTTTCTAGTTGAAGTTTGGTTTCACAGTCTATAACAATAATCTTGTCATAGAATTCTTCGGAATTAGTTTCAACTATTAAAGGGACCATGACTATCTTATAGATACTGTCTGAATTAATAATGAACTTTGAAATTTCATCTCTGACAGCAGGATGAATGATTGACTCTAAAATCTTTTTCTTAGTTTTGTCTTTAAAGATTTCTTTTCTTAATAACTCTCTATCGATTTTATTATTTTTTATGTATCTAGAGCCAAATTCAGTTATAAAATCTTTTTTTGCTTTTTTATTTTCTAATAATATATTCTTTGAAACTTCATCAGCATCAATAACATCGATTCCAAGTTCAATAAAAAATTTTGCTGCAGCTGATTTGCCTGAGCCAATTCCACCTGTTAATCCAACTATCATTAGTTGATTATATCTCAGACATAAAAAAAGGCTCTTAGTAATTTACTAAGAGCCTCTAAATTAAAAAGCCTGACGATTTCCTACTCTCACACAGGGAGACCCTGCACT
>CEUM01076455.1_pt1 | contig 14715 bp, 11 predicted proteins | sample 356421 | NCBI WGS metagenome assembly CEUM01 (sample SAMEA2622716, study PRJEB7988) | marine metagenome | biome: marine biome (ENVO:00000447); feature: surface water layer (ENVO:00002042); material: "saline water (ENVO:00002010), including plankton (ENVO:xxxxxxxx)" | depth 5 m | reverse complement strand
GCCGCCTACGTTGCGTTTGCTCACGGCGCCAACGACCGTTCCAACGCTATCGGGCCGATGGCGGCTGTGTGGCAGGTGCTCAGCAGCGAGACTGGTCAGTTGGCCGCGAAGGCTGAAATTCCGCTCTGGTTGGTGCTGCTCGGCTCCGCCGGTATTGCCGTCGGTGTCCTCACATGGGGTTGGCGAGTCATGGAAACCATCGGAAAGAAAATCACCGACATTACGCCCACCCGTGGTTTTGCCGCAGAATTTGGCGCAGCAACCACCATCCTCGTCTTCTCAATGCCCTTCCTCGCTGTGCCGGTTTCAACCACGCACACCTTGGTTGGTGCCGTGGTTGGCGTCGGTCTTGCTGGTGGCGCCAAGGCGGTTGACTTCCGTGTCTTTGGGAAGATTGCTGCATCTTGGGTGGCGAGCGTTCCTGCTGCTGCCTTTGGTGCCGTTGTTTTGTTCGTCGCATCGGGAGGCGATGTACTCAACATGATCGTGATCTTGCCTCTCGCCTTCATGGCGGTTGGAGTCGCTATTTGGAAGAGCGGTTCAGAGGTCCATGTTGAAGACGCTCTCTCCGATGTTGGTGGCGACGGAAATGAAGTGACGCCGTTTGAGTTGTTCCACGAGCATGCACGAGCCGTTGAAGAAACGGTCGAGCACATGTTGGAGGCAGTGAGTGTGGCCTGCGATGGTGAAGATGCAACCGAAGCCATCGAGATGACGATCAAGACCGAGCTCAAGGCCGACCATGTCAAGGCAGAAGTGCGGCGATTGGCCATGAACGACCGGCGATTTGGTGTGCATGTCTCAATTGATGACTTCCTTTACATGGTGAGTAGGCAGGACCGCATTGCCGACTATGCTCAGAACGTCGCAGAGCAGTTAGCTTTCCGCCCGCTCCTTGACGACGATGAGGCAAAATCAAACCTGAAGGCCATGGCCGAGGCTGTATCTGAAACCGTAGCAAAGTACGAGGATGCGGTGGAAGCCCTTCGAGACTTCACCATCAGCGGCCAAACCAAGGCGGCTGAGGACAAGCTTGCTGAATTGATCCGAGAAGTGAACCTCAAGGAGCACGAGGCCGATGGTGTTGAAGCAAAGGCTGCCGCGTATGTCTTCTCCAACGGGGATGATGCTCCGTTGGCTTCCATGCACATGTATAGGGTTCTCCAGCGCCTCGATGACGTGGCGAATGCGTGTGAGAAGGCTGCCAATGCCTTCTTACCCATTCTCAATCGGTAATTGCGAAGCGTTTCACGCGTTCTCGAACGTTGAGAGGGTTTTCACCTGAGTTTCAATCAAGGTTATGATGCGTCCGCTATTGGCATCACCATGACGCAGCAAAGCATCGACTTCATCGGCGGCGGGTTCAAACTGACCCTGCCGTACACCTTCGGAGGATGGTTCCTCTGGGTGATTGGCTTCGCCATCACTGGCTTCGGCGTGGTTGCAGCCATGAGCGACCCGGTCGGCTTGGCCGTGTCCGTCATCGGTCTGGTCGTCTTGGCCATGGCTTCTCCTGGAAGCATGTCGGCAGGGCTTCACAGAATGCGCAAGGAAGCGATGTCTGCCGAGGACCTTCAAAAGAAGAAGGAGCAGAGTGGATACACCGTGGACAATTGGTTCCTCCAGCAAAGCACGCTGGTGCCCACCAACGACCCGAACGATTGGATTCTCCCCGCCCCCGGACCGCAAACCTGGGACAGAGCCAATCCCTACGGTCCCCAAGGCGACGGTACACCGCTCCCTGAGCATCCGGCCAAGGTTGGCACGCCTCAACCCGCGACGATGACGTCGCATCTCATCTTCGCCGGAACGGCCGCGATTCTCACACTCGTCGTTGGCGCTGTGCTGATCAGCGATGAGGAAGCAGAATTGGGCGCCACGCCTGCCCTCATCATCGCTGGGTTGGGCTTCATTCTCCTGCTCGTCAATTACTTCCGAGCAAAAGCCCTGCGCCAAATGCTCGACACACCCACCTCGCTGGTGCGTTCAGCACCGGTGGGCCACCCCGAACTCGTCGGCCAAGTTCGACCAGGTCGAGCGGGCGGAATGACGGTGTACGTGGACGGAAACGAGCGCATGGTCATGCACCACATGGTCGGCTTTTACTGGACGTACGAACAGGAGCAAGAGCGAGAAGTCACCGACAGTGAAGGCAACACAACGACCGAACGAAGTTGGGTCACCATTCGCTCCGACAGCGGTGGTGTGCCGTTCATGCTTCACGACGGAACCGGTGGCATCAAGGTCAACTTGACCAGTTTCAAGCGTACAGAATACGGGCAAATGCTCATGCAGTGGAGCGGGGCTTTTGCCGAATCGTTGGGCAAGCAGCTGATGGCTCAAGCCTCTGCGAGCCTGCTCAGAGGCACCAGGGTTACGGGTCACCGCTGGACCATCTACGGTCTTCGCCTTGGCGACCCGGTCTACCTGCTTGGAGCCACCAAACCGCGCCCTGCTGCTGAACTGCAAGCTGAAGGATTGGACGGTACGCTCGGCAACAGCACCATCGAAGTCTGGGGCAACGAGGATGCTCCTGGCATGAAGTGCACCTTGATGCGAGGTTCGGAACTGTCCAACGTGGGCAAGTCCCGGTCCGGATTTGAGATGCTCGTACCGCCCATTCTCCTTCTCTTGGGTGGGCTCTCCCTCATCGGTTTGGCCTGAAATTCTGTCATCCACACGACGGTGATCCTATGGAGAATGAGGCGACGGAACTTGGGTCTTCTGTCATCGATCAAATCGTTGCGGGTGGGCTTCTCTATGCCGCCCCGTTGTTCGTCATCTCACTGTTGCTGTTCATCGAAGGAAGCAAGCGCATTCCGATGACGGTCGGGATTGTGGGCTTCGTGGTCGGGTTCGGCCTCGTGGGTCAACTCTACGAATTCATTGGAGACAGCCCGCCGATCAGTGAAACCCAATTTCGTTTCCTCGCCGCCCTTGCCGTTGGCGTCATTTCCGTCAGTGTGGCTCAGGCCTCCATGCGTGTGCTCGCGGCTGCATTGGTGTTCATCATCATCACCAACCTCATCAAAGCCGGAACACAATTTGAGGTGGATTTCGAAGGTGATGCCTTTCTTTCTGGCGTTCTCACGCTCATCGCTTTCTTCCTGAGCATGTCCTTTCGCAGGTTGGTTCCCGCCCTCATGGCGGGCCTTGTGGGTACGCTCGGTATGATGCTGGCCGTCTACGTTGCTGTTGGATGGGACGTCACACGCTTGGACGGTGTGTCGGCCCCTGATGCTTACCTCAGTTTGGTGGGCATGGCGCTCAGCGCGTTCATTCAATGGCGGACGCTGAAAAGCAAGGAAGAAGAGCAAGCCCAAGCCGGAAAAGAATACATCTTCTGAGCAACCAACTCCATGAACCGCCCCCCGTAAGCATCCCCCATGCCCGTCGCTGTGGTCACCGGTGCCAATCGAGGTCTCGGTTTCGAAATGGTTCGTCAACTTCTCCAGCGAGACTTCACCGTCCACGCCACCTACCGAACCAGTCCGGGCCACCTCTCAACCCTCGGCGACGAGCGATTGCATCTGCACCAAGTGGACGTCCGAGACGGTCAGGCCATCGATGAGATGATGGATGCGGTCAGTGCGCCCATCGACCTGCTCATCAACAACGCCGGTATTGCTGACGGGCGTTGGCCGTCGGTCGAAGTCATCGATTTTGAGGTGGCCAGGACCGTGTTGGAAGTGAATGCTCTGGCGCCCGTTCGTGTGACGCAAGCCGCCTTGCCGCTTCTTGTTGAAGGAGGCGGAACCGTGGTGATGATCACGAGTCTCATGGGGTCCATCGGGGACTGCATGAGTGGGAAATCGTACGCCTACAGAGCCTCCAAAACAGCGCTGAACATGTTCACGGTGGCCATGAAGAACGAACTTCGAGAACGTGGTGTGTCGGTATTACTGATTCATCCGGGGTGGGTTGAGACCGACATGGGTGGGCCAAACGCACCGATTCAAGCAGAAGAGAGCGTGAACGGTATCATGGACCGCATTCAGGAGCAAACCCTGAAGCTCACCGGTCGATTCGTCGATTACGCAGGACTGGCCTTGCCGTGGTGATCACTGGCAGTCGTGGCATATCCCACGCAGCGAAAACTCAACCCCCGTGATGGCCGCCAGCGGCCCGGACACATGACCAACGCCTTTGCTTGGTGGAAGCGGGATGTCCCACAGCGCTCCGCACACCATGCACGAAGCATGACCGTGGGGTTCGTTGTTGCAATCGTACCGGACCTCACCTTCGTGCTCGACCGTCGTGATGACGCCTTCCTCCGCCAGCAACGCAAGGTTGCGATACACAGTGGCCAAACCGATGCCTTGACCGTCCAAATCTCGGTGAATCTCCTGCGCCGTCGGATGGTCGCAGCGGTTCAACACATTCTCCACGATGGCGCGCTTCTGTCGCGTCATCCGTCGCTTGGGAGCGACACCGTCGGAGCCGTCAGGATGAGACGTCATCGTTGTGCCTCAGAATCGGTCAGCGTTCATGACCTTGTTCCATGCTGCGATGAAGTCGGACACGAACTTGTCCTGATTGTCGTTCTGTGCGTACACTTCGGCGATCGCTCGCAGTTGCGAGTTGCTGCCGAACACCAAGTCGTAGCGGGTTGCCGTTCGAACATCGGCGCCGCTGGCACGGTCCTTGGCCTGGTAGGAGTTGCTACCGGTTGGCGTCCATGCGACGTTCATGTCGAGCAGCGTGGTGAAGAACGAGTTGTCGAGGGTTGTGCCGTCGCTCCACAGGCCGCGCTCGTCCGAGCTAACGCCAAGAGCACGAAGGCCACCAACGAGCACGGTCATTTCCGGAGCGGAGAGGCCGAGGAGTTGGGCCTTGTCCAGCATCATTTCTTCCGGCATGACAGCGTAGTTCTTCTTCAGGTAGTTGCGGAAACCGCAGGAAACGGGTTCAAGGTAGGCAAAGGAGGCTGCATCCGTGTGTTCTTGGGTGGCATCGCCACGACCGGGGGAGAACGGAACGTCCACGCCGCTGGCCATTTCAATACCAGCGCAACCGGCCAGCACGATGGTGTCGGCCACGCTGGCGCCGTGAGATGCTGCAAGCGGCTCAAGCACGCCAAGAACCTTCGAGAGTTGAGCGGGTTTGTTGCCTTCCCAATCCTTCTGAGGCGAGAGGCGGATACGAGCGCCGTTGGCACCGCCGCGGTTGTCGGAACCACGGAAGGTAGAGGCGCTGGCCCAAGCCGTCTCAACCAATTCAGCGACGGAGAGGCCGCTGGACTTGATGGCATCCTTCAGGGCGCTGACATCGTAGGAGGTGCTGCCGGCGGGCACGGGGTCCTGCCAAATGAAGTCCTCATCGGGAACATCGGGGCCGAGGTAGCGGGACTTGGGGCCCATGTCTCGGTGAAGGAGTTTGAACCAGGCACGCTGGAACGCGTCGGCAAAGGCGTCGGGATTCTCGTGGAAGTGCTTGGAGATCTTCCGGTACTCAGGGTCACGGATCATGGCCATGTCAGCGGTTGTCATCATGGTGGGGACCTTGATCGATGCATCTTCAGCGTCGGGGGCCATGTCGGCCTCTTCCTGGTTGGAAGGCGTCCACTGATGGGCGCCGGCCGGACTCTTGGTCAACGTCCAGGTCTCGTCGTACTTGAACAGCATGTCGAAGTAGCCGTTGTCCCACTGAGTAGGGTTAGCAGTCCAGGCGCCCTCAATACCGCTGGTGATGGTGTCTCGACCCACACCAGAGCCGTAGTCGCTGGTCCAGCCGAGGCCTTGCTCTTCGAGCGGTGCGCCTTCAGGCTCGGGGCCCTTGTGGTCTTCTGGTCCGGCACCGTGCGCCTTACCGAAGGTGTGGCCACCAGCGGTCAAGGCAACGGTTTCCTCGTCGTTCATGGCCATGCGCTTGAACGTCTCGCGGATGTCTTGAGCGCTGAGAAGTGGATCAGGATTGGCGTTGGGCCCTTGCGGGTTGACGTAGATGAGACCCATCTGCACGGCGGCGAGGGGGTTCTCGAGGTCTTGCCGGGTGTCACCGTACCGGTCGTCGCCGAGCCATTCGTCTTCACTGCCCCAGTAGATGTCGTCTTCAGGGTGCCAGATGTCGGGTCGGCCACCGCCGAATCCAAGCACGGGACCGCCCATGGACTCGATGGCGATTTGCCCGGTGAGGATCAGCAAGTCCGCCCAACTGATGGCGTTGCCGTACTTCTGCTTGATCGGCCAAAGCAAGCGTCGAGCCTTGTCGAGGTTGCCGTTGTCGGGCCAGCTGTTGAGCGGAGCGAAGCGTTGAGCTCCCGTGCCGCCACCGCCACGGCCGTCGCCGGTTCGGTAGGTACCTGCTGCGTGCCAGGTCATGCGAATGAAGAACGGCCCGTAGTGCCCGTAGTCGGCGGGCCACCAGTCTTGGCTGTCCGTCATCAGTGCGTGGAGGTCTTTCTTGAGGCCTTCGTAGTCGAGGGTCTTGAAGGCTTCAGCGTAGTCAAAATCAGGATCCATGGGGTTGGACTTGGTGTCGTGCTGGTGGAGGATGTTCAGGTTGAGGTTCTTGGGCCACCAATCTTGATTGGATCGCATGTCTGAGGTTGAGTGAGTCATTCCGCCGCCGTGCATAACTGGGCACTTCGATTCGTCGCCGTAGTTTTTCATGGCCGGTCCTTCCGTAGGGGGTTTATTAAAATGAGGACCGTTCTCAATAAGGTCAATCTTCAAGCGCCGTTGAGCGAACAGCAGCTCATGGGAAATGGCCTGCCGCTCATCACTCTGGTCAAAAAAGGAGAAATTGGGCCAAAACCGGCGCTTTCGGATGAAAGCTTGGCACTTGAACAAACACTCTCCATGCTTTGTTCGTTTTTGTCGCTGGAAGATTTCATTTCGTTCCTTTCCTCACCGATGTTCCAAACGTATGCGCAACATGAAGAGATGTGGGTTTCGTTGGAAATCGGACTTTATGTGGACCACACCAAAACCCTGCAACTCTACCCGGAACACCACAGCCTCACCATCGCCGACGAGGCCATGACGAGTGCGTTCGAAGATCACGTCTGGAAAGGTCAGGCAGACGATGCATTGGTGGCCGCACTCGCACGCTGGATCAACTTGGTCAGCGCTTCCGACGCTTGATGGAGTCGCTCAGTAGAAGATGGAACAGCAGGTGAGTGAGCCGTCGGCTGCTCGAATCTCGCTCATGTCGATCTCAACGGTTTCCAGACCGCGTTCATTCAATGCGGCCTTCACCGTGGGGTAGCCCTCCGCCATCAGCACCTTGCCGTTGGGCAAACCAATGGTGTTACAGCCGTACACTTCTTCGTCAGGAATCCAGATGATTTCGCAACCTTCTGGGAGTGCACCAAAATCTTCGGGTTTGAGGAAACCTTCCGGTGCCAAGATGATGTTGTCCGTTGGCGTGGAGGAAATGCTGGTCAGGTGAAGTGCCCCCTCTGGAATGTCAATCACACGGAGCTCGTGCCCAAAGAATTCCAAAAGGCTCGCCAAACTGACGATGCCGAGATCGTTCGTTCTGGACGAACGACCAACGAAGAAGAGGTCCCCGAGTCGGATGATGTCGCCGCCATCCATTCGAGCTTCACCGCCCATGGTACAGGTTTGAACGCCTTCCAACGCCTCCATCAAGAACTCTGCAATCGGAGGCTGTTCAGCCACGCGGGAGGGGTGCCCGGGCGTTGGCAAGAGCATGTGACCGTCAACGACAACGGCTTGATCTTCAACGAACATGCAGTCCGGATGGTTCTCGTCGGCATCAAGACGGTGAACGGCCACGCCGTTGGCCTCAAGGGCGTCAACGTAGGCTTGTTGCTGGGCTCGAGCGAGGTCGACGTTGGTCGGCCCCGTACCGAAGTACCGTGCGAGCGCCTTCGTGTAAGACGAAGGGATGCTGCGGACCAACGCCCGCTTCTTTTGGTCCAACCGCACGGTGGCCATGATTGAGTCGGCGTGCGGGCGTCCTTTAACCCCTTCGCCCTTTTTCGGTAGCCGTTTTCCGTATCACGGAAACACCGGCTCGCAGTATCTCGTTTTCCGAAAGTGATTTTTGAATGAATATAGACGAGGAGTGGGAGATTCGGTTGCAAGAACACCGTTGATTTGAACAAGGGAGGTGGGGTCGGCCGGGCATGAATCAGCGACATGTGAAGGCGCTCACCTTGATGTTCATCATGTGCCTCGCGCCGCTAGCGGGTTGCTTCGGTGAAGCCGAAAGCAGTGCCATGGATGCGTCGGCCCTAACCGTTGAAGGAAGCGGTCCGCTTGAAGCAGGGATGTGGCAACAATTGACCGTCGCAGCTGAAGAAGATTTGGCGGTCTACATCCCCTACTTCATCCAAGACCCAGGGTCCATGCGTGCTCAAAACGGAACCGTTCTTGACATGCAGGCAGGCGAACGATTGAGCATGAACATCCTCTTCCCGCCCCGAAACGACGAGGTTGTGTTCTTCATTGACGACATCGGTCGCACAGAATGGCCCATTCGGCCTGCCGATGTTTCATGGTCAACCTGGCTGGAAAATCCGATGAATGGATCGGCTGTTCAAGCCGTTCCCAACGAAGATGTTGGTGGAGAATGGCCGTGGTTGGTTCCCGGAAACGCCAGTGGCGAAATGGCCATTGCCATCGTTATGGAAACAAATCGACCCTCCCGTGCTGATTTGACGGAGGCCGACGGTGTTGGCGCGAGCGACGGATGGGTGAACGGCCGAGACGTCTACGAATGGGTGGACTTCATCGCCGACGATACACCTTGTGCCACGTGCGGGCCCGACGGTGCCGTCGGCTACCTCGACCGATGGATTGGAAATGCCAACCCATCCTACGAACACGCCATCACGTATTTTGAGGGCGTTATGCAAGGCTACGGCCTTGACCGGGTGGAGGTGCATCGGTTCCAATCAAACACAGCATGGGCGGTCAACATCTGCGGCTACAAGGACGGTTCCGTTTATCCTGACGAGTGGTTGATCTTTGGCGCGCACTTTGACATCGCTCCACCCGTGGCGTTCACCCCCGGCGCTGAAGCAGGTATCCCTGGCTACGGAACTCGACACGGTGCGTACGACAATGCCGCGGGGTCAAGCATGGTGCTCACCACAGCCAGTGTGCTCGCAGAGTTCGATGCGCGTCGGACCATGGTGTTCTGCCTGTGGTCTTCTGAGGAAGAAGGGTTGTGGGGTTCTCGCTCCTTTGCCAACGACCTTCCCGAGGGCGTGACCGTGAGCAACTACCTGAACCTGGACATGGCCGGTGTGAACTACCCCGGCGACTATGCACTCTCCGTTTATCTCGGGCCGGATGGAACGGAGGACGTCGTTGACCAAGCTGGCATGTATTACCTCGCTGAGTGGATCGGTGCTGACGCCCTCGACCTCGGGAATGAAATTGAGCGAGGGCGAGAAGCGTGGCTTGCGGGCGGAGAAAGCCCGTTGTGGGGTGACATCTACGAAGACACCGTGGCCATCTACGAGTCGCCAACCGCTCGTAGCGACCATGATTCGTTTCAGAACATTGGCGTTGCAACACTGGGTTGGAATGGATTGGTGGACGGGTACCCGTGCTATCACCGGGAGTGCGATACGATGGAGACCATGATCGAATACATGGGAACCGACGATTCAACCGGCATCAACAACCTGGTCCATTCCTGGGACATCGTCACATGGTGGGCGGTTTACGCCTTCTTGCACATGGACCAAACGCCCGTGCCCAATGAACTGTGACGGTGCGCAATCACTCGTCGTCTTCAATGGCCGTGTACGTTGGCGGGTAGAGGTACCTCGCATCGCGGTCTTCATCCATCTGCACCACGTACACGCCTGAAACCATTTCAGAAATGAAGAGGTAGCCTCGCGGGTCGTACTGGAGGCCCCAGTCGAACGGAATCATGCAGGATGCCCAGCAATCTGCCATATCGTAGCCCAATGTTTCCTTCGGGTCTTCAATCCATGTCGGGCCCGAGGGGAGGAAGTAGCCCATGGTGATGGTTTCTGCGAATTCTTTGATGGCAGGGAAGCCAACTTCAGGGGCTGGAACGCCGTCAACCCAGACCGTATCCTTCCAAATGTTGCTGTGGTCGGTCACCCAATTTCCAGCGTGGTAGTGCGTCCAGTAAACGTGGCCGTTCGTGCCCGTGTCGCCGTTGTGGGGACTGTAGATGTAGCCGCCGGGAATGTAGTGGTGCTCGTGAACCGTACCGTCAGGGAGGATGCTTTCGCCGGGGAGCTTCCACTTGCTCAAGAGGAAAGGTTTGGCCGGGTCGGTGGTGTCGATGGTCCAGATGTAACCTGTGTGGTTGGTGTTGGTGCCGTATTCGGGGGCGATCATGGTGAGGTGTCGCCAGTTGATACCGAACACAGGGTCCTCAGGCCCAGTGCCGCACTCAGCGTCCCAGGTTTCAACAGGGTCGGTTTCAGCGGCCCCGTTGCAGAGGAGATGGTCGTAAGGAATGGCGTAGTGAATCCATCCGTTTCCATTGAGTGCTCCGGTGCTGCCGCCCCATTCTTCGGGGGTCATGTTGGCGTGTCCACCGCCGTTGGGTCCGTACCATCCATCGTCTGCACTGGGGCAACCAAGCCAGCGCCCAACTTCGTAGTCTTGAGGCCACGAAATGCCTTCAGGGTCAGGAACGGGAGGGGGATTTGACACATCGACGATGCGAAGACCTGCATCCCAGTACGAGATGTAAAGCAGGGCTTGTCCGGTGATGGGGTGAATGTGGAACACGTTGTCGTGGTTGAAAAGTGAGCCACCACAAGTGGTCTCGGGCTCAGGGGAATAGCCACCCCAACGAATGATTTCACGGCTCGTGTTTTGGTCTTCATCGTTGACATCGGGGCGCCACGACTCAAAGCCGAGCGGGACGTAGAAAATCTGCGTGCCTTTGTAGAACACCCCGGAATCGCCCTCAACCATTTCCGGGTAGGGGTCTGCACCGTAGAGGAAGAGATGGCACTCTTCCTGTGCGTAAATGGGAGGGGCGTCTTCCCAATCGCAATCAACGTGCAAGTCTTGGTTGTGGAAGCCTGCGGGAGGGTTGTTCCACTCGGCCACTTTGATGGGGCTCATTTTGTCAGAGACGTCAATGACGTCGAGGCGATTTGCGCCGCTGTTGGCGTCGTCGTCTTGTGGAATGGGGTCCAAATCGCTGTTGGTCAGTTCGTGGTTCACGAGCACCCAGTTGTTATCGGGTGTGACCTTAATGTCGATCATGCGGCCAATTTCAGCATAGTAGGTCGAAAGGAGCACGATGTTGTTAGGCTCGGAGATGTCCAGAATCTCAAACTGGTTGTACGATGAGACGTAAGCGTAGCAACCGCCGGTTCCGTCAGGCTTCTTCTCGCAATCTTCCAAGAAATTTCCTTCGATTGAAATTTCAGAAGAATCACCGGGTGTGGGGCCGGTGTTCTTGAATTCAGGGTAGCACGGGCGGCCTGCGACGTTGTCCAATTCTGCAGGTGGGGCAACGTTGCCGTCACAGTTGAGGTTGTGATAGTCGATGAGCAGCATGTTTTCCGTCTGCAATCGATGTGCGAGAAGGTCGGTATGGCTGTGATTCTCATCCTCAATTTCAACAACAGGATCAATCCATGCTGCAGCTTGATCTCCCTCGTTATCGTCGCCGCTGTCGTCAAGGCTCATGTAGGCAAGGCCCGAAATAAGACTGATTGTAAGTAACGAAACCAAGGCAATAACAATGACCTTGTCGGCCGCTCGCTCGTCTTCTTTCAACTGCTCCGTTCGCATGATGTGTGCGTTGGTGGAGGTGTATTTCAAGACACGGGCGGGTGTGGCCGTCCCGTTGATTTGTTTTATGTATCCGGCCAATGTAGCGTTGCCCGATGAAGCGTCTCCCCTTGCTGGTGTGCCTTGCTTTGTTTTCTTCAATGCTTGGCGTCGGGGCTGTTCAAGCCCATTCCGCTGACACCTTCACCGTCGTCATCAAACAGAGTGGTTTGATGCCAGGCTCATCCCAAATTACCTACAACGATTCAGTCGTGTGGCACAACACCGACGGACGGGAAAACATCACCCATCGCATCGTGTTCGATTTCGATGGTGATGGGTTGTTCAACGGTACGGATGACTGGGATTCCGGGGAACTCGTCGCTGATTGCAACACAACGACGAATGAAAACGAGACGGGGGCGACCAACGAGTCGGATTGCAACGTCACGTTCATGGTTTGGTTTAACGGGACATGGGGCATTGGAGAGTACAACTACGAAGACCGGCTTTCTGACGGAACCGTTCTCAATGGAACCATCGTTGTGGTTGAGGACGTTCACATCGAAAATTCAACCGCGCCTGACATCGGGAGTACGTTTGGTACATTTGAAGATCGGAAAAACAGCGACGAGGGTCCCGTTGAGGAGGAGGATAATCAAGCGCAGCGCATGCTCCTCCTTATCGGAGTGGGTTCAGGCATCGGTGCCGCTGGTCTGTTGGTTCTTCTCTTGGTTCGCCGTTCCTGAGAACAGGTATCCAGGAGCGTTCACAGTGTGTTGAGATAACGAAGGTCTTCAAGGAACAAATCGAGGACCCAATCGTTGTCGCCCCACCACACTCGCTGGTACCCGAACCGGTCCACTAGAATCGTCCCTGTCTCGTGGTTGACGGTGTAATCGTCAGGGTGGTGGCGAGCAGATGAGTTTGAGTTGTTGCTTTCGTTGTTGGCCTCGTACTCCTCAATGGTCAAACCGACGCCAAAGTTGATCCAAACATCCTGTAGGGCCCTCATGGAAGGGCTTTCCGAGTCGTTGCTTGAAGCGGTGAGGTGGGCCCACTCAGATTTGGTGCCCGTCTTCCAGTCGTGCAACACGGTGACATTGTCTCGCCACGGGTCAACCGTGATGGTGATGAAGGTGGTTTTGTTGAGTTCGTCCTCACTCAATTGGGACTTCACCCACTTCATGTTGTGCGTAACAATGGGACAAATGTCGAGGCAGTTGGTAAACAAGAAGGCGATCGCCAAGGTGGTGTTCGCAGCCTCTTCGGAGTACGTCCAGTCCGTTCCCTCGCTGCTGGTCAAGGTAAAGTCGAGCACTTTGACGCCTTCCAAGGGCTCACCGTGGGGCGTCCACGTATCAATCTCGCCAGGTGACATGCACCCCGCAAAGAGAAGAGAAAGAGACATCAAAACAACGGTAAATCGGTGAAGCATGATATCACATCAAATTCGATAGGGGAGGTCAATGTCAAGCTGAACCAGGTAGAGGCCGGTCGAAATGCACGAAGCATACGTGATTCCGTCGTGATGTTCGACCGCCCAGAGGAACGGTACCCAGCCAAAGTCGTAGAAACTCGAATCGAGCGGTGTCCCATCCTCGCCGTGTGGGAGGTAGTAAGCAACGGTCGCTTCCTCGTGCACCGCAATGCGATCATCGGGGTTGGTGGGGTCCACCAGCGTTTCAATGTCAACGACCCACAATCCTGCATGATAGTGGGAGATGTACAGACGGCCGTCCCAGCCACCGCCGTGACTTTGATCGGTGGTCTCGTCCGTCTCGAAATAGGTGCTGTCGAGGTTATGCGGTGAGAACAGTAACCACTCGTCTTCGTTTGGATGGGCTTCACAATCAGCACCGTAGCAGTGGTCTTCTGCATAGGGAATCTCCCAGTCCCGAATCAATTTGGGCTGGAATTTGAACTGGCCGTCTTCCATCGTGTAGGCCGTGGTATCAATGAGGTACATGACGCCGACACCTACGCTGGTGCTCAGGGTTTCAACGGCTGCCGTCACCAAGTGAACCGGTTCGTCCGAATAGCCAACGTGAGACAAATCCACCATCGTGGGGAAGGGTTCAGCGTAGTGAATGTAGGACACACGGCCGCCGTTTTCATTGCCAGTGGGGCCGCTATCGGGCTGGCCGTCCCCATCGAGGTCGAGGAAGTCCATCCACAAGCCCACCTCGGGGGCGCGCCATCGGCACATCAACGGATTACCGAATCCGGCACGGCACGTTGAGGCATGGAGGGTGTAGGCCTCGGGGGAGTTGACAGGGTGTGGGACATCGGTCACATCACCGATTCGGAGGCCGGCTTCCCAATAACTCCCGTACACAAAGGTTCGACCGAAGCGTGGGTCGTTGGGGTCTTCCCCAGGCCATGTTTGAACCGTCATATCGTGAATGTAAATCCAGCCGCCCATCGTGGTCTCCCACGACACTTCGTACTCGCCAACCTTCACGATGGTGTGGCCGAGGCCGGATGCTGGAACATTCGGGAGATTGCGAGCAGCAGAGCCCACGAGGTTGAGGTGGGCAATCGTCACGCCACCGCAAGCTTCCCCGATGGCGTCGTTGCAGTTGTCGTAGTCGGGGTTGGCCACGAACATGTACCACTCGCCATCAATCATGTGCGTGTAGAGGTTGTGTGGGCCGGTGGGATGGTCGGCATCGTACCACGAATCAACCCACGTTGGGTTGGTCTTGTCCGTGACATCGATGAGCGTGACCGTCACCTGAGCGGGGTCGCTCCATTCGCCGATGTTCGGATCGGAGTTGCCCGGGTCAACGAGTTGATTTTGTTGAATGATGTACTCTCGACCGTTGTATTCGAGGTACTTCACGTCAAGCACTTGCGTGTTCGGGTCGTTGTAGACCCCCATCACCGTGGTGTTGTTTGGGTCGGTCACATCGACGATGTGCATGTCATTCCAACCGGCAAGGTAGGCGTAGGTTTCTCCGTCGGGCGTGGTGGCCACCTGAACTTCTGCGTTGCCCGGTGTCGTCAGGGGGTTGAAGTC
>CEUM01021562.1_pt1 | contig 14726 bp, 11 predicted proteins | sample 356421 | NCBI WGS metagenome assembly CEUM01 (sample SAMEA2622716, study PRJEB7988) | marine metagenome | biome: marine biome (ENVO:00000447); feature: surface water layer (ENVO:00002042); material: "saline water (ENVO:00002010), including plankton (ENVO:xxxxxxxx)" | depth 5 m | reverse complement strand
GCGATATCGATGGACATTGAAACTGCGGCAAACATCGGCGAGGCCGTTAGCGGTATCGCCATCTTGTTCACGCTCTTGTTCAGTCTTCGTCAAATGAAGCATTGGAACGAAAATCGGCGCTATGAAATCGGTCGAGATCTTGCCGCCCACATGAACAATCCATTGGTCCATCGCGGTTTTTCGATCAGCACGGTCAAACTTCACGATGAGCTCTCCCCACAAGAGTTGGCAGCACTTACTCGTGAAGAGAAGGATGCCATGAATGCCTTGATGATCGGTATGAACAACATCGGTGTTCTTGCCAAAAATGGCCACCTTTCCATGGATTTAGTGGATGATTTTTGTGGCGTCTACTTCCGTATGTTTGCAAGTCGCTGGCGACGTGTGATTCAGATTTTCATGATGGTCAACATTTCGAAGACTGATGAGCCGACGGATGGCGTCTGGTCAGGATTATTCTGGTTGCTCGATCGATACAATCCACTCGATGATGGTGGTTCCGAAGCCTGAACCTGATACGAAATCGCAAATTTCCCTTGTTTATATGGGGATAACTATTTTATTCAATTCGAATAAAACACAACCATGGCAATTACAATGCAAGAAAGCCGAACAGCCCGGTTTGGTACACTTTGTACACTTTACTTTTCACAAGGCATTCCTTGGTTCTTCGTCGCCACCGCATTGGTGACATTCCTCGTCGATGAGAATTCGATGACAGATGATGAGAAATTGGCACTCATTTCAATGGGAATGTTACCATGGATTATCGGGAAACTGTTCCTTGGACCACTCATCGATAGGTTTCAATTTAGGTCGATGGGTCGCCGACGGCCATGGGTGCTCATCTCCCAATTGGGTATGGCGATTACAATCGCAGCGTTCCTCCTCATTGACGATCCAGCGGATGATTTGAAGATGCTTGGTATGTTTTTCTTGATTCACAACATCTTCGCTGCTTTACAGGATGTAAGTGCTGATGCTTTAGCTGTTGAAGTTCTTCCAGAGGGTGAAATCCCATTGGCGAATGGGCTCATGTTCGTAGCCAAAGGTTTCGGAGCAATGTTTGCGGTTTTGGGATTGGGGAGTGTTTTGCTTTATTCCGGATTCCAGACCGCACTCCTCGTGCAACTTCCGGTTCTCTTCTTGATCATGCTCATTCCGCTTTTTGTGCTTGAAAAAGATGGGGATAAATTCCTGCCATGGAGCAAAGGGATGGCAGGCTCAACCGACACTTCTGATGAAGAGGTCATGAAATTCAATGAAATCATCAGTGGATTCAAGCTTGCCGTTTCCGACCCTGGACCGCGTTGGGCACTCCTGCTCTGTACAATCATGTGGATTGGCGGAGGTATGGGTACAGGATTGGGGATTATTGACTTTCAGTGGGAATTCCTCTTTGTCGAAGAGTTGGGTTGGGAAGCCCAAGATTATCTCGACACCAAAGCACTTCCAGTGTTTTTTGCAACCATGGCAGGATTCCTTGTAGGTGGATTCCTCGGTTCAAAATTCGGTTCACAGCGCGTTCTTCTCTCAGCAGTTGGTGTTGGAACACTGATGACAGTCGTTTGGTCAGCAAGTCGCAGCAATTGGAGCGATCAAGATTTCATGACAGGAATCTGGTTGTTATGGACGTTAATTTGGGCGATTGTTGGTGCAAACCTGCTTGCCTTGCTCATGTCCCTGACTACAAAGGAATTAGGAGGTACACAGTTTTCGATCTACATGACCCTCATCAACGTCGGAGCGTTTACAGGAAATTACCTCTCTCCACGGTGTCTTGACATGGTCGGTGGGAATTATGCGAATCTTTTCCTGATCGGTGCTGCCTTCCAGGGGCTTGTTTTCATTGTTCTCTTCACAATGGGAAGTCGTCTCTACGCAATTGAGGATTCAGTTCCATCAAGTGTTGTCATTGAAGCACCAGCAAGCGTCACCATTGGGGCGCCAGCAAGTGTTTTCATTGAAGATGAATGATTGAGTGGCATGGATCTCGAGGCAGCAGCAAACATTGGTGAGGCACTCAGTGGCCTTGCCATCATGTTCACGCTTCTTTTTGGTATTCGTCAAGTTATGGAAGTGAACCGAAATCGACGCTATGAAATTTCACAAACCATTGCACAATCGTTGGAAAATCCATTGGTTCAACGAGGCTTTGCAACGTTTGGGGCGATCATCAAACATAATTCTACACCTGAAGAATTGATGGCTCTTCCTCGAGAACAAAAGGATGCGGCTAATGCTGTGATCGTTTTGATGGCCAATCACGCAGTCATGACCTATCATCGTAATCTCTCATTTGATTTGGTCTACTCCTTCTACAATGGTTATCTTTCATTGATTGGACCGAGTATGCGTCGATTGATGCAGATCACAGAAATGGGATACATGATGCATGAGGATAGTGGCGTTTCAGAAGATGATGGAATGGGGACATTCCATTGGGTGTTGTGGCTTCTTGATCGTTTGGAAGAACATCACAAGGCTGATGAGTACAAGCCTCATATCAATCAGAAAGATTGGAAGCCTTAAGCTATTCAAGAAGAGTGATTATTCCTCTTCTTCAAGCGCAGCCGTCAACTCTGTCAGGTCGATTCGGTTATCATCATTGGAATCCAATGCCTTGATGATCATCGAAACTTGTCCAGGTGAAAGACGGTCACCAAGATGCTCGAGGAGTCCCTTGTAGAGTTCAGGACCGTTGATTTCTCCATCATCGTTGGCATCGATGCTTGAAAACAAATCGCTTGTCGATTGACCGCTTTCGTTCATTGCATTCTTGAGGTTCTCAATCGCTTCATCAACAGTCCATTCATCATCGGTCATGTTTGTTTCTTGCATCATTCGTTGAATAAATCTTCCGAACTGAACATCGCTTCGTCAAGACGTCGATGTTGTTTTATGGGGGGAATCAAGACACGATGTATTGGTTGGTGCGTATGCGGGCTCAAATTCTCTTGACACTGTTGTTGGTGTCAAGTGTTTGTGCAACGATGCCCGCACATGCGCAAGGAAGAGCCATCGAATTTGATGTTGAACTCTCCCGCTATGATTGGTTGTCAAATGAGACCATTCCGATGGATGTTCAACTGAAGAATGCTCAATTCAATACAGACTATACGCTCGTTTGGAGGCTTATCGATGAAGACAATCTCATCTTGGATAATGGTTCCTTGGTCGTTCAAGCAACGGGTACAATCACATCGAATCTCATTGAGTTGAAGCATTACTACAACAACAAGCACTTCTACACGTTTGAAGTCGATTTGTACGATGCTTCCGGTATACGTCTTGCTCAAACCGATCACTCGTTCACAGTGTTTCAAAATCGAGTTGTAGCACCGATTGGGAACTTGTTGGTGTTCGGTGATTCTCTCAGCGATATGGGGAATGCAAAGGATTCAATTCTGAATGTTCCAGATGTCCCACCGTACTGGCAAGGTCGTTTCTCAAACGGTATGGTTTGGGTCGAATACTTGTCACAAGCCTACGGTGTGACGACAACACACGGTTCAGGCACGTCTCCTGGCGACAACCGTGCCTTCGGTGGAGCACAGACTGGTGCAGGATTCTCCTATCTCTTGCTACCAAATGTTGGTTCACAAATTAGCAGTTATCTTGCAAATGTGCAATCTAATTTTGCTTCAAACGATGTTGTTTCGCTCTGGGCTGGAGGAAACGATTTCCTTTATGGAACGGCCAATGCAGATACGATTGTCACCAATATGGAAAGCCATATTCGACAACTCGAAGCAGCTGGTGCGACGACCTTTGTCATCCCAAATCTTCCACCCTTGGAAAAAACTCCTGAGATCTTGAGCCGTAGTCAAACACAGCAACAGAACATTGCAAGTGAAGTGGTCTCCTACAACAACAAACTTGCATCGTTAATTTCGAGTTTACAACTCGAACTTGGCATTGTCGTTCATTCGGTTGATGCATACACAATTTTCAACGATATCATCGACAACAAGGAAGCATTAGGGCTGACCAATACACAATCAGCAGCCTGTTCAGGAAATGCTGGCTTGCTTCCGTTACCAATCTGCAACAATGGCGACCCTGTTGTAACAAATGTGGATGAATACATCTTCTTCGATAAAGCACATCCGACAAAAGCAATGCATCAGTACATCGGACGATTTGCTGTTGAATCGATTGGCCAAGCGGATACAGATGGTGATGGAATCATCGATTCCATCGATGCTTGTGATTGGACGGACGATGTCACAACCGTGAATCAAACGGGTTGTTCGTGGTCGCAACGAGACGATGATGCTGATGGTGTTTTGAATTCTGAAGACCAATGTCCTGGTACAGAAATGAATGCCTCTGTCGATGGTGAAGGATGCGCAGATTCCCAGAAGGATACGGATGGTGATGGAATGAACGATGCGATCGATCCGTGTCCGCTAAGTCCGAATTTGATCGATTACGATCAGGATGGTTGTTCAGATTCTGAAGATTGGGACGATGACAATGATCTGGTTGCGGATTTCGAGGACAATTGTCCGAAAGGAGCAATCGGCGTTCATGCCGATGACCTCGATGCAGATGGTTGTTCAGATGTTGAGGATGATGACATCGATGGTGATGGTTTGTCCAATCAAGACGAGGACAGCATCGGGGCAGATAAGAGAAATCCAGATTCTGATGGAGATGGCTACAAGGATGGTATCGATGCTTTCCCACTCGATTCAACGGAGTGGCTTGATTCCGATGGTGATGGATGTGGCGATAACAGCGATGAATTTCCATTTGATGCAACTGAGTGCATCGATACCGATGAGGATGGTGTTGGTGATAACGGCGATGCATTCCCTGCTAATGAAGAGGAATGGGCGGATTCCGATGCTGATGGATTTGGCGATAATAGCGATGATTGTCCGAATGAATTTGGTCGCTCATTAATTCCATTAGGTTGCCCAGATCTTGATGGTGATGGCGTAGCAGATACCATCGATGTGTTTCCAAACGATGCCGATGAATGGTCCGATAAGGACGGAGATGGCTATGGCGATAATGGCGATGTCTTCCCCGAGAATTCGAGTGAATGGTCGGATTCAGACAATGATTCCTATGGTGATAACAGCGATGCGTTTCCACTGAACGCATCCGAATGGTTGGATTCTGATGGCGATGGTGTTGGCGATAATGCTGATGCCTTCCCAGTCGATGCTTCAGAGTGGCTTGATTCGGATGCGGATGGATGTGGCGATAATGCCGATGTATGGCCTTTTGATGCAACAGAATGTTACGATCGAGATTACGATGGCGTCGGTGATAATGCTGATGCCTTCCCAGAGAGTGCGCTTGAATGGCTTGATTCTGATGGTGATGGACTTGGTGATAATGCTGATGTTTTCCCATTTGATAAGGATGCGAAATACGATACCGATGGTGATGGCGTACCCGATTCAACCGACCTTTTCCCTCGAAATTCAGGTATGGATTCATTCGTTGATCTTGGTTGGAGAATTGGTCTTGGTTTGGTGGTCATTGGCGGAATCTTGTTCATGATTCAACGTCGAAATACACCAACGCATGATGAGCCAGTTTGGGATCAAAATGCTGTTGAATCCTCGCCGGAAACTTCCTTGAATCGACCAGTGTCTGCACCATCCATTGAGAATTTTGAGTGAATTTGCCCTTGCGTAAGGTCATTATGTAGATGCTATCAGGCTGAATCATGCGCACCAAGGCAGTATTGCTCTCGTTGTTGATGGCCACCTTTTCCCTTGCTGGTTGTTTTGGAGAGGAAGAAGCTATTTCTGAGCCTGTTCTTATCGAAGAACCTGAAGATGTACGTATCTTTGTCACAGATAAAACAGGTGCTTCCATTGGAGTTCTCCCAATTGATATGACCTTCCAATTCAGTGATGTTGGTGAAACGGGTAAGGAACCAAGCATTGGAATTACATCGAGTGGATGTATTTTCTTCATTGCTATGGAGAAGGTCATGCGCTCTTGCGATGGAGGTCAATCATGGGAAGAAACCCAAGATCCAATTCAATGCTCACCAACGACCAGCGATCCTTATGGTTGGGTTGATCCAATTACAGACCGCGTCTTTGGCGTACAAATGATCGGTTTGGAAACATCTTGGATTTGCTGGAGTGACGATGATGGCCAAACGTGGATGGGGAATCCACATGATTCAGGAACAACGCCACTCAATGACCACATTAAGTTAGCAAGTGGCCCTTGGACCGATGCTGGGTATGGTGCACTCGGGCAATTTACGAGTGGATTTTATGAGACTGCTGTCTACTATTGCTACAACAAGATTGCTGGTATCTTCTGCTTCACAAGTTTCGATGGTGGTGCGACGTTTGAAACAGGCGGTCAAATCATCGGTTTAGCGACGACGAATGGTGGATTGCATGGTGCGATCTCGACCGCACCAGATGGTACGGTCTACGTCACGCCACGTGTTGCAACCCCGACCGTCATCGTATCCAAGGACAATGGCTTCTCATGGTTTGAGCGCACGATGGGAACAGACGTCACTACGCCAAATCCGAGGAAGAATTCAGAGGTTTCCACCGATACCGAATCAAATGCATACCACGTCTGGACAGGTGCTGATGAAGGCGTCTATATGTCAAGGTCAATAGATTCTGGTGAAACTTGGGAGCAGGAAAGTATCCGTATTTCTCCTGCAGGTGTGATTTCGACAGTATTCCCTCAAACCGATGCAGGCGATCCTGGCCGCATAGCCATCACCTATCTCGGTAGCGAGGATACTGAAATGTTGAACCAATCCGATATTGATGGCAACCCATGGAATGGGAATGCTCACTATGCTCCCAACAATGCAACTTATCATCTCTACATCACCTACAGCCTCAACGCTTTGGATGAAAATCCAACCTTCCACACCTATCGGGTGACGGATGATCCTGTACAGAAGGGATCGATTTGTTTGAATTCGGGCGACTGTCGAGATATTGGTGGTTCAAACCGAAATCTACTGGACTTTAACGACCTTCATATCGATCGAGAAGGACGTGTCTACGTTGCATTTGCAGATGGTTGCACAGGAGATTGCGCAACGAATCCGAACGCAACCGCTTCAGATTCACGAGATGGACGTGGTGCTGTTTACTATCTAGCAACTGGCCCAAGCCTGTATGTTGCCAATGGTGAAATGCAACCATTGTATTGATGCGTTCAAGCAGCGGTGGCTTTCCCTTGCATATCCAGTTTCAACGACTGCATCAACTGTTTGAAGTCCTGACGGGCTTGTGCAATACGTGCTTTGCACTCTTTAATTCTGGCTTTGTGTGCTTCTTTGCGAAGCTTCCATGCCTCTTTTGATTCCTGCTTGCGCTCAAGTTTTGCAAGTTTGTATTCATCTCGTCGCTTGACCAATTCAGAGAATCCCTTTCGCAACTGCTGAACGCATTGTGTGAGTCTCGCCTGCAATTCGTTGGAAACATCTCCCCCTTCGGATTTCTTCTTGAAAGCAGTTTTCATCTTTTGCGATTCGATGGATTTCTTCGGAATCTTATGCAATTCTTTGGTCATCCCAAACCAGGATGCGACCTTAATCCACCATTTTGATGGATCCCAGTGGTACCATTTGTGTCCATTTCGATAATCGGCTTGGAATGTGTGGTGGAAATTGTGGTATCCTTCGCCGAATGTAAAGAAGGAAAGAATTGGTGAATCTCTCGATGTGTTGGCTGTCGAATAGGGTTGTGTACCCCATGTGTGGGCTGCTGAGTTGATGAGGAAGGTCGCATGGTGGACGATGACAACACGAAGGAAGCCACCGTAGATCATGCCTCCAAGGAAACCTTGCATACCGCCCAACATCATGAAGCCTGCAACACCAGGGAGGACAATTCCAACCAAGAACCCAATCAAAAAGATGTGACGGTCTTGCCAAGCGAGAATACGGTCGGCTTGGAGATCTTCAACATGCTCAACGATTTCTTCGCCTTGATCGACCATGACCCAGCCCATGTGAGCCCACATGAATCCTTTTTTGACCGAATATGGGTCTTCTTCCTCATCGGTCTTGAGGTGGTGTCGGCGATGGTCGCTGCACCACTTAATGGCTGAATTTTGGAATGCTGCTGCTCCGAAAAGAGCATAGAACAAACGCATTGGCCATGCTGCTTTGTGCGTTCGATGACTAAACAATCGATGGTAGCCAGCGGTAATCGATAACCCACAAGCTAAGTAAAAAACAACGAAGATGATGGGTTCAACCCACGAAATACCATATTCAATGGAATAAAAAATGACTGAAATCAAGGCAAGGAGTGGCATTCCTACAAGAAACGAGGAATTGATGATGTTGACGGTATTTCGGTGTTCCATGGCACACCGAATTGGAATGACTCTTTGATGTTGTCTGTTTTATTTTCAAACAATGATTGAATTTCTTGGTTCCTGCCCTTTTACCATCCAATGGTTGGTTTAGGTGGTATCCTTTTATATTCGGCCCATCCGGATTTTTGTTAGGGGTCTCCATGGATTACCAGTACTATCTCGATGAGATTAACGCACTCAACGATTACTTTCGTTTGGCGATTGCAGTCGGATTGATCATCGTTTCTTTGGTGATTGCGAAGTATGCAGTCATACGTCCATGGTGGCGTTTTGTGACCTCGACAGAAGTCGATTGGGACGATCATCTCCATCGTCCTCTTGCCAACCGAACCTATGCGCTCATTCTCGGTGTAGGTTCTCAGTTGACCATTCGTTGGATTATGGGCACTTCAAGTGGAACCTACGAAACCTCTGAGCCTGTGTTTGCAGCCTTCTACGTCATTCTCAGTGCCTCGATTCTCAGTGTTTCCATCAAGCATCTTATTCCAGCTCTTATGGACCAGTTTACTGCACAGGGAAATGTAACCGTTTCTGGAAGCAATTCCATTATCGTCTTCTTCCTACGCACCGTTGTCTGGTTCGCAGGATTGTATTTTGCACTCAACCAACTCGACATTGAATTGCTTGGAATTCTCGCCTCCCTTGCTGTCTTCTCGTTAATCATCGGTTTGGCAGTTCAGCAAACCCTTGGAAACATCGTGAACTCGTTCTTGCTCGCAATCGACCGGCCGTTCGAAGTTGGCGACCGAATTGAAGTCGAAGGCACCTGGGGTTCAGTCGTTTCCGTCGGCATTCTCTCAACAAAGGTCCTTGACCGTGATGAGCGTCTCGTCGTCATTCCAAACAACACCCTCGTACAATCGAAGATCACGAACCACGCCAGAGGAGGCGGTGACGGTGTTGCTCGCCGAATTTCCATCGTTCTCGATATTGGTGTTGATTACCGTGAAGACATTGACCACGTCAAGTACACGTTGCTCCAACTCGCAAAAGAGTGTCCGTATGTTATCGCAAAACCAGAGCCAAGAATCCTCTTACATGAACTCGCAGATTTTGCGAAAATATTCCGTGTCTACACGTGGGTCGAAGATTACAGCGATGAATACGTCGCACGTGATTGGCTCTTGCGCAACATTGACGAGCGATTTGGCAAGGAAAACATCAACATTCCATTCCCAACTTCGGTTGAGTTGTCGGACAGTGTCTACGAACAGGCAGAGGTTACCAAGCAACGCTCTGCAAAGCGCAAGATGGTCCTCGAGCGTAAGAAACTTGACGAATCACGACTTGGTGCTCGTGCGGAAATTGAAGAGATTACTGAGAAACTCAAAGATGCTGATCTTCCCAAGAAGGAACGAGCTGAATTGGAAGAGCGCCAGCGTGAACTCAACACCATTCTGTCACAATTCGATCGTGATGGAGACTGATGCGTTCACACGCTAATTTGGCGGTGAGTTGAAACCCTTTGGGGCGTTGGCAACGATATGAGCGGTGGGATTGAACTTACAAATCCTGAGCGTCGGATGCTTCGTGCAATGCTCGAAGCACCGGATGCAATCCATTCATTGTCGCAAGTCATGAACGCTTGCAATTGGAGTGACCAAGCTGTAGCTGTTGGAGCAGGTCAAGGTTTGAGTGACAAAGGTCTTGCTGAAACACAAGAAAGCGTTCGGCGAACCATTCACCCAGGTAAAGAAGGACACAATGCGATTGCAAACGGATTGCTTGAGGCTCGCTTGTGGGCATGGATTTCATCCCAAGACAAACCAACGATGGCGAAATTGCAAGCGAAGTTTGAACGCCATGAGGCAGGACCTGGTGTTGGTTTGCTCAAGAAACTCGGTGTACAACTCGATTCTGGAACCTTCGTTTGTGAGGATTCATCAGCACTCAAATCTGAACTGCAAGCAAGAAACATGTTTCTTGCATCCCTTCCTGCAGATGAGGAGGATTTGTCAGAACGCCTTCTTGCTCACTTCAAAGGTCGTAAAGAATTGATTGAAGTTGTTGAACAGAAAAGCCGAGCATGGGTTCTAACGGATGCTGGAAAAGCCTTCTCGACGGATGGGCTTGAGGAGCGTAAACAAGTGTCAGAAATCACACCAGAACTTCTTCAATCTGGAGAATGGAAAGATGCTGAATTTCGATCCTTCGATGTGACACTCGAATCCACAACGCCTCGTACTGGACGTTCTCATCCAATGCAAGAATTGATTGAACGGATTCGAAGGATCTTCTTGGAAATGGGCTTTTCCGAACTCGTTGATGATTATGTTCAGACTGCAGGATGGAACATGGATGCTTTGTTTATTCCACAAGACCACCCCGCTCGTGAAATGCAAGACACGTTCTATCTTGACGATCCCAAATCCATTGATTTAGACCCAGAACTGGTCAAGAAATGGAAAGCCATTCACGTAGATGGTGGCGATACGGGGTCGATGGGTTGGTCGGGTTCTTTCTCAGAAGAAATCTCGCAGCGCGGACTCCTAAGAACACATACGACGGTCAATACGATTCAACATCTTGCCAACAATCCAAACAAACCATGTCGAGTGTTTTCGGTTGATCGAGTGTTTCGAAAGGAAGCAATTGACAGTACGCACTTGCCTGAATTCCATCAAATCGAAGGCATCATCATGGAGCCTGGAGCGAATCTCCAGATGCTCGTTACAACGTTGAAAACGTTCTATGAAAAGATGGGTTATCCAGAAGTCCGTGTACGTCCAGCCTACTTCCCATACACGGAACCAAGCCTCGAAGTTGAAGTGAAGTGGAAAGGCAAGTGGCTCGAACTTGGAGGCGCTGGCATCTTCCGTCCTGAAGTTACCGAACCACTTGGTATTACATCGCCCGTTTGTGCTTGGGGCATGGGGTTGGAACGACTCGCTATGCTCGTTCTTGGCTTGGATGATATTCGTCAACTGTACATCTCAGATTTGGAATGGTTACGCAACCAACCATTGATTTGATGTAGGCTTAATCCTAATAAACTACGATGTGAACGTTTCACCATGTCACAAGGCATGCACCTATCAAACACTGAAACGATTCCTGGAAAACTCATCACCGCATCATTCGGCCTTGTACAAGGCTCGACCGTACGTGCGAAGAACGTCTTCAAAGACTTCGGTGCAGGATTGAAAAACATGGTCGGTGGAGAGCTTAAAGCGTACACTGAACTGCTTCAAGAATCACGAAACGAAGCTCTTCAACGCATGATGATGGATGCTCAAGCACGTGGTGCCAACGCCATCGTCAACGTCCGATTTGCAACATCCGCTGTTTCTGGCGGTGCTGCTGAATTATTTGCGTATGGAACTGCAGTTACTGTTCAATGAGGCGGTCGTTTGGAGATTATCCTCATTCTCTACTTTTTGCCGTTGTTTATCTTCGGTATTATGCCAACATTCGGTTCATGGGTGTTTGGAAACTGGCATCAAGGAAAAATTCTTGATCGACTTGCCAACGAAGAGAAGGCACTCAACGATTCAGGTGCAGGAAACCCGATCAACAACCTCTCGAAACCAAGTCAAACCGGCGACATTGAAACCTCGATGCTCGTTATGTCCAGCATCTCCGTAGGCCCATCATGGTGGCAAATGATCACTGGTGGATGGAAGAATTTCTTTGGTGGTAAAATCGAATCGTACGACAAGATGCTTGGATATGGTCGTCGTAAGGTCCTCCATGACATGCGTGTTCAAGCGCTCAACCAAGGCTTTGACGAGATCATCAACGTTCGTGTTGAAACAGCGATGATTACCAAGAAGTCCAAAGCAGATGACAAAACCGCTGCTTACGAATTCATTGCATATGGCACCGCGATTAAGTATGTCAGGTCCTAAGGTTAAGTAGTAAATCGCTCCCCAAGTATCTTGGGGAACACCTATGGCAAATGAAAAATTAATCGCTGGAGCAGTCATGATTCTATTGAATTTGGTCGTTTTAGCACCGATTGCAACAAGTATGGTAGAAGGCGCAGTTGAAGACAACTTTGAAACATGGCCTTACGATGAAGCATGTGCTGATTCTGACTGTACAACTGCTGAAAAAGACTGGGCAACGTCCACCTCTGACCGCAGTTATTACGCTTGGAACTTGACCAATGCGGATGAAGTGATGGCTGGAGGCGATCCAGTCTACAAGAAGTTGGGTCCATTCGATTATGAGATCACAACAACTCGAAACATCATCGCATTCGACAAGGAAGCGGGTACACTCACGTATGATGAATCCAAGGTATTTACTTGTGCAATGGACGATCCCGAAGATTGTAACACACCAATTACACAACTCAACATTCCGTTCCAACCTCAGGTTGTTGGTGCAACAGGACTGGTTGTTGAAGGAATCATGGATACGACCAAGGTCGCCTTCACTACGGGAATGCTTGCAAAAGACCTTGAGAGCATGTTCGCTGGTGCTCCAACCGCTGCAGCTATGACTCAGAATCTCGCAGACACTTCTGCGGGAATCCAAGAAGATATGGGATTGGATGCTGCAACAGCAGATGCCGCTGCAGCCGCCGCACTAGCCGACCATTTCTGGAGTTTGTATGACGGTTCTTTTACCGCTAGTCAAACCGTCAATTACTCTACTGCATTCAACCTTGGTGAAGATTTCGCAGCTAACTTCGCTGGCGATACCAACATCGACATGAACTATGCATTCTACTCTGCAATGGGTCCTGGTGGAGAAGATCTCTCACTTACAGGTGCTCTCGGAGCAACCATGCTTGCAGGACACTGCAGTTCTTTCCCAACCGATCCTACCAACCCTGTTGACGTAGCGAACGCATCCATCCGCGCAACTATCTGGAATTACGCCGGTGCAGATGCCGCAACGACTGTTGCTCGCGATTGGGCAATGTGTGCCGGAGTCGGCACCACATTCCAAACCCTTGGTGGAGGAGACTCTGATTGGATGCTCGATCAAACCGGTACTGCAGTCGATGCATCGACTCGTCTTGCTCACATGGGCATTGTAACTGCTGACGGCAGTCCAGTCGACAACATGCTCGCAATGGGTGTTCTCTTTGGAAATCCTGCTGATGATGAAGTCACTGGAATGTTGGAAGTTGTAGGCACAGAATACGGAGTTGCTAACTTCCTTACAATGGATGCTGAGGCTGCAACTGCTCTCTACGGAATCGATGCAGCAACCCATGGTGCATTGGCAATGTGGGCTCTTGGTTGGATGACCGATCAAACTTCTCTTCCAATGATTCTGCTCGGTGGCAGTGGTGACATGACCGCATCATTGTTCGTTGCAACCAGTTTTGGTGCTGAAGATCCTTTGAATGGAGGCTATCTTGAAGCCAGCATCAATCTCGGTGTGGAATCAATGGATGGTATGAGTTACTGGGAAATGATTGGTGGTGAAGCAATTGCTCTCACACCTGAACAATCGACACACATTCTCTACAATGAATCACTTGGTTTGACGACCCGCACTGGAGCTACCTTGTTCTTGTTTGGTGAATTGACAGGAAACACCGCACCTATGCTCGGTGGCGGGCCATGGACCAACCAAACGATTGCAGCATTGTATGGTATCGAGCCTACAGAAGCCGATGCATTGAGTGCATTAGTAAACACCGTCTATCAAACGATGGTTCCCGGACAACTCATGGCAATGCAAAGTCCTGGTCAATACATGACCATGCCACTGAACAGTTGGCTCTACGGTTGGTTCGACCCAGTGAGCATGATGGTTGCTGATGACCCAACCGCTCCTTCCGCAGGATGGGCAAAGTTGGAAACCAACGAAACCTACTACGGATCTGGTGGCGTCTCAACAGGACCTGCAACAGTCTACGTCAAGTGTACTGGGCACAACGCTGATTGCGAAAAGGGTGAAGCAGTCTCCGAAGATGGTTCAAACGAACTCTCATGGAGAAGTACGGAAGTCATGAACAGCACAGGCGGACTTATCACCGTTGTAACACTCAATGGAACTACTGGTGGCTTCCTCACTGGTAGTGGTGATATGGTCAATGCTGGTGGCTATGCAGTTACTTCTGTTGATTGCAGTGGTACTGGTGAAGTCGAGGGAATTCCTGTTGACAAGTGCTCTGCAACTGTCGATCCAACCAAGACGCCAATCACAGCGAAACTCATCAACAGTGGTTCTCTTCTCGATGCAATCACACCTGCACTTCCTGTGTACTTTGGAGCTGATATCAGTTTGAAGTCTGAAGAAATTTCAGGACTCATTATTTCTGGTAGTTCCACTTCAACCTTCTATCTTGATACACGAACTGGAACTGATCTTGCTACAGAACCGACAATGGATGATCTCCAAGAGGTCTTCCAGATTGTCCAAAGTTCAGCGATTGAAGGTGAGGATGCTGAAGAGATGGAAAGTTCCATTGTTCAGAA
>CEUM01011108.1_pt1 | contig 14741 bp, 12 predicted proteins | sample 356421 | NCBI WGS metagenome assembly CEUM01 (sample SAMEA2622716, study PRJEB7988) | marine metagenome | biome: marine biome (ENVO:00000447); feature: surface water layer (ENVO:00002042); material: "saline water (ENVO:00002010), including plankton (ENVO:xxxxxxxx)" | depth 5 m | reverse complement strand
CTTGTACATAACACCTCTAAGCGGTTCTAATTATTCATCCAATCGGTAACTTTTGGAATGAAATTGATTGAATAACAATCTTAGGTCAATCTACGCTTGGAGTTTTACTTTCAATTTCTTTTTGAGCGGTTTGTTGCCTGAGGAGTTCTCGTATGACTTCGGGAGTTAGGGCACCGTTTTTGGCAGCAATCTGAATAAATTCTTTCTGTGAATTTGTCAAGATTTCTAAATTCACTCTTTTGGAATCTACCTGCCTAGCAATTCTTTTTGCCTTTTCTTCCTGAACCTTCGAGAACAATTTCATCGCACGGTTGGCCTTCGAATTTTTGTTATCTTCGATAATCGTATTTCTACGCTGTTTTTGGTTCAGTCCAGATTCTAGAACCGCTTCTTGTTTACGAAGTTCCTTCAACTCACTCTCTAGTTCGATTTGAATTGAACTTCTCGCCTCTGCCCTCGCAACATTTGTTTTAGATTCGATTTCTGCAATTCTCAATTTTTCTTTTTGCTTTGTACCTGCAATCACGGAATTGATGACAGATTCATTTTGCTGAATTTTAAAACCAAGGGATGCAACATTGGCCTTGATATTCTCAGATTCGGTTTGGTTGAAGTTTGGATAAGCCTTCAGTAAAGTGAACCCTAGGTTTGATAGTAGATTTTTCATTTGAATTTCGGTTGTTAATTCAAACTTATCTAGCGTGGTTGAACTTCTTAATTCAGCAATAGATTCGCACGATGAAATCATCGGAGAGACAACTCTAGATTGAAGTTCGGTTGCAATTACCCTAACCACATCATCTCTTGTCAATGTTGTAGTATTGTTCGAAAAATAATTCAATAATTTTGGTACGTTTTCTAGATCTATGCGCATCCTCAGATTTGCATTTCCTAAGACTTGTTCTCCAGTGGCAAGGTTTCCCTCGAAAGGAATCCAGTAGTCCATTGGACCAGTCATTGCAAACAACAGTCTCCTGTCCTTCGCAGTTACACCAAGTTTGTCACCGGCCCAGCGAGTAAAACCTCCGGCCAAATTTTTGACCAGTGTTTCTGTGATTATATCTCCAATTTTTCCATCTACAATCAGCGCACAGGCTTCATTTGGTTTCAATACAGTCTCCTGGTTTGAAATTGTTTGAACCTTCTTTGTATTCACTAATCTTGCTACGATGCTAGGATTATTTCTCCATACGTAATTCATTTTTTCACTTCCTTTTTTTCTTTTGGCTTAGTCCTGCCAGAATATTTGCTCGAGCTCCAAAAAAACCTCTGCAACTTGTAACAAGTTGTGTTGTATGTAATACCAATTGTTGCTCGTTCCCCTCTTGCAAAGCGATTGATTGCTCAGCACTATTTGCCAAGTTAACCGCTTTTGTGACCATATCAATCACATCATGGTCATGCTTAATCAATCGCTTGAGTTCGCCCCTTGTTGGTGATTTTTGACCGGACAAAAAGGCATGCTGCATGCCAGAGACTGACTTGTTGACATCCTCGATTAAATGATCACATTCTTCCATGCAAATTTTTGCTTTTTGGGCTAAATCTAGATTTCCTTCCCTGTACTGATTTTCCAAAATAATTTGCATGTGATTTCGGATTCTTCCCACAGCTCTAACAATCTCATTGCGTACCATTTTGTCAACTTTGATTCTAGAACCCTTTGTGTAGCCACTATAACCTACCAATACTAATTGTACGCCTCTAACATATGGTAATACTTCTACAGGTAATCCAATCATCGTGTTCACATATTAATATGAACATAGAAGGTTATCATAGTAATGGTCATTCCATTGATAAAACAACATCTGCGAATAGTTGAGCAATTGATTTGTTATGGGTTACTAATATTGCAGGACAGCCCCTTTTCTTCAGCAAATCTCTGACATCTTTTGCTAATTTTTCAGATAAATCATCGTCTAAAGAACTGAACGGTTCGTCGAGCAGTAGCACAGATGGATTTGCCAATAGTGCTCTTGCAAGGGCTACTCTTTGTCCTTCTCCTCCGGATAATGTGTCAACTGCTCTCTTCTCGAAACCGGGTAATCCTACCTCTGTTAGTGCAGTTGAAACGTTTGCCTGCTTATCACCTAATTTCAGATTTCTTTCAACATTTAGATGGGGGTATAAGACAGGCCTTTGGAAAATCAGTCCTATCCCTCTTTCTTCTGGTAGCATTTTTGTCATGTCTGTACCATCGAGTAAGATTTGGCCTTCATCTAAGGTCTCTAATCCGCAAATGCACCGCAGCAGAGTAGTTTTTCCACAACCACTTGGTCCAGTTATTGCAACGATTTGACCTGGGTCCAAATCGAGGTCGAATTCCTCAAACAAGTTCTTCTCAAAGGTTTTTGATAGCCCAGTACATCTCAACATCAGAACATGCCTCCATCTCTTTTTGGTCGGAATTTCTCACTAGAAATAAACAAAACCAATGCAATTAGCATTAGGACTGAAGATACTGCATTTGCAGCAGGTGGAACCAATGGCTCATTGTAGGGGAAAGCACGGATGGAATCAATCATTACCGGAAGAGTTGTCCAGTCTGAATTTCTTGTGACTACCCAAGATGCACCAAATTCACCAAGCGACATTGCAATTGTAAAAATTGCTGCTACTAGAATTGAACCTCTGAGCATTGGAAGTTTGATCAAAAAGAATCTCTTAATTCTCGACATTCCCAAAGTTTGTCCACACTCGTCATATTTCGCATCTAGGGACCTAATCGCTGGTAATACGATTCTCACAACAAACGGTGTTGTAATCATTATGTGTGCTATCACTGGTGTTAGCCATAATGAATAGAAGAACTCAGGATTTATCTTAATCATACCAAGCATCACACCTAACCCAATCATGACACTAGAAACTGCGAATGGGAGCATGGTAAATACATCTAGGGCCCTTGCTAAACGCGGTGAATTTCCTTCCAGATCACTTATCGTTTGAGCTAAAGTCCAACCCAGTGGTAGAGCGATTGTTAGGCAAATTAAGGCATAACCGATTGAATTGTACAAAGCATCCCATCCCGAAGGCAACGAATTAGTTGCTGAGAATGCGTAGTTCCAGCCTTCAGTACTCCAGTATGTCCGTGAACCGTCTACATTAGTTTCTGTGACTCTAAATGAAGAGATAATTAGGGTTGCCAAAGGTATTACAGAGAAACAAATGGCAGGGATAATTACAAACCAACCAACCTTGTTTTTTCTTTTCACAATTTTTTCATTAGCGGTTGGTAGTAGACTCTGTCTTCTGTTTTGTAACCACGTCATCAACCAAAGTGAGAATAACAGAACTGTAAATTGAATTAGTGACGAACCTAGAATCACTTCATTTTTCGATATCATGTAACCTGGTATACCCGCAGATGAGCCGATATCTGCCATCATGCTTTCCAGAGTGTTCTCTCCTAGGGTTATCCATTTCACTAGAGCAAATGAGGTAAATGAAAATACGAATGTCATACATGCTGCAGCAGCAATTGAAGGAATCAATAGTGGAAACCACAGGTGTCGGAACCTACCAAATTTGGTTCGACCTTCGGGAAGTAATCGTAATTGCTCCTCGAGACTTGGATCGAGAGTTGAAAGAACAGGTTCACAAAATCGAATTACAAGTGATAGATTGAACCATGCATGCGCTATGATTAGCACCCAAAACCAAGTTTTGCTATCACTTCTTATGTTTAGTCCGCCATCTCCGATGAGGTGCATGAAACCCATCGCTGCAACGATAGATGGCATTACGAAAGGCATTGTTAGTAAAGAGCGCATTATGGTCTGAAAAGGCCATTCATATCGTCCCAATTGCCATGCAATAGGTATTCCTATTGCAAGTGTTGCTAGTGATGAAAAAACAGCCTGCATCATTGTAAACTGGAATACTCCTTTGGAAATGTAGTTTGCATTAAGCGACGAAATCCAAGCAGTTACATCAAACCCTGCGACCCAGACTAGTCTGTCTACGGCGAGCCAAAGTGGGATTACGATTAGCAGTGAATATGTTGTTACTGCAACATAAGCCACTAGCTTAGTTTTCATATCAAGCAGCAACCATTGCTTCGTTCCAATCTTCAAGCCATGCTTCCATGTTTTCAGCTATTTCTGAAGCGCTAATTTCCGCGGCCTGGGTTGGTACTGTAGAATGGAATCTGTATCCTTTTTCTTCTGGGAGGTCTGTGTCTATTAGGACTGAATACATGAAATTCTCAGTTGGCATTTTCACGTTTACCTCGTCTGAAAGAAGATATTCAATGAATTCAGATGCAGCCCCAAGGTTTCCTCCTTGAACAGCACTTGCATACTCAATTTGATGGAAAGCAGCCCTTGGTAAATCAAGGGCTGCCGATTTGGTCCAGTTGTCGTTATACCACGACTCTACTCCTGGAGAGTGGCAATAAGATACAACCATGTGAGCATCGCCGACATATCCCTCGATATATTCCCCATAACCGCCAGTGTAATGCGTGACGTAAGCCTCTGTCCAGCCACTTGTGATGATAGCATCATTGGATTCCATGGCAGTCCACCAATCTGTCCAATCTGTTTGGTTGTCTGCATCGTTGGCAAAGTAATCCACAGTTGCTGTCATGAATGCTCTGCCAGGGCTGCTTGTCTCTGGAGAAGGAATTGCGACCTTACCTCTCCATTCTTCTTGCGTTAGGTCCCACAACGATGTCGGAACTGACAGGTTTACTCCATCAACCATTTCAGTGTCATAATTTAGGCACATATATCCCTGGTCGAATGGGACTGCTAGGGGTCCGTCATACGCACTTAGCGCCTTGTCAGATATGTTTGAAACTTCAGCGAAATGTTGCCACAATACATCATTATCAATTGCGGTCTGAAGATACGTGTTGTCCAAACCTATTGCAAGATCTGCGACTTGGTTTCCTTTGTATTGAAGCAAATGGCTCAATACTGAACCCGCATCATCTAACTTCATCAATTCAACTTCATATCCTGAAATGTTTTCAAATTCAGAAATTAATTCATCGGTCAGGCCTGTTACGTCATAAGTTACAATGACTAACTCACCATCATCTTCCCAACTATATTCCTCAGGAGCAATAACTTCTCCATCATCTATCGTACTTTCAATGGTTTCACTAAGGCACCCTGAAAGCATCATTATTGTCATTAATAAGCAAATTGTTGTTACTCTTTTTTCCATATCATCACCTCAAAGCATCGATACTATTCTGTGCATCCTGTCAACCAATTCAAGTGGATTGTGTGCGAGTATGTACAGAGCTGGTTCCCATCCAAACGCTCCTTCATCCAAAATCACATCTATGCCTTGGTGAGGTACCAATTCGCCCTTTGGAGCAAAAGTTAGATTCAAGTCTAAATCCTCACATATGGCCTCTACTTTTTCGTTGTCATTTCCAGGATGAATGTTTAGGATAGCGGTTTTTTTGTTGTCATGAACCCTTGCGTCAATCAACATGTTCGCCAAATGATTTGAGACTCCAAACCTTGGAGTTTCGTGATGTCTTATTTTACCTTCTACAACGGTAATTTTTCCTGGGAATGCAGCTACTTCTGCCTTCGACCGAGAGTTCTCTAGGCAGCATGCAATATTCATTCCGACAGCAGGCATTACTTCTTTGAGACGATTTACGTCGATTCTAGAAACAGCCCATTCTAATCTCTTGAGTAGGGAGGTTTGCTCTTGATCAGAATCTAGGTCAGTTCCGGTCAGAGATTTGTCAAACCGGAGAACTTGGCCTGGCGCAAATGCCACTTCCATCACAAAGCGAGTACGACTGGGTTTGGCGCCCGGTCCCAATTGCCGAAGCGCCATTGAAATTTCATGAGCCCATCCATCAATTGTCGATTCGTCTGAGGTACCAGCCAATTCTGGTAAATTCCTGTGTGCCATTCTCGAGATTGTGGACTGTGTAGATCCCAATATGTCTGCTATTTCTGCCTGAGACCAGTTTGCAGCTTTCAAATTCCTTGCAAGTTGCATATGCAAGCGTTCGAGCCACCCAGAGCCATCACGTCCTAGCATGGCAGTCTGTCAGAGTCCTTACTATTCAATATTGCTAGCGAAAAATGCAAATTGCATCAGATTCTATAAGGGCCTCGAAAAATCGGTCTTCTCTGAAAAACCAAAACCGGCATACTGCATTTATTGAAAATTCTGTTTTCTTAGGAATTATTTGGGCAACCGTATCAAAAATTTGTCTAGCTTATTTTCACAGGATTTAATTCTTTGATTTTCAGTGAATTAATATTCAAATTCGAATATGTATGCAATTATGCTTCGCTAATATGCAAAACGAATAACAGCGTTTAGTGCACCGTTAATAACAAAAGAGTGGCCGAAATACTCCTTACTTTTCACGTACTGCTAAGCGCAGAGTTCTAAACCCGCCTACACTTGGGGCAATTTGGGGGAAAACTATCGATTCAGAGTCCGATGCCTTTCTTGATGAGGTTATGAGCAAGATACGCTCTTACCTTGAGGGCAAGGGCAATGTAACTGATTTTATTTCACAGTCAAGTTTGCGAAAAACCTCAGACCTCTCATTACCCCTTGAGGGACTTGGGCTTGAAAATGCATTATCAGACATTGACAACTTTCTGAAGCACAGTGTAAAGACAAATCAACCTGGTTTCATGAATCCTCTTTGGGGAGGAATAAACATCGCTGCATTTGCGGGCGAAGTGATTGCAACTCTTGCAAACAATTCGATGTACACATATGAACTGTCGCCAATGGCTACCTTGATTGAACAAGCTTTAGTAAAACGAATGTGCGAAATGGTGGGATTTTCTGATGGAAATGGGACCCTCACAACTGGAGGCTCAAATGGTAACATGATTGGCATGATGTGTGCTAGATACATCATAGATCCTCTCGGGCAACAGCGCGGTTTTGATAGTGGAAATTTGGTTAGTTTCGTGTCTGAAGAATCACACTACTCAGTTTTGATGGCAGCAAATGTACTCGGGATTGGATTTGATAATGTGGTCAAAGTTCCATGCGACTCCGATGGAAGAATGCGTGTAGACAAGTTAGAAGAGGAGATTAACAGGTCTAGAGTCAATGGCCAAACTCCATTTTGCGTTATAGCCACATCTGGAACAACAGTTCGAGGCGCATTTGACCCGCTCCGGGAAATTGCAGAGGTATGCTCTAATCAGAATATATGGCTTCATGTAGACGCTGCGTGGGGCGGTTCCTGCCTGTTTAGTAACAAACTACGGGTCCTCATGGACGGAGTAGAACTTGCAGATTCAGTATGCTGGGATGCGCATAAAATGATGGGTTTACCTCTTGTCTGTTCAGCGTTTTTAATCAAAAAACCAGAAATATTGAGGAAAATTTGCTCCCATGGAAACGTCGCACACTACCTCTTCTTGGGCGATGCAGAGGATGTCGATTTAGGCCGAATCAGCCTTCAATGTGGAAGAAGAAACGACGCTCTGAAATTATTCCTCTCCTGGAGAGAAAAAGGAGATGCAGGCTGGGCAAGACTGGTTGAGAATTACATTGCATTGGCAGATTACTTGCAAATGAGGGTCGAGAATCATCCTAATCTCGAGATGATGTCAACCAGACAATGGTCAAATGTTTGTATCAGATACACTGCAGAATCTATCGATCACGATGAAATTAATTCAACACTACGTGACAGACTCGTGAAATCCGGCAACTTCATGATCTCACAATCAAATATTGGAGAAAATACAATACTACGTCCAGTCATAGCCAACCCCTCGGTTCGCAGAGAAACAATAGATGATTTAGTCGATGAAATAACGAAGATTGGTGAGGATATTGTTAGAGGCATCCCATTTTCAAACTAGGTACACTGAGGTTTCGCCATGACTCCGGTTGGGAAACCAAATTGGTGGGATGCTGCGAGAGAATTCCTTCTTCAGGACGAATTACTAGCGCCGGTAGTTGAGAAATATTCTGAAGGTTCACTCTATGGTAAAGGCGATTTGTTTGCAACATTTGTGAATTCTATTGTTGGTCAGCAAATTTCTGTAATTGCAGCAGAAGCAATATGGAATAGGTTGAAGGACAAAGTCGGAGAAATCACTCCAGAGAATATTTCTTCATTTTCTCATGAAGAGATTGCGGCATGTGGATTGACTAAATCAAAAACTAGCTATATCCTAGGTATAGCAAATAATCCAGAAGAATTCCTTAATCAAAATTATTCGGAAATGACAGATGAAGAGATACACAAACACTTCATTACTTTCAGAGGTATTGGGCCTTGGACATCTGAAATGCTAATGATATTCTCTTTGCTGAGGCCGAACGTATTCAGCGTCGGAGATATTGGTCTAGTAAAAGCGGTCAAAATTCTCAATCCAAGAATCAAAACCAAGGAGGAAGTCCTCAGTGAAGCAGAGAGATGGAGTCCTTACAAAACGGCAGCTTCGTGGTATTTGTGGAGAATGTTAGACCCGGTGCCAGTGGCCTACTGAAAATACAAAATAGTAGTCACAAATCCAAAACCCGATGGAGTTTGCTTGGTATTCTATCTGTCTAGTTCTAGCATTTGCTTTTACGAGATGGTTTACCGAGAATTTCAAAATACACATCAGAAGCGAACGCTTGTGGTTGCACCATTGGATAATGGCTTCAATAGCCATGATTGGTTTACTTGTTGCAAACATAGATTCCGTGTTTGTTTGGGGTGGTTTGACAGGAATCGCTCTAGAGGGTTTGGGAAGAAAAAACTGGTCAATCTCTAGGAAATGATTTCGTGCATTTCTCAGTGATGATTTAATGCTTAATTACTTTACAAGGGAATATGGCAACCGGTGACCCAGTTAGGACAGCATTGTACGATGAGCACGTCGCACTAGATGCTAACATTGTTGATTTCCACGGTTTTGAACTACCTATTTGGTATTCGAACATCACAGAAGAACATCTGGCTTGCAGGTCAAGTGCGGGCCTGTTTGACGTTTCCCACATGGGTTCGTTTAGTTTCAAGGGTGAGAACGTAAGGCAATGGTTGGAGTCAATAGCAACACAAAAAGTCACAGCTATAGAGCCTGGCCGGTGCGCTTACACTCACTTTCTTGACCACGATGGATATTTGATAGACGACATGATTTTTGCAGTAGTATCTGAAAATGAAATTCTTGGAGTTCCTAATGCGAGTATGATTCCAGTCATGTGGGAGTGGTTCACTTCACTACTACCTGAAGATGGCTCAGTTGTTTTAGAAGACTTATCGCCAGATACTAGCATAATAGCGCTTCAAGGTCCAGATGCAAAGAGATTCTGTGAGGTGACACTTGGTCTTGAAAATCATGTTGGAAGATTCAGGTGGGCTAGAATCCAAGAAAACGAATTAGAAATTACAGGTTGGATTCAAGGAACTGGCTACACAGGTGAAGCCGGGTACGAGATTTTCATCCCTAATTCCGATGCACCAAAATTGTGGCGTAGTCTTGTTGATGCGGGTGCAACACCAGTAGGATTAGGGGCAAGAGATACCTTGAGGCTGGAGAAGGGGTTCCTGCTGTCTGGTGTTGATTTTGCATCTCCGAATCTAGATGAGAATACTAACTTGCACAGAGATTCTTGGGAAACTAACGTACCATTTGGTTTGGATACTGAGCATGATTTCGTAGGTAAAGTTCGCGTCATTTCTCATTCGGAAAATGATGCAAGGTTATGGGGTGTGAAGCAACTAGAAAAAGGTCCACTGCCAAGGGGTGGAAAAATCGTTGAAGATGTGGATGGCAACCAAATTGGAACTCTAACCAGTGGTGCTCCCGCACCATCTCTAGACCGAACTGGAATTGGCCTAGGTTACATCTCCGGAGTTAGTCCAGGTGATGAAGTGATGATTGTCGCCTCCCCGAGGAAAAAAGTCAGAGCGAAAATAGTGCGGCCCCCTTTTGTCTGATAGGCAAAAGGCCGTTGTTTTGATGAAGCAGACATGTTACGGAGTAACATGCGCCGAGCATTGTCTCTAGGTATTCTTGCCTGCTTGCTGCTTTCTCTAGCAACTCCTATTGCAAAATATACCCCAGTAGAAATAATCGTTGAGGAGATTAATCCAAATCCAAGAATCATTGATGATTCGGAATTAACATTAGGGCAAATCGAGGCATTGAACTCGGTTGGTATGTCTAGATCTGCAAATACAAACTGGTCAGCAACCGGAGGTTCTAACGAGGTAGATGAAATATACGAAATGGTATTTGATTCTCAGGGTAACATCATCGTCTGTGGAACGATTTACCAAGTTTCACAATTTGGTGCGATCACAGTTTACACCCAGGGTGAGGGAGATATTCTCATTGCAAAATTATCCAAAGATGGTACATGGCTTTGGGCGGTATCAACTGGAACTGCAACCTACTATGATGAGTGCAGAGGAGTAACTGTGGACTCGAATGACGACGTATATGGAACCGGATATTTCCAAGGCTCAGTAGACTTCAATGGGACGGTAATCACCACGACAGGATTCGATGGCTGGGTAGCCAGAGTCAACAGCACAGGTCAATTTGATTGGGCAATGAAGTTCGGTGGATTCGACGTAGACGTCGGATGGGATGTTGTAGCAGACAATTACGATAATTTGTATGTTACAGGTTATTACCAAAATTTGACAGAATTCAATACAAGTCAATTAGTCGATTACACCCAATCCGGTAACTCCAAGTTTTTCGTTGCATATTACAATTTTTCAGCTCAAGGATGGGATTGGGCTAAACATTCGACTGGTGCTGGTACCTCTGTCCCATTCCAGTTAGTTCACGAATCTTCTACAAATTCAGTATACATTGCTGGATACAATACTGGTAGTGAGCAGTGGGAAAATGGTGGATTCACCTCTAGTCCTGCTGGAACTTGGGCCGGTTTCGTTGTCAAATATGCAGATAACGGCAGTTTGTTGTGGGGTCGATATACCGATAGCACTCAGTGCGTACTTGGCTCTAATTGTGGTGTATACTTCAATAACATCGTTATGCACCCATTCGGTGGCATTGTTGTTGGTGGAAACTATGTACAAAATTACAAGCAACAAGGTGGAGCAGTCAAAGCAGGATTTGGTGACTGGGATGTATTGGTATTGAGGTATGATGAGAATGGTACACAGTTGTGGACATTTGGCGCTGGTAGTGGAGGCGACGATAGAATTCAATCCCTTTCTGTCAACCTAAAAGGACAGGTTCAATTTGGTGGAAATCATATTGCAAACATGACTTTCGATAATTACAATCTTGGAATGAATTACTCAAACGGATACTATGACGGGTTTATCGCACAATTGGATAACAACTCTGATTTCCAATGGGCATTGAGCATAGGGGGCGTTGGTAACGATACAGTTGGCGCTCTCTTGACCTTTAGCGATGGCTCAGTCCTTGCGGGTGGTGATTTTAGTGGCACTGTTTGGTTTGGAAATACTCCAAAAACAGCAAGTGATTCGGACATTTTCGTCTGGAAATTCCAGCATGATAAAGATGGAGATGGGATAAGAGATTATGTAGATAATTGCTTGAACAAACCAAATTCGAATCAGAGTAATTACGATCAAGATCTCCGTGGAGATGAATGTGACAATGACGATGATAATGACGGCTTACATGACGTATTGGACGATTGTCAATACGGCTTCACAAATTGGAATCAATCCAATACATCACTAGACCATGATTCTGACGGATGCAACGATATTGAGGACGATTTAGATGATGATAACGACGGTATTCTTGACATTGATGACAACTGTCCAACAGGAGTTTTAGACTGGACTGTGGATAATTCTACTGATCTTGACAATGATGGATGTAGAGATTCCGACGAGGACCTTGACGATGACGGGGATGGAGTCTTAGATGTCAACGATAACTGCCAATTTATGGTAAATCCTCTACAGGAAGATTTCGAACTTGATGGCATTGGAGACATATGTGATTCTGATGATGACGGTGATGGATTGAGCGACATTATTGATGACTGCCCACAAGGTGCTACAAACTGGACCTCAGAATTCCAAACCGACAAAGATAGCGACGGATGTGAGGATGAAAACTCGAACGAGGACCCTGATGATGATAATGATGGCATTCTCGACGAATTTGATGAATGTCCAAGAGGCGAAACAGATTGGATCTCTTCACAAAACAACGACAGAGATGGTGACGGTTGTCGCAACGATAACGAGGACAACGACAACGACAATGACAGTATAATCAACGAGGTTGACCAATGCAAAAATGGTATCACTGATTGGAGAAAGAATGCAACAAACGACAATGACGGTGACGGTTGCTTGGACGACCGTGAAGATAATGACGACGATAATGATGGATTCTCAGATAGTGTTGATTTCTGCCCGTTGCAGGAAGGAACAGCAACCCAAGGTGGGGCGAAGGGTTGCCCTGACTTCGATTCAGACGGATGGGCAGACCTTGTAGATGATTTCTTGCAAGATGAAACTCAGTGGAGCGATGGAGACGGTGACGGGTTTGGAGATAACCCACTCGGTACAAACCCAGATGACTGCCCATTCTTCTTTGGTAACTCAACACAAGACCGTACCGGATGCATTGACTCAGATGGTGACGGGTACTCCGACCCTGAAGTCGCTTGGACTGTCGCCATGGGTGCCGATGCCTTTGTCGATGAGCCAAGTCAATGGGCTGATGCTGACGGTGATGGCTACGGAGATAATTTCGATGGAGTCAATGTTGATTTCTGTACCGACAAAGCGGGTACCTCAACAATCGACCGCTTTGGATGTCCAGATTTAGATGGAGATGGGTATTCAGATCCGGATGCTTTCTGGGCCGAGGACAAATGGACTTCACTGGGTTACGGCCCAGATATCTTCATTTTCGACCCTACTCAGTGGTATGACACCGACAAGGATGGGTTTGGAGACAATTGGGGCAATCCTGCTTGGAATAAGTCAAGAGATCCTAGTTGGCCAGGTGTCTTCGTTGAGAATGCAACCTCTGCAGACATGTGTCCACTTGTTTCTCCTGATGGGAGATTCGATGATGACATCAACTATCCAGGATGCTTGCTAAATGAGCCAAGCGATGGAGGCAAGAGCTTGACAGATGATTCAGCAGAATCATCAGATGATTCAGGGCTTGACACATTTACACTAATCGGAATAATTGGTGGAGTTGTAGTACTTGCGCTGGTGGGAGTAATTGTAGTTCTCTTGAAGAAGAAACCAGAGCCAAAGAAGAAGAAATCTTCACCTAAACCGCTGACTAACTTACCCGCACCAGATGCTCCTGCTCCAGCCCCTCTGCCACTATCAGAAGACGTGGATGAATACGGTGATGAAGCAGAGGATGAGAACACTGTAGGTTCATGGGAAGACCTACCAGCAGGGGACTACTTGGACCCGGATGAAAATGGTACAAATTGGTTCAAAGCAAATGATGGCGACCACTGGTACCAGAATTCAGACGGAACCTGGACAAAGTGGCAGGATTAAACAATAAGTCTCTCAATGACATTTTGGAATTCATGTTTGTCATTGCTGGGTTTAGGTTCGACTTCCATTTGGTAAGCTTCTAAAATTGCTTCAGCGATTTTTTCTGTATCCCCATAAGGTGCTACAGTTCCAATTTTCTCATTCAGACATAAATCGCCCATTGGAGTACCTGAATTTGTGATACTGGGAATTCCAAAGGCTGCAGCATCAAGCATTTTCGTTGGGATTGCTCCAAGTTGAATGTTAGCCCTCGAATCATCATACATAGCATACATCACACTAATGTCTTGCATCAAGTCACACAAATCAGATTCAACAAATTTGCCACGGTAATCAAGATTTGGAAAGTCATGAATCAACCGTTTTACGGCTAACCCATCCCCTGCTAAAACAACGCCGAAACCAGCAATTTTAGCCGCGTAAATTAAGTGTGATATTGACTCATATTCTCTTATTCTTCCGAAAAATCCCACCTTTTTGTCGTTACTTTTCATGTTTGATTGGCTCTCCCTTCGGTTCATAACACAAGTTGCTGATTTGCCAAATTTGCTGACCCAATCCCTGAAGTTTGGTGCTGCGACAATGATTTCATCAGCATGAGCAACTGCATCCTCAGCCTGCTTCAACATGCGATTTGATGCTAATTTATGCAGAGCACTTCGCCCTCTCATCAAAGGCCAAGTGAATGCCATATCGTGGATGTCTAGGACGGTTTTCCCTTGGAATTTTACACCCATTGAATCTGTATCGTTTAGGATCAATAGATCTGATTCAATTGAAAGATTCGAAATAAACTTCTTTTTCCTAATCCAGGTTTTTACTGAGTTATTTGTTGGTTTTTTCCCAATACGGTATCTGATAATTTTGTAACTAGATTTTCTTTCAATCTCTGGATGTTCAAACTCCCTATCCCATGCATGAATCTCAACTTTGTGTCCTAATTCTGCTAACCATGATGCGTGTCTTTCGACTCTAGGGTCTGGTGCGCACGAATTGGTTACCACCATCGCTACGTGCGCCATATTAGCTCTGAAATCGACCAATAATATTGGTTTGTTGCTAGACTAACATTCATTTTGGTCCCGCGCTACGAACCGAACAGAGGCCTGCCTATGGTTGACCAATTACCGAATCTCGGGCGAGAAAAAGAGATGCTAGAAGCAATGGGAATGTCGTCCTTGGATGACTTATTCGCTGATATTCCTGAGCGTGTAAAAATGACAGATGAACTTCCTCTTCCACCTCCACAATCAGAAGAAGAAATCATTGCAGATGCTCG
>CEUM01026797.1_pt1 | contig 14813 bp, 16 predicted proteins | sample 356421 | NCBI WGS metagenome assembly CEUM01 (sample SAMEA2622716, study PRJEB7988) | marine metagenome | biome: marine biome (ENVO:00000447); feature: surface water layer (ENVO:00002042); material: "saline water (ENVO:00002010), including plankton (ENVO:xxxxxxxx)" | depth 5 m | reverse complement strand
TCTTCGTGTTGCTCACGAGACGTCAGCTCCAACCAGTTGGCCGGATAACTGACACCGTTGGAGCTAAAGGCCTTGCCTTTTGTAAGGCGTTTCCCGTCAAGTAAAAGCATTAGTAGTTACCTGCTATGAATTAAATTTAGCTATTAAAGAATGGTGCCTTTATGTGGCGCGTGCAGTCTTGAAAGGATGCTCGGCTATTGCCATGAATACGTATTGAAGGTTGTTAGACCTGTTGTATTCAGTGGCGTTGTCTCTAAAGACGAACCCGTTACTCATGAAGTCAACGCCAAAGGTAGAGCCAACCGCGGCGTTTTGCCCTCTCTTGCTCTCAACATAACTCCTGTTGGCGTAAAGTGACTCCTGGTTCAGGTTGTATTTACCCCTCGCACTATCAAACATGATCCAACCTTCGTAGCTTGCATCTCCTGAGTTAGTTACTTTCTTTACTATCAAAAATGCGGGCTTGAATCCGCAGTAAATGAAGTTCTTTGCGCTCGTAGATTGATAGTCAGAAATAAGACTATAACCTTCGATAGAACTAAAGCAGTAGGCAATCCAGCTGTCATTAGTACCGTCATTAATGCTGAATTCGTGCTGGGTGGGGTATTGGGGCCACATAGAACTACTTACCTGAGCACTTGTATCGTTGAGGTAAAGCTTCTGAGTGTTTGTAATTTTGTGGTGATAAACCTGCCAGTATTGAGTTGAATCCCTACTCTTGGTCAGGATCATTTCAGGAGCATCACCGGTCAATCCATGAGCGACCGAAGTGGTGGCCGTAGGATTTTCCCAGGTAACAAAAGAGAATCCTGCGGTTTTATTAGCGCGAACAGTTGAGGAGGTTTGTGGGACGTTGGCAGGGGTTGCTGTGGCATCAACAAGGAGTTTCCCGTCTTTCTCTACGGCTGCCACCAATCCAGCAGCATTGGATCCACTAGGGCGCTCAACCTTGATGTACTCCAGCGTGCTGTTAGCAGGCAGGGTGTACCAAGTCGCTGTAGTTGAAGTTCCAATAGAAACCTCAGATCCACCTACAATTTTATACTTAACACCATTGGAATGGTTTGCTTGTGTTCTTGCATTAATCCTCATGCTGGTATAAGCAAGACCATTCGAAGGAGTCCACGTAATAGTGGCAGGGTGCGTACTTGCGTATACTTCCGTGGCAAGGTTGCCATCAAACATGGCACCGATGTAACTTAGCGATCCAGATGGACCGGTAAAGTCACTACTCCATGTCTGGCTTTGGTCGTAAATAGTGCTATTCAGGCCGCCAGCACTAATGGTGGCTAAATCACCGCCGTCCCATCCCCAGCCGACATACGTAGCAGTGGCCTTGTTGACCGCATCGCTATTGCCAAGAGTAAATCCATCAGAGTCAAAAGAAGTCAATGTGTTTGCGTAGGAAGCTTCGGCAATGTCTCTGTTCGCTCTAATTTCGTTAGTCGCGCCACGATTAGTATCAAACATAGAGTGATCTTCTGGTTCACTCCTGCTTTTTATCCACGCAAATTCTGGATCGAATTCGTATCCATCTCCAGTGCTATCAATCAACATCGAACCATCAACTTCAATGCCGCTGAAGCGTGGGTTTGAACTTCCACTTACAACAGTAATCTTTGTGATTGGCGACGTAACTCCTGAAACTTGAGCAAGATCAACGGCAGTCTGAGTTGTGCTTGTCACAACTGAACTTGTAAAGTCAGTTGTTCCGCCTGCATGGGTGACCGTAAAGCTAGTGCCACTATGCGTGCCATCACGGGCAGCCCAGATCTTAAATGAGTTAGTGAACGCAATAGGTGATGGTGGCTGCCACACGATGGTGGCACCATTTGCAGTAGCAGTTCTTACGCCGACACTAGCGGTGACATTTCTAAACGCCCGGTAAGCAGGGAAGGATGAATCAATATCACCTGTTACGTAATCGCTGTAACGAATGCCGCCACCGATGAGTTGAGTTCCCCCATTGCCAGTCCAGAGTTTGGCATCGAAGTGTTTTGAAGGCTTTTCAATCAGAGGATCATCGAAGTTTTGAGTGGTGAGCTCTTTGTAGCCAGTGTCAGCATCGCTATCCACCAAAATGGTTCCGTTTACCTCAATAGCTGCAACGTCAATATATTGACCAGACCCACCTCTAAAGACAGTAATTTCTTCAACACTTGTACCAGAATTAGTCAAAGGAAGAGTCACCCAGGAGAAACTGGTGTTAGCTGGAATGCTATGGGTTACTGTTCCAAGATTCCCTTTAACTTTGATAGGCTCGATACTTGACCCAGACTGCAAGTAAACTCGCAAACTTGTGACGTCAGTCAGATTGCCATACCACGTATAGTTCGAACTAAAGGTGGAATGACTCCCATATGTGGTTAGATCGCCGTCAAACAATTTTGTATGATTGTATGTCGCGTTAGTGCTTATACTGCCTATGACCAGACGGCTGTAATTGATTGGATACTTCCAAGGTCTTTGGCCAAAGTTGGCATGAAGTTTATAAGCATTATTTCCACCAGCATCTGTGCCAGCAGAAAAGAAAAATGGTCCTTGCGCTGTGTTAATCTCCCTTGAAAACGTGTTGTCGCCTACGATCACACCATTTCTATACCACGCAATTCTTGGCGTGCTTAAGTCGAAATTAACAAGAACACCTACAACATCGCCCGTGTAATATTTTCTAGAGCTCTCGCTTCCAGTTTGTCCAGTTGGATGATAAAGGACACCATTTTGGCGTAACAGGTAGGCACCAGGAACGCCGCTTGGGGAGACGTTGTAATAACCTTTGACTGATGAGCTGGCTATACCCAAGGCAAAATCATCGTTACTCAGATTTTCAGTGTCAAATTCCGCAAACCATTTACCGCTTGTAGGTAGCTGGATTGAAGCAACACAAAGCCCTCTTGCAGTTGATGAGGTGTTTGCGCTTCCAACCATGTCGCAGGTAAGCGCCCCGTTGCTCAAGGTGTATGTAGGACCATTGGTCAAATTTCGATGATCATTAATATTCCAAGTCGCATAGTTACCGATTACATCACCAGAATAAGTGGTTGTATTGGTAGGGGTATCTAGCAACCTGTCCAGTGCGCTGCTGGTTCTAGGAATGTCGATTGGATAAGGGGGATTAAATGCAGCCGTATATTTTGCGGTCGTGTAAATACGAACATCTGTCAGATAAAAATTGACATTGCTTTGGTAGGAGCCATATGCATGTCCTCCGATCAAGCCCCGACTGTTAGAAGTAATCCCGCCTGAATTGGTCTGGGTATTCAGCAACATGCCGTTGCCAAACAAACGGACTTTGTTATTGCTGTCTCTGGAAACAGCAACGTGAGTCCATTCGTTTACCGGGAATGCTGCATTAGTGTTTGATCCGTCATAATTGAACTTAAAGTCCCAACCCTGCGAAACTTGCAACCTCAACATAGGCTTGTCGCCAGTTATCCCCTGAAAGCCAATATCGATCCAGCCTGCTCCGTTGTTGCCAGCGCTACGACTTGAGAAAATAGTGGCGCCATAGCCATTAGTCTGCGATGAGCTGGTTAGCTTGACCCAAAACTCGATAGTGAATTCAGAGCTAGAGGCAGAGATAGAATCCCAAACGTTTGTACTAAAGCTTCCACTTGTACCACTGGAAAAGTAATTAGAGCCGCCATAGAAAATGTTGTGCGCTGTCGTGTGAGAGCCAGGCCCACCATTGATGTTTCTAGTCGCGCTAGTTCTCCCAGTAGGAGATAAATCATTTAGCTGGCCGCTACTGCCTTGGCTAAAAGGAACGCACCATTGCAGATACTGTGCCAACGAGTCCGACCGCAATGTCGGTCCACTGGCAATGCTCTTGCCGTAAGTATCAGTTGTGCTGTAGATAGGGAGTGCGCCGGTTGCAGTTGCAACGGAGGTTTGATCTGCGCCGCCTACCAGGCCAACAAGGTTTGCTGGAGTGAAGTCATTGCCTCGTTCAGACTGATCCTCGCCAAGTGAACTAGCGTTTGAGAAATTTAACTTAAATCCGTTTTGGCCAAAGTTAGAACTAGTGGCTGCAGTGTATGTAAGACCGGTGACATTGCCAGGGTTGCCAGTATTTGAATCAAAACTGGTATCACTATTCCAGAGCGCGTACTCAAAATCAGGGCCTGAGCTAGCCCACGTTCTATTAGAAGTACCGGCGCCGCCCATGCCGACGTACTTAACAGAGCTACCGCCAATGCTGTTTGGTCCTTGTCCAGCGCCGGAGTGTGACCAGTTAATACCGTCTACGGATGTCCAGAAATTTAGGTTGCCGCCCTGGGATGTAGCAATGCCTTGCAGTGTATTGTTGTTTACTCCTTTGATGATCAGGGCGCCATTTGACAGCGTGGGTGCTGCAGTAATTGGGACGTTTGTGGTTGTTGTATTGGTGTACTCCTTCGGGATCCAAACACCAGTGTCTTCGTCAAATTCACCGAAATAAGTCGGATCGAGGGCCTGACCGTCGATAAAATAAACATCCGCTAAATAGCCGTCGTAATACTGGGAATTAGCAGAAATTTTTCCAATGTTGTGATTACCAGTATGGTTAATTGTTGTCTGTTCACTTGTAGAGGGATAGCTCGATGAGTCAAATGTTGTGATTCTCTCGCCGTTGACATAAAGGCGAATCCTGTCACCCGCAGTCGAATTTGTAATATCACACACTAAAACGACATGCATCCACGCGGAAGTGTCCTTGAAGACCGCATGAGTCTGCAGCTTGCCAGACCAATTAGAACCATTAAGAGTCAGATATAAATCAATGCGATCATTCGAGTCAAACCGCATGTATTCATAACCGGATCCATTGATGTTCTGCCTTTCGATGCCAAACATCTGTTCGGCACCAAGTTTTGATCTCTTTACCCAGGTGCTATAAGTCCATGTTTTTCTGTTACCTGATGAACCGAAGTTTTTTGTTAGATGAGCGCTATCAGACGCATTTAGCCGCAAACTCTGATTAATGAGATAACCATCAGCGCTGCCAGCTGAACCAGACGCGCCTGCGATAACGTTGTTATAGAAAGCCATTTATCAGGGAGTGTTAGCGGAAACAGCGAGGGTTGCGACGGCGTGAATCACGCCATTTGCCGCCACGATGTAATCGATGCGGTCTTTGACATTGGCTCCCGTGGAGAGCGTGGGTGCGGTTCCGCCAGCCCAGTACCAGGCAGAAGTGCCACCGGAGTCACCCCAGGAAAGAACGCGACCTCCGGTACCGTCTTGGGTGATGAAAATGGAGCCGGACTGACCTGCTACTTGGTTGGTCGGGTTAGCAATTCGAGCTGCGCCAGTGAGCGTGACAGAGAAGTTATTTGAGTCGTTGAAGTTGGGCGTCATGGTCGCCGCGAATGTGATCGGCGTGATCTCTGCCCGTTGCGCAGCAGTAAAGTTTTGAACGACGGAGGTCTTCGCAAAACCCTCAGCCTGAACAAATGCGGTGGTTGCAAGCTGAGTGGTGTTGGTGCCTGCGCTTGCGGTAGGAGCTGCAGGAACACCGGTAAAGGTCGGCCCAGCGGTATCCGCTTTGAGGTTTAGGCCCGTGGTGACAAAAGCAGTTGTGGCTAGCTGCGTGGTATTTGTTCCAGCGCTTGCGGTTGGCGCGAGGGGAATGCCAGTGAAGTTCGGACTGGCCAGCGGAGCCTTTGCGTTTAGGTCAGTAGAGGTGGGAATGCCAGAAAGGGCGACCTCTACGTCTGTTCCTGAGTTGTCGTAAACAAAGGCATCAGCCTTTACTTTTCCGTATGCCATGTCAGCTGACTAACCAAAGTGCATTGCTTGGGATGGTCACTGTGTAACCGCTGGCGACTTCAACAGGGCCTACGGAATGACCATTTTTACCGCTACCTAAAGTGTAATTGGTATTAATTACCTGAGATGTTTCGGCGATAGCGGTGGCACTCGTATCAACCTCAAGTGTTGTCGATGTGATGCTGACATTTGCACCGAGGGTGAGATAACGAGCTTTGCTTTCGCTGTCATCCCAGAACAGCAGCTTGTCAGCACCTGCATCATCGAATGAAACGACACCGCTGTTGACACTGATGACGTCGCTTGAGCTGTTGTCGGTGGTAACAACAGGCGGCGGTGCAACCCACGACGTTGACCCAGAACCGTTGGTTTGCAGCAGGTATGTGTTGGTGCCTGCGTTCGGTGGCAACGTGAAGGTGTAGGTAGCTCCCGCTGAATGAGGTGGTCCCTTCAGGGTGACGCCGTGTGTATTGACTTCGCAATTAAGAACAATCTCACCGGAGCCACGAGTGCTGTTGCCCTTGGCGACAACCGAGCCTGAGCCATGGGGGTCCAGGTCGATATCCCCGTTGCTGGTGGTGATGATGTCCTTTCCGTTGACATCGAGGTTGCCGCCCAGCTGAGGCGTGGTGTCAGTGACCAGATCGGTGTTGACTGCTGGTACCGACAGCGTGGTGCCGGACAAGGTCAGTCCGCTGCCAACTGTCAGATAGGTGAGCTTGTTGGCGCTCTGGTCCCAGAAGACGATCTTGTCTGACCCAGCAGAGTCAGCAGTGAAGGTGGCGTTATATCCGTTGCTAGTCGCCGAGAAGATATCTCCGATCGTGTTCTCGACGGTCAGGGTGATACTGCCCTGGATGTCGCTACTGAGGGTGTTGCCAATCAGGTTGAGGCCTGGGCCGACGTTCAAGTAAGTCAGCTTGACTTCGCTTTCGTCCCAGAAAACAATCTTGTCTCCTGTGCCACTGTCAGCAGAGATGGTGCTGCCAGAAGAGGACAGGACGTCAGTCAGGTTATTCGCAATGGTGACGCTGCCACCACCGCCACCACCGCCAGTGGCTACTTCGAGTAAGCCAACGATCGGATCTTCGCCGTAAAGCTTTCCGTTTACTGGGTCATATACAGCAGGTAATCGCCTTGGCATACAAATACTGCAATCGTATTTGTATTCTAAATTTTGTCTCAGGCTGCAACTTCTTTCTCTTCTTTATCTGCTGCGGCTTCTTCTTCTTTGAGGTCTCTATATTTTCTGACCCGTTGCAGCCAGCGGGTCTTGAATCGTTCTAGTTCATCGCCCTGAAAGGTGAAGCACTGATCAATTTCAGGAGTGGAGACAAGGATCTGGGCGGCATCGATGTGCAGGCCCAGGGTTTCTTCTACGGCGATCGAGTAGGCACCGAGCTGGAGCCCGCACTTGTTGAGCTTGGACCAGCCGGTGAAGTTCGCTCGATCTCCTTTTTCTTTGGGAAAGTACCGGCAGTAAGGACCGTTGCTGGTCTTGTAGTCACCGAGGATGACGACACCGTTGCGGACTGCGATCAGGTCAGGGCAGCCGCAGTAGCCGAACTCGTGTGACCAGACCCTGGAGATACCGTCCTTGCCAGTGGTGTAGTTCCACTCAGGATTCAGTGGCTTCTCACTCCAGAGAAAGCTGTCGAATCGATCGAGGTGTTTGGACAGTCCGTTCCAAAAAGGTTGATACGCCTCGGGCAGGCTGACCTCCTTGCCACGGATGTAGTCCTCACAGGCCTGGTGGACCGCCGTGCCCCGTGCAGCTGCTGATTCTTTGCCGCCAGGGTTTTTGAGGTTCCAGTTGTTCAGCATCTTTTTGGCGTGGGCCGATGCTGTCTTTCCGAGGATTGTGGTTACCGAGGGGTAAGCCTTGCCCTCTCGATCAGTTGTGTAATGGCGCTCTCCATTGATCTCGAAGCGAGTCGGAGAAGACATTCAAGCCATGCATTTACTTGAATGTAACTAAATGAAACGAACCGACAGTTATTCCTTGTCGATATCACCGGTTTCAGCTTTTACGTCGAGTGGATCACTGCCACCACCGACAATCTGAACTGCCCGTTGATAGTAGTAGCAATCAGTTTTGCCTGCTGCTTCTAGGCCGGCTTTAACTTTCGCCCAGTTTTCGAATTCAGTTTTGTCCATTGTCAGCCTCCTGCTGATTCCAGGGATCTTTCAGAAATGACAGAGCTTCCTTGAGGACATCGGTGCCCTCTTGTTCAGTCCTGTAAGCAGCAAGCTCCTCGAGCAGGCGCTTGGCCAGGATGGTGGCTCCTTTCATCATTTCCTCGAGATCGCTTTCCCCCACTGCCATTTTCTGGGAGAGAGCAGGACCGAGAATGCTTATGTATGCCGTGAGGAATGAATCCGGCAGGTAGCCATTGAAGCTTGCCCCGCCCGACGTGTAGCCGTTCACGAGGTATTCAAGGTTCTGTACTGACTGCAGGAGCTTTTCCTGAGTCTGATTTTGTTTGACCAGCTGAGCGGTAATCTTCTTCAGCTCAGCAATAACTGGATCACCCGTCGGTGCTGTCATGAATGATGGTGCCGTCGAAGTCATGCACCAGCCGCAGGGCCGCTCGATCGAGAGGCGTCAGAGATTTCCATGCTTTAAGCACGGGGTCTCTGCCATGCAGGCTGATCAGCTGACGGACATCACTTTTGGTCTGTGCCGAAGAGAGTGCTTGGACGAGAGAGCTCAATGACCAATAAGCGATTTCCGTCATTTTTAGTGTACTCAAAATCCTGAATTGCACCCAGCGCTTTCAACTCAGCAGCCGCACTATTGAAGTGGTAGTAAGGCACACCTGTATCGAGTTGGATGACGTGGATGCTCTTGTCCCGTGATTGGTAAAAGGGTTTTGATCTCGCTACCTTGCAATACAGCCTGGCCGCTGACATCGAGTTGTCGAACTCTCGAAGCTTTGTTGTGGCTAGCGTCTCCAGAAGATCAACAGTGGGAGTAGAGATTTTGTCAAACATTGATAGAGGAGAACCGAGTGATTTTGAGCCCACTGTTGGGGATCAGTTGCGGTTGGCGCAGCTCGTTAAAGCTGCTGAACAGTGCGGTAAAGAGGAGCTCCTAGAAATGGTGAAGCTTCTCGCACATCAGGTGTTTATCCATTACCCTTGCGCCACGAGATATTTGGCGAAGGAAGCAGCCAGGAACCTGGCGGGGGTGAATGTGTGGTCAGAAAAAGAAAGCGAAAAATTCACCCGCTTGCTGAAAGGAGAATAATTGACTCAGGCTTTACTTCGGTCGCATTGATCACTCTTTTATCGCAAGAATGTGGATTTGCATAAACGTAGATAAGTTATGTAAACACTGGTTGCATTAAAAAAGCCAGTGCTGGACTGGCTTTTTGGCAGGTGAAATAACAACTAGATCAAATGATTCAATTAGAAGTTCTCATCCGCTAGTAAATCAAGTAAAAATTTTTGCGGTGTCTGACCGTTCTTTTTCTGGAGCGCGACCATGGCCTCTGCACTTTTGCGGGAGCCATACATCCTGAACTTTTTTTCATCTATCTCCCAGACGCCTTCGTAGCGTCCGATTTGGCAGGATTGCTGGTGGATGCAGTTCTTGCACATCCATCCATAGCATTCCTTAGTTGCGTTTGGATCTAATGGAATCCCGTGGGTTTTCAGAACACCCTGCATGTACTTGCAGCCGAAAGCTGCTTGCTGGTGAATCTCATGCCTACACGGGTAGTACATGATGTCGCCCATCGAGGTGCCGTACTGAGCCTTAATGACCTGTACGACTTGGTGAGAGCTCTTGGGCATTTTGACGTTGACCGTCTTTTCGTGGCCTCTGATGGGCATGACGGGGCAACGCGGGAGAGAAAGAAGAAGGGCGGCTAAGCGAGAATGATTCTCATTCCCACCTAGACGCCCTAGAAGAGTACGTCCTGAACCTCCTTAAGAGGTTGTTAATCCGGACAACTTAAGGTTTTATCCGGAAGACACTTCGTACACACCGTGTGTGCCGTGAATCATTTTTTACCAATCGTCGGTTGGCATGGCATCTTCTGCCTCGTGATCTGCTCCTAGTTCGTCTTTACGAGTCGGCGGCAAACCTTGAGGTTTGACTGTTGCGGGACGGCCTTCAAAGGGGTGACCACCTTCAAACAAGGCAGGGAGATAGATCTCAGCCTTTTTGTCGTCCCACTCGGATGCAAGATCCTTGGGCAGAGCACGATTGAAAGGAGTGGCAGTGGTCACGTATGTCGTGTCCTTGCCGCTGCCTTTTTTGGAGAGCGAGAACTTGAAGTTCGCCACACCGTTGTCTCCCCAAGTGAAGTCCTCAGGCATGTTGAGGTACTCCTCGAGCTGAGCCCGGATCTGCCGCTGGGTGATGGTTACCACCTGCAGCTTGGGCTCGCCTTTGATGCAAGCGACAAAGCTGAGGAATGCTTTGGGTGCATTCAGATGCTTCACCTGCTCCTCTTGGGGCATGGCAGCGATCTCTTTGTACTTGTCCTCTTTGGCTTCAGGACTGAGCTCGCGGTACTGGTACGCAAGCCCCGCGTTATCGCGCCACTTCGCTGGATAGGTGGGCGTGCGGCTTACGCCATCACGGGTGAAGTACTCGTACCCAGCGATGACATAGCCATCCTTGAAAGCATTTTCACCACCAAGCATGCGGATCTCGGCTTTGCTGCCGGCCTCAAGCTTGCTGGGCTTCCAGTAGATGTCGTTCGACTGGGTGCTGCTGTTCTTGTCTGAGTCCGCGTAGCGGTAGTCGTCAGGAAAGAATCCCATTGGTATCAGGAGAAGGGCATGTCGTCGCCCAGGAAGTCGGAGTCATCCATTCCTGCGGCATTGGATTTGGGTGCGGGGTTTGATTGACCGCCGCCACCACCTTTCTTTAGGTGGACCTTGAGGAACCGGGTTTTGACCTCGAGGTACTGCTTCCCTTCTTTATTGCTGGCAGCAGTCAGCATTCCGGACACCTCTACTAGGTCCCCGCTGGTGAGCTTGTCGACTCGGTCTTTGAGCTTCCCAAAGCCACGGATGTTGAACCAATGAGCTTGGTTGTCCGATTGCGTTGCGTCGTATCGGTTGACAGCAACACCAATGCAGGAGCTTTTGGGTGCCTCCCTTATCGTGCCGCCGCAGCGGCCCATGACGTTGGCTTCATTGATGAACTGGCCTTCGAAGGCATCGTTCACCGTTCGGATGAGTAGGACGGTTTCACCTTTGTCTTTATCGGGAATGAGCTCCCCTGTGACGAGTAGGAATTGGTCCTTTTGTTTTTGGAGAAGTGAGCTGGCAACGTTCGAGCCTGCTCGTGCCCTGATCAAGAAATTGACAGGAGTCTCAGAGTTGGTCGAAGCGAAAGCCTCAACCACCTCCTGACCAGCACAAACATTGGCTGTAGGCGTTGTACCCAGCGTCACCGTGACGTATGCGGTTGACAAATCAGAGTGCTCGGCACACTTAAACGGTAGAGAAGTTGTCCGGGCTGTCTATCAAAAACTGCCATTCATCGTACACTCTTTCGTTTTCTGTGTACTTCCGTAAAGCTGGAGCCATTCAGGTAAGTCAGGGACAGGGATCTTCTCCTGTGGCATGACAAGAATTACCTGCTGCTCACCGGGCAATTGGAGCCGCATGGGTCCGCCGTCGAATGAGCTAATGCAGACAGAATCGCTCTGTCCGCCTAAGCACTTAAGAGCTTTCGCTACGTACCCAGAGTCATAGGAGCCGCAGGTTGTAGTCATTGGAGGCTGGTTATTCCAGTAGCTGACGATGGTTTGAACCACCGGTCCTAGCTCCGGAAAAGCGACGGAGCTGAACTGCACCGGCGTCTCCTTGACTTCGTTGCTGCTCTTGCGGAAGGTGGTGACCTTGCCCAGGCCGTCGCTAATGCGCAGCTCTCGATCAGCTGTCTTGATACCCCTGCAGAGCTTGATTAGATCCGCGGTGGGGAACACAACAACGCATTGATCAGCCTCTCCTGCGGGGTCGTAGCCGAAGTAAGCGATGTTGCCCTTGTCAGTGCTGGTGACATAAATGCCTCCACCAGGCGCTGGGGCCAGTTCAATTCCTTGATACGGGGCGTATTTGCCCGTGAACTCAGCTGCATTCGCCAGCAGTGCAGAGTTGAATCTGATCATCAGACGATCTGTCTTGCAAAGTGACCGACCCGCTGAGCGTAGTGACCCTGGGCACCCAGGTCCACCGGTATTGGTTATCGATTGCAGCCAGGCGTCGGTTGGCTTCCACCAGTTCGTCAAGAGAAATGGTTGGGTTCCAACCTGGCTGCAACTCTTGAGCTGTGAACTGGTGGACAAGCATCGCTTTTTTCATTCCTATTTCATCAGCGACAACCAACCTAGATAGATCGCTGCCGTGAAGAATATTGGAGCCGCAGGTGTGATTAATAGAATGGCTGAGAGATGGCGGGCGAAGTCATATGCGAGCCTTCAGATCCCTTCTGCTGCGGCTAAAGAAGTGGTTGATGCACCGTCGGCCCAATAAAAAACGGGCGACTGATGAGAGCCGCCCGCTTGGTTATGACTTTGCTTATCTGATCGAACTTGGCTACCTACACAAGAAACGACTCTTGAGAAACCCAGAGATTTCTAAAGTTGAAGTAGCGCTGGTCGGCCGTCACTTAGTAATTACTGCTTATAAGGATTCACGTATTAGTGAAAACCGATCCTAGTGGCGTCCCTGGGTTCAGCGTCATCTCCTGTCTCAAGAAACTTGCCGCCAAAATGAGTTCTGACATGCTTCTCGTCGGATTGGTCCTTGCCATCCCTTTTACGAGCCTTGCGATTGGTAGCTTGACGTGGTTGCTTTTGGGAAGGCAATAGAGAGATAAACACCCTTCGATCGAGATACTCACCAGTATCTGCATTCCAAAGGCGAAGGGTCACGCCATCTTCGTCCTGATGCATGAGCAGCTGTCTAACAGCACTCGCAAAGTTTGGAGCAGTTGTTGCTTTCACTTCAACGATCTGAGAGAACGAGGCGTGAATAACGTGATACGTCTTGCTGTGAGGCATGGGTTACTCCCAATGGGTGACGGGTCTGTGTTTGATAAGCAAGTGCTGCCCTGGGCGTTGCTCCTGAAGCTCACGCAGTAGCAGCAGCGCATCAGCAAAAGACTTAGCTGCAGCTACGTTCCGGAGAATGGTCCGTCCTGCAGCATCTTTGCTTCGGCGGATGACGTACTGCTTTTGGGTGGGGGTGTGAGTGAGCACCGGTTGTTCGAAAGGCATTGCTGATCGGCAGCCCTAAGTCGTGAAAGGATTTCGATTTGGTCGACGTGGCTGAGCTCGCCATCGTCTGTCCACTTCAGACTGTGGTTCCGACCTTGATCTCCTCGAACTCGGGCGCCAAGGGACGAACCGGTGATTTGTATTTCACTCCTCGGTAGGTCAAGGTGATTGTTTTCTTGGCGCATTGGAAAGAGTTGGATTTGTTGGTCATTAATCAGTTGCCGAATCCGTTAGGGCGAGGTTGGGTGAGCTTTGCGAATTTGCGGTCGTAGCGAGTGTTGTCTCTTAGGTTTTTGCGTTGCTGGGCGCGTACTCCGACGGGGTATTCCCCTTGGCCATGAAGACGTTCAGCGCTGCGATGCTTGTGTTTTGTTGATTTCGGAGCTGGCATGAATTAACTAGGATGAGGACAAATCGTCGGGCCTTAGGCCGCAACCACCAGCACCAGACGACGGGGGTGCTGCTGTTTGGAGGACGTCCAGATGGTCACCTTGTGGCTCCCTGTCGCCAAGAAAACTGGCGACCGTGAAGTGGTGCTGAAAGTCCGTAAGGATTGCAAGTACCGCGGTGTTGCTTACCAAGCCGAAATGGCTGTGGAAGTTGAACCCCTGGAAGCTCCCCTCGACTGCACTTATCGAGGTGTGGGCTACAAGCAATCCGGGCCTGGCTCTTGGGCATTCAGCTTTGGTCAGCCGATTGAGTGACGACAGCGCCCGACATCAGTAGACGTTGGGCATTCATGCCGTAATCGAGGCGCACGTAACCGCCGTGGTTTCCAATGGCTCCGACGAGCGACGTGCGGTCAAGGTCAATGACCTTGCACTCGTACTTAGTGCGGATGAAGACAAGTCTCATAAGCGTGATAGCGAACGTGAGCAGACCGTAAGGGTTCTCGTACGGGCTGTCTACCAACTTGTGCACGGTTGTGACAAGAAAAAAGCAGGGATGGCAACCCACCACCCCTGCTTATGCCCCTTCCACGCCAAACGGTAGACAGAGTGACTGCTATGTCAAGCAATCTGCCGCTGCTTGCTATAGCCGGTCCACTGGTTTTCCTTGCGTCTTAAAGCCAGCGCCTGACCTGCCACTGAACCCTTGGGTTGGGTGCCATGGACAAGGTGGCAGAACGAATGCGGCTCGCCTGTGTAGGCGTGGCTGTCGTCGTGGTCGATCGGCAAACCCAGTTCTGCCGCCTCACCTTCCGTAAAAACAACCCTCGAGTTACGAGGGAAAGCGCCTGAGTACTCAATCAGGTGGTCGTACTTGCCGCCCCGGCTAGCAGTGATGAAGAGGTTGTCTGGCACCAATCCATCCATGATGATCGGGAGCCAAATGTGCAGACACTTGGTGTAGAGATAGTGGATGATGTGCGGGGTCTGTCTGGCTACTTCGCAGATGGCTAAGGCGTACTTCTCGCTAAACGAGTCCCCTGACTGATGCCAGCGCATGCGTTCTGTGCTGTATCTGAACTGGGCATGGATCGAATCCATGACAAGTTGAGGAATGTCTGCAGCTGCAAGGATTAGCTCAAGGTTCCTCTGACGCTTGTTGAAGACGGCCTGGTATTGGACTTCATCGCTTGCGGCGTAGCAACGAAAGATGGTGTGGGGTCCATCAGCAATCTTGCGCTTGCCGTTAGGCATTAGAAGAGCCTTAGATAGGCAAGCCATTGCTCCTGGGCAAGTGGTGCCTGCTGGTAAGTCAAAGATTGCTGTAGTAGCAGGAAGCTTTGCGTTGCCGAATGAGAAGCGAAGAAGATCCTCCACAATGCACCGTTGAAAAAGGGCACAAAAAAAGCCCCACCTTTCGGTGGAGCTA
>CEUM01072766.1_pt1 | contig 14817 bp, 13 predicted proteins | sample 356421 | NCBI WGS metagenome assembly CEUM01 (sample SAMEA2622716, study PRJEB7988) | marine metagenome | biome: marine biome (ENVO:00000447); feature: surface water layer (ENVO:00002042); material: "saline water (ENVO:00002010), including plankton (ENVO:xxxxxxxx)" | depth 5 m | reverse complement strand
TAAGCAGACGGTCAAAGGTTCGAATCCTTTCGCGATCACATAAACCCGCCTTCATGGTGGGTTTTTTGTTAATTACCTTAAAATTAACTTTTTAGACATTGAACCAAAATCAGTAATAATTTCTAATATATAAAATCCCTTAAGATGTTTATGTAGGTAAATTTGATAATATGATTTATTATTATTTTGAAACACCTAATAATTAAATTAATACTCCTATATTATTAAATATTTTCAGGTGGTATAAACTATTAATTTTAGAATATTTAAGAAAAAAAAAGATTTTAAAAAAATATTTCTTGTACTAGTCTAAAAGTGTTAGCGTGTGCATCTACAATAGTATTTATATCTGGTGAATATCCACCTCCCATACTAATTTGTATTGGTATTTTATTACTCTTACAATAATTTAATATAAATTTATCTCTCTCTCTACACCCATCTATTGATACAGACAACTTTCCTAGTTTATCACTTTCTAAAATATCAACACCTGATAAATAAAAAATAAAATCTGGTTCAAATGTTTCTATTAATCTAGGAACTTCACATTTGATTACTTTTAAATATTCATTATCATTAACTCCATCAGAGAAACCATAATCAAAATCACTTGTTTCTTTTCTAAATGGATAATTGTTTTTTCCATGGAATGAAACTGTAAAAACATTTTTATTTTTCTGAAAAATTTCAGCAGTTCCATTTCCCTGATGAACATCTAAATCTAGAATTAAAATTTTTTTACAAATATTTTTTTTAATCAGAAAGTTAGCGGCTATAGATTGATCATTTAATATACAGAAAGCTTCAGCTCGATTTGAAAAAGCATGATGAGTTCCTCCAGCAATATTCATTGAAACCATATATTTTATGGAGTTTAAAGAGCTCTCTATTGTTCCTTGTACTATCTTTTTTTCTCTGTCAATTAACTTTTGAGACATTGGAAAACCGATTGCCCTCTGTTCTTTCTTATCTAATTTAAAATTTATTAATTTGTGGTAGTAATTATTGTCATGAGTTAATAGGATATAATTTTCATTAATACTTTTAGGAATAAAAAAATTAGAATCAATACATGTCCCCTCATTTATTAAAATTTCAGGCAGCAGCTTATATTTTATCATTGGAAATCTATGTTCCCCCCCTAATTCATGATAATAATTAAAATCATTAGCAATTTTTAGCATAATTTTTATTTCTTAAACATATTTGATTTAAATGATTTATTTAATCTACATTTTTACTATAGTACTTAACATATTACAAAAATAAACATCATTTAATAATTTTTTTATCTGACGTGAATCAAATATTTGACTTTTTAAAAAGTATTTTTATTATAAAATCATTAATTAAAACACATCAAAAATTCTAAAGAAATAAATTTAAGACTAAATTATAATTTTCAAAAATTTATTCTATATATCTCAAAAATTAATGTGAAATATTTTATAAAAAAATTATATGGTGTAAAAAATGTTAAATAATTAAAGAAATTATTTACTTTTGATAAACTTAAATAAGCAATCATGAAAAAAATTTTTATTCTAATTATATCAATTATATTATTTTCTTGTTCTTCAAATAAACAAGTTAATGATGAATCTCCATACGCTATTCAAATCAAGGAAGTTAGAAGTATATTTAAAGCAGAGGATGTTGTAAAGAGATTAGATAAATTTGATATTAATTCATATATAATCGCGGAAGAAGGAGATGACGGCACATGGTATCGTATAATAAGTGGATCCGAAAAGTCACTTGATGAAATACAAAAACATAAGGACTGGTTAGATGAAAAAGCTGATTTTAAAGAGCTTAAGATTATTAATTATCAAAATATCAAAAGTAATCTTGTTGAAGATTACAGAGAATCTAAGAAGGAACAAGAAAGAATCAAAACTCTTAAACCTGATATCCCTGAAAAAATATATGAAGTAATTAGCAAATTTCCTGATGACGATAATTTTATAGTTAAGAACTTCTTTATAGTTAATTGTCCTGATTCGATAAAAGATATTAGGAAATTTAGAGAAGGGTATAACGTTGATCATGATTTACCTAGGGGTATATCTATGAAGTCTTTAATGAAGAGATCAGAGTGTATAGCCGAGGTAATATATGAAGATAATTTATTTGAAGATAGGGTTACAATTGATATTGTAAAATTAAAAAAGGATCATGGTATAAATATCGATAATATTGAGTACGCAAGTTTTCTTGAAACAGAAAAAAATAAAAAACCTCTTCAAATAGCTAATTATTTTGCAGAATTAATTTTAGAGACTGGTAAATACTCTTTTGAGGACAAGGTTAAAATAAATGTCTCTTCCTATCAAAAGTTTATTGGATACAAAGTAACTATCAAACCAAGTAAAAGAAAGGATGAGTACAGAACATATTTTATCTTAGTTTCTAAAGATATGAATCATGTGATTTTTTCACAATCAACAGAAAAGACTGAAGAAGAAATAATGGATATTATTAAAAGCTTAGGAGAGGGAGAAGGATTAAATTCATATGATGAATTCTATAATTCTTTTTACACATTACCTAGTAAAATTAAACATGATTTTATCTGTTTTACTACAGAAAAACTTTCACGTAGATATGCAAGAGAAAGAAATAACGCAAAATGGGCAAAGAAAATGGTAGGTCATTGGAATTCTACAGCGCATTTCTATTCTGAAGAACATAAAAATTATGTAGTTTCGTTTTTTGACTTATTGTATGAAAATCAAGTTGACTATATTTACAAAACACTATATATAGACGCACAGTCCTCTAGTAGTCGATCTTTCGAAATAGATGTTAAAGGAAAAACAGGAATAACTTTTAAAGGCACTTATCCCTCCGAGGTTAGTTTTCCTAGTGGAAGAAATGTAATTGTAACAGCTAATCGACAGTCTGGTAAACTAAAGTTAGCTGATATGTTAGAGGTGTGTGAATCAATGCAATTGACATCGGAATAATATTTAAGTCCATATTTTTTAATGAAAAATGTGAAGTTTAATAACAAAAGTTGGTTTAATATTATAAAAGAATAAAATTTCTCACAATTACTAATATTAAATAAAAGCTTTTAAATATTGTAATAAAAGTCATATTAAATAAGGAGACTTGAATACAGTAATCCTCAAGCTAATAATTACTCTACTTTTTGCAACTATAATCAATTTACTATAAAATAATTAAAGATAATTCCACCAATACCAAAAAATCAAAAAGTCAATTACCATTACTAGAGGTGTTGCTAAAATTAACCACCAAATATTTTTCCAACGTATTAATTTTTTAATCCAATCGACATCTCTTTTATAACCTCTAATTAAATAAAAAATTAATAGCGGTATTAGCCATGGTAAAATAAAAACACTTACAGATGGAATTTTTCCATTATCAAAATTAATTCCAAATATTGATCTATTCCACTCTGATTCTTCAGAATCAGCTGAATTCACTATTTTGCAATCTATCATCTCTTTCATTGGAAAAGAAGCGTAATTAACATTGAAAAATGTTATTAATATAACTATAAGTATGATTTTCCTTTTCATCTAGCAAACATATAAAAATTTTAATGAGAAAAATATCGAAGTACAGGATTACAACCTCTACCCTTTTACTAGATCACAGTAAGCTTTCAAACTAAAAAATTGCTCCGTTTTTTGTACCACTAATCAATCTACTAAAACAAACTTAAAAAATTAATTGGATTTTTCCAATTGCTTTATAAGTTGAATATTATGTTTTTCAATATCAGATAATAAATGATTAATATTATTAAATTTAGGAATGTACCATTTTTTTGATCTGAAATACTTATCCATCTCCCCACCCGATTTAAAAATATATCCATGTCGAGCAAATATCTCATTACGAATTATTTTGTAATTAAGTTCATAGTAATCAACATACCAAACTAATTCTTTTTTAGTAAATTTATGAGTAGATGTTTCAGTAAATCCTTTAAGTGAAAAATTTATATATTCATTTTGATTTCTCCACAATATTGTATCTATTGATACAGAATTTGCTATTTGTATACTATCATGAAAATCATATTCTCTCATCTGAGCAGTACTAAAATCGTCAGAATCTACCGGTTTTAAATCTTCTTTACAAAGATGATACTTATTAAACAATTTACATCCTTCAGGGTCTCCTAAAAGGCAAGCAATATGAAAGTTTTCGCAATAATTAAGCCCTAAGTTCATTTTACATACGCCTATATTCATGTGTATATCAATTAATATTGAGGGGGCTCTTTCTGAAATTTTTTTAAGATCATCTATTTTTTTTAAAACAAATCTATAATCTAGAATTGCTAATTGATAATTTCTTAATTGTAAATAGCTATAAGCTCTATTATTATAAGATACAATATTATCATCTATTTCAATTGACTTTGTATAATCCTTAATAGCTAATTTATGTAAATTAAGTCCTTTATATGACAATCCTCTTACAATATATAAACTTGAATTATCAGGGTCCTTATTAATAGCTTTCGTAAAATAATCTATAGATAATTCATATTTTTCTGAGTTATAATAATCATATCCTTTCTGATAATTTTGCCCAAATAGAATCAAAGGAACACATAGTATTAGTATTAATAGTTTTTTCATACAACAATAATACAGAAAATTTATTGGAAATATAAAGAGAAAAAAGTCGTGGTAGATATATAATAGATAGACTAGCAAACACTCTTTATTCAAAGGATCCTAACAAAAAATAAACCCCTACAATCACTAGATTATAAGGGTTTAACTGAAGCGGAGAGAGAGGGATTCGAACCCCCGGTACATTGCTGTACAATGGTTTTCAAGACCACCGCATTCGACCACTCTGCCATCTCTCCAAAGAGGTCACAAAAATAGAAATATTTTCAAATATGATGTGGGTTTTATATCTTTTTTTCATGCAATATTTCTATTTGTTTTTTGTTATTTAGCAATACAATTTTGAAGATTGAAAAATACTGTTCTAAATACTACATTTTACCTAATTTCTCTCCTCCCTATATGGATTTTGTATATTTTTTCAGATATTCTATATCTTGTTGTATATAAAATAATTAGATACAGAAGAAAAGTTGTCTATATCAACCTATCAAAGTCTTTTCCAAACAAATCTAATGAAGAGTTAAAAGAAATTCAAAATAGATTTTACAGACACTTTTTCGATATAATAGTAGAAAGTATAAAAGCTGTTTCTGCCTCAGAATCATTTTTAAGAAACAAGGTTATCTTTAAAAATATTGAATTATTTGATAAATATTATAAGAAAAATCGATCTATCGTACTCGCGGTTTCTCATTACGGAAATTGGGAATGGGGAATATTAGGAATTTCATTAAATGCAAAACAAAAATTTATGGGAGTTTACAAAAAACTTAACAATACTTTTTTTAATAATTTCATAAATAAAACTAGAGCTAAATTTGATGCAGATTTAATAGAAATGAACCAAACATATAGGTATTTAATCGATAAAAAAGAAGAATGTAAGATTATAGGATTACTAGCTGATCAATCTCCAGTAAAAAATGAAACTAATTATTGGACTAAATTCTTAAATCAGGAAACTGCTGTATACTTAGGACCAGAAAAAATATCTAAAAAATTTAAATACCCTGTATTGTTCTGCAGCATGAATAAAGTAAAAAGAGGGTATTATGAGGTTTTTATTGAAGAACTTTGTACAAGTCCTGAAAAAACTTCAAAAGGTGAAATTACATCTATATATTTGCGTAAAATGGAAGAAAAAATAAACGAACAACCTCAATATTGGCTATGGACACACAGAAGATGGAAACACACAAAATAAAAACTGCCGTAGTAATATTAAATTGGAATGGAAAATATTGGTTAGATAAATTTTTAGCTAATGTTATAGAATTCAGTCCAGAAGCGGAGGTGATAATAGCGGATAACAATTCTACTGATGATTCTATGAATTATCTACAAAAACACTATCCAAGTATTAGAATCATACAAAATGATGGTAATTATGGATATGCTAAGGGATATAATCTAGCTTTACAAAGAATAGATGCAGAATATTTCATATTACTAAATTCTGATATTCAAGTAACAGAAGATTGGATAAATCCTATAATAAAATTAATGGACAAAGATCAGTCAATTTCTGCATGTCAACCTAAAATACTTGATTATCACAATAAAAAAAAGTTTGAATACGCAGGAGCAAGCGGAGGTTTTATAGATAATTTAGGATATCCTTTTTGTAGAGGAAGAGTATTTAATTATTTAGAAGAAGATAATGGTCAGTACAATGACACAAGAGAAATATTTTGGGCTACTGGTGCCTGTTTATTTGTTCGAGCTTCACACTATTTTGAAGTCAATGGATTGGATGAAGATTTCTTTGCTCATCAGGAAGAAATTGACCTTTGCTGGAGGTTTAAAAACAAAGGATATAAAGTGTTTGTTGAACCAAAATCAGAAGTGTTTCATGTAGGAGGAGGAACTTTAAATGTTGGTTCACCTTTTAAAACTCATCTGAATTTTAGAAACAATCTTTATATGTTGTTTAAAAACCTCCCTCTATCCTCTTTATTTATCATTATTCCAATTAGATTAATTTTAGATGGTATCGCTGCTTTTACATTTATTAACAAAGAAAATGGAATTACACATGTTGTTTCTATTGCAAAAGCACATTTTTGTTTCTATTTCAAAATACCAAGTCTGATTAGAAAAAGAAAAAGTATATCTCAAAAAAATAATTTGACAGGAAAAATGAAATGGTCTTTAATAATAAAAAGTAAAATAAGAAGAATTAAAGAGTTTTCAAAATTTTTCTTTTAAATTTAATAATACCGTTTTATAGGAATTCAATCCAAGTCCACAAACAATAGCTTTACAGTTTATAGAAAGTAAAGATTTTCTTCTAAATTCTTCTCTAGAGTAAATATTTGAAATATGAATTTCATACACAGGAGTATCAATTGCTTTAATACAGTCTGATATAGCTACAGAAGTATGTGTGTATCCTCCTGCATTTAATAAAATTGCATTATAACTAAATCCCACTTCTTGTAATTTATCAATAAGCTCCCCTTCAATGTTAGATTGAAAATATTCTAAATCCATATCAGAAAATTCTATCAATAAACTTTTATAATATTCCTCAAACGAAATATTCCCATAGATAGATTTTTCTCTTACACCTAATAAGTTTAAATTTGGGCCGTTAATTATAATAACTTTCATATTGGCTAAACTACAAAATGCGTTGGGAAAAATCCATAAAAGAATTTAAAACTTACTTAAAAATCGAAAGATCTTTATCTAGAAATACAGTTGATTCCTACTTAAGAGATGTTAAAAAATTAGCCCGTTTTGCCAAAGAAAAAAAACTAGAAGAAATAAACATATCTAAAAATGATATTAAAGATTTCATTGTAAAAATTAATAAAGAAGGAATATCCGCTAGATCACAAAGCAGAATTATATCAGGAATCAGAGCTTTTTATAAATATTTAATACTTGAAGATTATATCAAAGTAAATCCTACTGAACTAATAGAAAGTCCTAAAATAGGAACAAAACTTCCAGACACACTTTCTATATCAGAAATAGATACTTTAATTTCTGCAATTGATTTATCTCATCCTCAAGGAGAACGAAATAGAGCTATTCTTGAAGTTTTATACAGTTGTGGTCTTAGAGTATCTGAATTAACTAATTTAAAACTATCTAATATCCGTTTCAAGGAGGGTTATGTGAAAGTTGTTGGAAAAGGAAACAAAGAACGATTTACTCCTATTGGCAACTCTGCTATTAAATATTTAAACATATATTTAAACGAAATCAGAAACCACCAAAACATAAAAAAAGGAAGTGAAGACATTGTTTTCTTAAACAGAAGAGGAAATAAACTTACTAGAGTAATGATTTTCACAATAATTAAAGAACTTGCAGAAAAAATAGGACTAAAAAAGAAAATAAGCCCTCATACCTTCCGACATAGTTTTGCTACTCACCTAATTGAGGGAGGAGCTGACCTTAGAGCAATTCAAGAAATGCTTGGGCATGAGAGTATTACCACAACAGAAATTTATACTCATCTTGATAGAGAATTTTTAAGAGATGCTATAATGACATTTCATCCTAGAGCATAAATGCAAATAAAACATAATATACTTAAACTTTATCTCCTAAGAGGATTCTTATGGTTTATGGTATCAATGCCTGTCATTGTTTTATTCTTTCAGGAAAACGGTTTGACTTTAATGGAAGTAATGATTCTACAATCAGTTTACTCATTTACAATTGCTATTACTGAAATCCCATCAGGGTATATTGCAGATTATTTTGGGAGGAAAAACTCACTTATTTTAGGTACAATTCTCACATTTTGTGGATATTTAATATTTTCTAACTTTTCAAGCTTTGAGATTTTTGTTTGTGCTCAGATTATTATTGCTCTAGGAGGAAGTTTAATGTCTGGAGCAGATTCCGCTCTTATGTATGACACATTACTAGAGATTGAAGATGAGAAACATTACACAAAAGTAGAAGGAAGGACCTATGCAATAGGAAATTTTTCTGAAGCTGTAGCAGGATTATTAGGGGGTTTTTTAGCTACAACCTCCCTTTTACTTCCAGTACAAGTTCAAACAACTATTTTATTTTTATGTATCCCAATAGCTATAAGTTTAATAGAGCCAAGTTTACATAAAGAAAATAAAATAGGGAAAGGATTCTATTCTATCATTAAAGTAGTTAAGTTTTCGTTATTAGAAAATATAAAATTAAGATGGCTTATAATTTACTCTTCTATAATGGGAGTAGCTACACTTTCAGCCGCTTGGTTAGCACAACCTTTTTTTAAGAGTATTGACATACCTATTGTTTATTATGGTGTTTTATGGGCATCTTTAAATATTACCGCTGGTATCAGTTCAGTTAACTCGTATAAATTTGAACAAAAATACAATACTCCAAATCTATTATTAATACTAGGATTATTAATGAGTCTCTGCTTTATTATCATCTACTTTACACCAAACTACTTTGGGTTAATCCTAATTTTTGCAATCTATTATTTAAGAGGTATATTAACTCCATTACTTAAAAATCAAATTAATATTAATACCGAATCAAATATTAGAGCCACAGTTATGTCAGTCAGGAGTTTTATTCTTAGAATTGGTTTTGCTATAACAGCTCCTATATTCGGATATTTAGCAGATAATTTTAGTATTTCTCATTCTTTTTTACTACTCTCTTTACTAGTGATAATACTTAGTAGTTTATCTTCTATTAAACTCAAAAACAGTTTCAGATAATTGTAAGCTCTTATCAAACTCTTTTATATTTAAATCTAATTTATTGGTAAAATAAGATATTAACTTTTCAGTAGGCATATTTCCTGTTAAATCATCTTTAGCCATAGGGCAACCTCCTAGTCCCTTAATAGCAGAGTCAAATCTAATACATCCATTTTGAAAAGCGGAATCTACTTTTTCTTGCCATTTATCTTGTGTGGTATGGAAATGTGCACCAAATTCTATATCCGGATATTCTGAAATTAAAGTGCTAAATAATGGAGAGATGTTTTCTTGATTTGAAACTCCTATAGTATCGGAGAGCGCAATGGTTTTTATATCCAAAATATGTAATTTATTAGTAAGTTCTGCGACAATTTCTGGATGGTACTGTTCCCCATAAGGATTTCCAAAAGCCATAGATATATATATTACTAACTTTTTGTTCTTCTGAATACATAAATTTTGTATTTCTTGTAAAGAATCCATAGCTTGGGATATGGATTTGTTTGTGTTTCTTTTCTGAAATTCCTCCGAAACAGAAAGTGGAAAACCTAAATAATCTATTTGATCATACAAACAAGCTTGATTTGCTCCTCTATAGTTTGCAACTATAGAAAGTAATTTACTAGATGTGTTTTGCAAATTTAAAGACTCCAATACTTCTGCAGTATCTTTTAACTGAGGTATAGCCTTTGCAGATACAAAGGAACCAAAATCAATAGTATGAAATCCAACCTTTAATAGTTGATTAATATAATCTATTTTAGATTTCGTAGATATAAACTCCTTTATACCCTGCATTGCATCTCTGGGACATTCTATAATTTTAATTTCAGAATTCACCTATTTAATATAGCTTTATTTATTCTTTTTACTAAAGAGGGTCCTTCATAAATAAATCCTGTATAAATCTGTAAAAGAGACGCACCTGCATCAATTTTTTCAAGTGCATCCTCCTCTGAATGTATACCTCCCACTCCAATAATTGGAAAAGATTTATTTGAGTTCTCCGACAAATACTTTATAACTTTTGTTGATCTATCTTTCACTGGCTTACCGCTCAAACCTCCATTTCCAATAGATTTAACCTTATTTTTATCTGTTTTAAGAGAGTTTCTTTCTATAGTAGTATTAGTTGCTATAACTCCATCAATTTTAGTATCAGAAACGATTTGAATGATGTCATTTAATTGTTCGTTGGTTAAATCTGGAGCAATTTTTAAAAGTATCGGCTTTCTATTTTCACATTTATTATTTAACTCTTGTAGGGCATTTAACAAACTAGTTAAAGGTTCTTTCTGTTGTAAATCTCTTAAACCAGGTGTATTTGGAGAACTTACATTTACAACAAAATAATCTACATACGGAAAAAGAGAATTAAAAGAAATAATATAATCTTCAGAAGCATTTTCATTGGGAGTGAATTTATTTTTTCCAATATTTCCGCCTATAATAACATCAGATTTTCTCTTTTTTAATCTAGAAACAGCATCCTCTACACCTCTATTGTTAAACCCCATTCTATTAATAATACCCGAATCATCGGTTAATCTAAATAGTCTTGGCTTAGGATTTCCATCTTGCGCTTTTGGGGTTAAAGTTCCTATTTCAATAAATCCAAATCCAAAACATGAAAGCTCATCAATAATTTTGGCGTCCTTATCAAATCCCGCAGCTAAACCTACAGGATTAGAAAATTTTATTCCAAAAACTTCTCTTTCTAATTTATTATTTTTAAAACAGAATCGCATTTTCCAAAACCATGAATTTAATGGAATTTTATATCCTATTTTTATAAGAAAAAAAGTAAAATGATGTATTTTTTCTGGATCAAATAAAAAAAGGAAAAAACGAATTACTTTATACATTCAATTGTTTTTATGCAAAAATAAAATATTGAAACAATTAATTAAGAATTTAACTCCTCAAATGAGTTATCATCATAAAAAACTACTATCTTTTTTATTTTCTTAGAATGTAAACTCTCATTTGTTTCATTACCTGTATACATAAAACCCTCTCCTGATACTATCCAATTTAAGTTTAAATCTGGAAATGAGGACATCATTTTTTGCAAAAAATCAATTGAAGGTTTATTTCTTCCAGACAAAATATGTGATATAGTCGCTCTATTAACTCCAATTTTATCTGCAAAACTACTTGATTTCAAGCCCTTACTTTCTATCCAAATTTTAATTCTATCATGCATAAATAAACGTGTTTACATATGTTAATAGCAAAAGTATTATTTTTAATTAAATAATCTTATTATTTTATGTATATATCATCAATATAAGTAACTAAATATTTATATAATTTTTTTAATTGTTTGGTTTTTAATTATTTATGTTATTTAATCAGGGAAAAATAAATTTTATGAAAAATTTATTTACAAAAGTAAATTTTTTTAAAAAAAAACCACTCAAACGAGTGGTAATATATTATTTTAATTTAACAAATCCTTACATAGATTTCATCACCAGACTAACATAAAATGTTCTTGGAGAACTTGGACCGTAAATAAAATTACTATCTCTATCTTTTCCAATATCAAAATCATTTTGATAATCATTCAATAGATTTTTAACTCCCAAACTATATTCAAGACTCATTCCTACCCTTTCAACCATTTGAATATATGTAGCCTTAAGCCCCATTACATTAAATATATCTGAATTTTTGTACTCATCATTTTCATGTTCTGATGATCCTCCCATATGTACTAAATCCATTTTACCAGTGTGTACTAGATTAGTTGAAAATTTAAATCTTTCTGTGGGAATATAATCAATTGTCGCATATCCATAATTGTTAGGAGTTCTTAAAAAAACTCTTGTGGAGATTAACTCATCTGAATAACTGATCTCACTGTCATATAGTGACCTTTGAATTGTAAATCCTGACTCTAACTGAAATTTCTGATCATAATTCGCTCTAAACTCCAAAGAAAGCCCCTTTACAGTAGCTCCGTCTCCATTTCTTTTTACAAAAACCTCTCCAAACTCATCTTCTCCAATAGGGTCTTGATAAAAGGCATCTTCTAATCTAGTATAGAATCCTTCTAAAGTTAATCCATATATATAATATGAAGCAGCTTTATCATAATTATAAGAAGCACTTATACTTTTTGATTTTTCTTCTTTTAAATCATCAGCTAGCTCAATTCTTGAAACACCCCCACCAGCAAAAGCAATATGTAAATCAGCATCAAACGCTTGTGGAGATCTAAATCCAGTACTATACGAAAATCTTAACTGTGAATTATTTTGAATTTTGAATAACATCGACATTCTTGGACTAAAAACAAAATTTTCTAATAGTGAATGCTTGTCTAATCTAGCTCCACTTAACAAATTGACACTTTTTATTATTTTCCAGTCTGACTGTAAAAACGTTCCTAAAGTTTTGACTCTCTGATCAATTAAATAATTGTAAGCAATAATTTCATCCATAACTTTATCAGTTTTATATTCTGAACCAACTGTAATCACGTTAGAACCTAAAAAATTATTAAATTCATGATTTAATTGAAAACCAATTTGATTAGTAATATTTAAAGATGTTCCATAAGGCGGGTTAAACAAATGAAATTCATCATCAATACTACCAATATCTGGCCTAATTCCTGTATAATGATCTCTTTGTGTTTGCTGGGATGCTAGATATGTTATTAAAGAAGAAGATGCGTTATTAAAATTAATTTGATAATCTATATTTCCTAACATAACATCATGAACTCTTTCTTCTGCTTGCATAGCAAAATGTGCTGCACCTGAAACCATTTCTCCACCATATCTATATTCATATAAACTAGCCAAATTAACTTCTATTTTTTGATTTTCCGATGGCAAGAAAAAGAAATTTGCACCAAAAGTATTATCTTTTAAGGCAGGAAGTTCTGAATAGTTATCATTATTATGATCATACCATTCTCTACTCCTATTATTAACAAAGAAGGAAGCTCCAGCATTTTTATTTTCTGCAACTACAGTAGAATTACCAAATAACACTTTATCATCTACAGTGCTATTAATACTAGCATAATCATATCCAAAACTAAACCCATCATTTTCAGGTATTTTTGTAATAACATTAACAACACCACCAATTGAAGAAGATCCATACAATGAACTCCCACCACCTCTAACAATTTCTATTCTATCAATCATGTTTACAGGAATCTGTTCCATACCATACAAGCTTGTTAGAGGAGAAAATATAGGACGTCCATTAATAAGAATTTGAGAATAACCACCCGCAAGTCCGTTCATTCTTAATTGAGTATAGTTACAAGTCTGACAGTCGGTTTCAATCCTAACTCCTGGTTGAAAGTTTAGTCCCTCAGCTAAATTACAAGCCTGCACAGACTCCAATTGTCTACCGTCAATTACATTCACTATCACTGGAGACTCAACTTTTCTTTTAAATGTTTTAGTTCCCGTTACTACAACCTGATCTATATCATAAGAAGTTGGATCAACACTAATATTAATCGTATTAACTCCTTTAGACACATCCACATGTATTTTTTTTGTAATAATTCCTATAGCTGACACAATGATATGAAGTTGACCTAATTCAGTATTTTTAATTACATAGTTACCGTTTTCATCCGCAGAAACTCCTGAACTATTCCCTTCTAAATCTACATTTGCAAAAGGAACAACCTCTCCATTTGATGTTATTTTCCCTTTTATAGTTTGAGCGTTTAAGCTTATTCCTGACACAAAAAACATTAGTAATATTATAAAAAAACTTCTTTCCATTTTTATTAATAATTTTTCAAATATTTATTGCAAATATCTTAATTTTTAGACTAATCTAAACTTTTATTTATATTAATTTAATTATTATTTTTGCATAATGATTACATTAACAGAAGAAAATTATTTAAAAGCTATTTTATCTATTTCTTTGATTGAAGGAGGTAAAGTATCTACAAATGCAATATCTAAAGAAATAGGAACATCCCCGGCTTCTGTCTCTGACATGATAAAAAAACTTCAAGAAAAAAAATTAATAAATTATCAAAAATACCAAGGATTAGAACTAAGTAAAGAAGGTAAGAAGAAAGCAATAAATATTCTCAGAAAACACAGATTATGGGAGACATTTTTAGTAAATAATTTAAAATTTAATTGGGGTGAAGTACATGAATTAGCAGAACAACTTGAACACATAAAATCACAAGAGCTATTTGATCGTCTAGATTCATATTTAGGCTTTCCAAAATTCGATCCACATGGAGAGCCAATTCCATCAAAAAAAGGGATAATACCAAGAAGAAATACTATTCCATTAAATAGTTTAAAATTAAATACTAAAGGAATTGTTCTTGGAGTGACTCTTGATGATAAATCTTTTCTTGATTATTTAACTCAGTTAAAAATTAGTATCGGAACAAATATAGAATTATTAGAAAAAATTAGTTTTGACAAATCATTAAGTATAAAAATAGAAGAAAAGATTCAACATATTAGCAATGAAGTAGCTGAACATTTATTAATTAA
>CEUM01328212.1_pt1 | contig 14859 bp, 14 predicted proteins | sample 356421 | NCBI WGS metagenome assembly CEUM01 (sample SAMEA2622716, study PRJEB7988) | marine metagenome | biome: marine biome (ENVO:00000447); feature: surface water layer (ENVO:00002042); material: "saline water (ENVO:00002010), including plankton (ENVO:xxxxxxxx)" | depth 5 m | reverse complement strand
TAAATTAGAATAGATAACATGAGTATCTTTCAAAAATTACCTCAAGTTACGGTTGATTTCTCTACTACAATAGGGACACCAATATTTGACAACCAAGGAAAAAGACTCGGTGTCTTAAATGACGTTTATGTCGATTTTGAAGAATCTTACCCGGAAATTTTTGCAATACAGGTAAAAAAAAGAAAAAATTTTTTTTCAATCTACTGGAAGGATATAAAAAGCTTTTCTACAAAAGAAGTTATAGTCAAAAAATCAACTAAACTTAATGATGGAGTACTTTGCAGAAAATTAAAGGATCAAAAAACCAATATATTAAAAGAGTCTTATCAAAAAGACAGGCAAGACTATCCAAGCTTAGGTAAAGTAATACTGGATAAACAGATTGTAGACACTAGTGGAAAAAAGGTTGTCCGAGTTAATGATATTCAGTTTATTAAATCTGGACCTTTTCTTAGAGTTACGAATGTTGCCGTAGGGCTGAGGAGCATTATAAGACGGCTTGGGTTTGAGCCCTTTATTGACTCTATCATTAAATTTTTTAATAAAAAGGCTAACTACCTTAATGAGGAAGCATTAATTAACTGGAAGTTCGTTCACACAATTCCAAATAAAAATGTACAACAAAATGTTAAGCTAAACTTAAGCAATGATCAACTTAACGAAATACATCCCGCTGACCTTGCAGACATTCTAGAAGACTTAGATTCTTTTGGAAGAAATGAGATTTTTAACAACCTTGGTGACCATTTAGCCGCAGAGACACTATCTGAAATTGAACCTGATTTTAAGGCACAACTTATTAAAGAAAAACCTCCAAAAAAGGTCGCCGAAATAATTGAAAACTTGGGAACAGATGAAGCAGTTGATATTTTAAAAGAATTAGAAGAAGAAAAAGCAGATGAAATTATTTCAAATTTAGATGATAATGAGTTCCAAGTCGATATAAACGAGCTACTTGAATATAAACCTAATGTAGCTGGCGGCTTAATGACAACAGAAATGTTTACAGTATCACCTCAAAATACAAAATACCAAATCATAGAAAAAATAAAAAAAGATCATGAAGAATACGATACCATTTACGACATTTTTATTATTGATGAAAAAAAATCGTTACTTGGTACTTGTACTCTAAAACACTTATTAACCCAAAGTGATAATGATAAAATTTCAACTTTTATGAAGAAGAAAGATGGATCTATGACTTTTCGTCCTCAAACTCACTGGAAAGAAATTGCTCAACATATGAGTAAATATAATATGAATAATGTTCCAATTACAAATGATAAAGGTCATTTACTTGGCCTTGTGACTGTTGATGATGTTTTACCTTGGTTACTCAACTAAAAGTTGAAAAAAAGGATATTTTATTAAAAGTCAAAAGAAGCCATCTTCTTTAATTCCCAAAATTTTTCTCCTATTTAGTATCATAGGGCCAGGTTTAATTACAGCAAATATTGATAACGATGCGGGCGGAATTGCCATATACTCACTCGTGGGAGCCGAATCTGGGTTAAGACTTATCTGGGTTCTTATTCCTATTACGATAGCTCTTATTATGGTTCAAGAAATGTCTGCAAGGATGGGAATTGTTACAGGAAAAGGATTAGCTGACTTAATAAGGGAGCGATTTGGTTTAAAAACAACCTTTTATTTACTTTTACTCCTTATAATAGCTGATTTAGGAAATACTATGGCTGAGTTTGCAGGAATTGCATCAGCTGGAGAAATTTTTGGTATATCTAAGTTTATTTCTGTACCTATAAGCTCCTTTTTTGTTTGGTTATTGGTTCTTAAAGGTGATTACAAAATAGTTGAAAGAGTTTTTCTAATTGGATGCAGTGTTTATCTATCTTATATCGTATCTGGTTTTATTATATCTCCTCCCTGGGAGGAAGTTGCTAAATCTCTTATCATGCCAAATATCAATTCTCTAAAGTCGACTGATATTCCTCTTATTGTTGGCCTTATTGGGACATCAATTACTCCATGGATGCAGTTTTACATCCAGGCTGCTGTTGTCGAAAAGGGTATAACCGTAAAAAACTTAATCCATTCTAAAATTGATGTTATTGCTGGATGCTGTTTAATGTCCATTGTAACACTTTTTATTATTATCTGCTGTGCTGCTACTCTTCATAGAAACGGTGTCTCTATTAAGGATGCGAAGGATGCAGCCATCGCACTGAAACCATTCGCTGGACCTCATTCCTCTATTCTTTTTGGAATTGGTCTCTTTAATGCCTCTATATTTGCTGCTGCTCTTTTACCATTAGCAACTAGTTATTATGTATGTGAAGGAATGGGTTGGGAATCCGGTGTTGACAAGTCTTTTAAAGAAGCCCCTAATTTCTTTATTATTTTCACAACCTTAGTATTTTTTAGTGCGCTCTTTATTTTATTTCCACAAATTAACCTTTTTAAAGTTCTTATTTGGTCTCAAATTATAAATGGTATATTAATTCCAATCGTTTTGATCTTTATTTTAAAATTATGTAATGATAAAGAATTAATGGGGGAATATGCGAACTCTAAAATATTTAACTTTTTTTCATATTTAATAATTTTAATTATGGTTTTGGTTAATGGGGTTCTAATGGTTCAAGAATTGTCGATTTTATTAAATTAAATAATATTACATAAGTCTACTACATCATCTTCTACTTTAAACGTAAACTCCACGTTCCTTAATATTTTCTCCCCCTTTTTTTTGTACTTAACTTTATATTTTGTTGGAGTTAATTCTCCATCCATAGGAAATGCAATCCCCATCTGTGGATCAATTGGCAAGGTTTCCTCTCTCTTTTCCTTAAAAATTTCAAAAAATATTTTCCCTTCTAAACAATCCTGATAAGTCACTAAGTAACCATAACTAACTTCAGGCATCTTTGGTATTTCTAGTTCAATTTGAGGTTTTTCTTTCGACAATTTTACTAATGTAACGAAATTAGCGAGGTCTATTTCTTCAACTCTAATAATATTTTCTTTTAAAAGAGGGATTTTAAAGGATCCAAAGACATCAACTTTAACTTCTTTTCCATTCAAAAAAACTTTTTGTTGAGTCGAATCAAAGTTTTTAAAAGTTACTTGACCATCTACAATATTTTTATTGCTTTCATTTTCCGGCTTTGTTTTAATAGGATCTTTGTTTTTTTTAGATATATTACCGGTTATTTTAGGATTTTCATTTGATCGATTGATTGTAAAAATTATTATTAGTGAAACAATCAATAAAGAAAAAATAAGAATCAATTTCTTATTTTTCTTTTTTCTTAAATGGTTTTTTCTTTTAGTTGATGTCCCCCTTTTTTTCTTCTTCCTTAATTTCTTTTTAGACGTGGTTTTTTTTGGAATATGTATCTTATTAGTTCTTTCCAAATTTTTTTTCTTTTTTTCTTCTCCACCTTTCAAGGATTCTGAATTTTCTTCTTCTCCTAAAATTGATATATTATTTCGTTTTTTCTTAAGAGAAATCTTATTCGTATTTTCCTGTTGAAATCCAAAGTCAAGAACTTGTTCTTTTTTTAACTTAGGTCCTTCATCAATTCCTTCTTTTGAACTAACTCCATCTTTTTCATTTTTTAAATCATCTAAATAAGGTCTTAGATCAATACTTCCGAATTCATACATTTTAGATCTATCGTCTTTAATTTCTGCTTTAAATAATTCTTGAGAAAAATAAGATAAATCAGATGAGTTAAAATCAGGAAAATAAGAATATAGGTATTTAATTAATGTTCTATTTAATTTATCTAAATTTTCAAACCTTTGATTTCTATCTTTTGACAAACATTTTAACACAATCTCATCTAATTCCTTAGTAACTCTCGGATTAATTGAAGATGGTTTCGGTATATTACATTCTTGTATTTTTTTCAAAATAGCTAATTCATTTTTTGCTTTAAATAATTTTCTATTACAAAGCATTTCCCATAGAGTAATGCCTACTGCAAATTCATCATATCTAGGGTCTAAATCAAAACCTTCCAAATACTCAGGAGCTAAATAAGATATTTTCCCTTTTATTGTTCCTGCTTGAGTCGACTCAGAATTCGTTTCAGCTTTTGCTATACCAAAATCAATTACCTTTACTGCCCCATCAAAAGTAAGCATTATATTGTGAGGAGAAATATCTCTGTGAATGATATTTGCCTTTTTACCAGTAAGCTTATCAGTCAGAGTATGGGCGTAATGAAGAGCCTGACAAACTTGAGTTATAATGTAGATAGATATCTCTACAGGAAAAACGAACTTATTTTCCTTAAGTTTATCAAGGTATTCTTTTAGGTTTCTTCCATCGCAATATTCCATTGCAACAAAAAGCTGATTTTTATATATTCCATAATCGTAAGTTTGCACTATATTTGGATGGATAAGGCTGAAAGTAACCTTTAGCTCATCTAGAAACATCGTTTTAAAAGATTCATCTTGAGAAAACTGAGGTTGCACCATTTTTATTGCAACGATTTTATCAGCTTGTTCTCCTAAAAATCTTGCACGACAAATCTTGGCCATTCCACCATCGACTAGATGATCAAGTATTAAATACCTACCAAATCTTTCATGCTTTTCTTTTTTTTCAGACATATAAATAATTCCCTACTTATTCACTTCGGCAAGAAAATAATTAACCTTTAAAATTACTAGGGCTATTTTTCGATGATAATTTTGTAAAAAAAAATTATTTTTTAAATTTTAATTTGAATGTTTTTAAAACCAGGCAATTGAAGATTAAACTCTATATTCTTTTTAAATTCTGAGCAAAAGAACCTATTGATATAATTGTGATGAAAAAATTGATCCAAATCCGGATGCATTTTTAAGTTTTCAGCCACTCTTGTCATTTTGACCTCAACTAAACCTTTTTTATCTAATTTTTTTGAAATTAATTTATAAAAATCTTTATGTTTAGTTGGATAGTAAACTAGAGATACAAATAATCTTTCGCAACTTTTTAATTTTTCTTCATTACTTGGCGATACCCATGTGTAGAAATTACTATCTTTTTTTATCTCTCCTAAAAGGATATCTAGATTTAAACTTAAATCTTTGTACCATGAATATCTTTTAAAAATGATCCTATCTTCCCATTTCTTTTTTAAAAAGCGTCCTCCCTTTAAATTGAATTCACCTTCCTTGAACATATTTTTAGAAAAAGAGCTACAACCATTCAAAAAAAATATTAAAATAAAGATTGATATTAATTTTATTTCAAATCTCCTTCTAGAAACTCATCTGATATCCAGTTCGTTAGATTATTAAAGACATTTTTTGTTATATAAAAATTCAATATGTCATGTTTCATTCTTTCATAAGCCAAAAACCTTACATATTTCTCATCAATTGTCTTCACAAAGGAAGTTGACATTTTATGGTCCGAAATAAGACTATCCTTACTTATCATCATCAAAACCGGAATATTAATCAAAAATGATTTTTCTTTAATAAACTTTATAGACTCTAAAATCCCTACTATTAAACCTACCGTCGCAGTATGCCCTATGAGAGGATCTGAATTAAAGTTTTCTGCACTATTTTTTTCCTTAATCAAATCAAATCCATTAAAGTAAAAAGGAACTTTAAGTACTGATAAAGGCCATTTAAACTTATTGATTAAAAATTTTATGTTTTTCAACCATGGAATAAACGTTTTTAAAATAGGGTTTGATATTATAAGTCCATCAACATTACTCCTATTATTTAAATAAGTTTCTAAACATACCAAAGCTCCCATGCCCTGCCCAGCTAGAATAAACTTATTATCCTTTCCTTCATTTATTATTTTAAAATATCTTATCAAGATAGCTAAATCTAATGAATATTCACGAAAATCTTGTATATAATGCCTTGTTCCCGTGCTTAGACCATGTCCTTTTAGATCTATCAAACAAATAGAAACATTCTCTTTGAAGAGATCAACTAATTGATTACCTAAATCAAGGTATCTTCCATGATGTTCCAAAATATCGTGAACAAAAAAAATATTTAAGTGTTTTTTATTTTTTGAATCTTTACCATTTAGGTTGCTAGTTTTCTTTTTGAAACTTATTCTTTTGAAAAATATAGTATCTAGGCCATCAGATGATTTAAAATGACCATCCCAAACTACTTTTCTTCTCTCTTTCTTAATTATTTTTTCATAAATCATTACTTAACTTTTTTCCAGATATGCCTCTATTGAATCTTTAGCTTCATCAGATAAACCTATAAATCTTAAAGAGAAGCCCTGATCTCCATCAAGAATTCTTACAATTTTTCCTCCTGCAACAAAACTATGATCAGTATTTTCTGGATGAACATTTAAAGATATCTCATCCCCTATTTTTCCTGGAAAACCATCTACCAGTACTTGAAGACCTCCAACAGAGATATCTCTACAAACCCCCTCATATACTATTGAATCGTTATGATAGAACATTCTTGCAACAAAAGGCTTCCTCTTATTTTTTCTTCTATCATCTCCAGATAAATCCTCTTTTTGATCGTCAAAAATATCATCATATATTGGAAGATCTGAGATGAACTCCCAACTATTCATACCGCTAACAAAAAGGAGTGTTTTACCGTTAATTCTTCCTTCTGATGCTGCTTTTTTTAAAATATTTAATGAGTAGGGACCATACTCAACGTCTTGCCCCCCCCTATCAATACCAATTTTTATTAGAAAAACTTTTTCATTTTCTTTGATTGTGTCCCAATCGATATCCCTTTTATTACTCGACTTAACAATTTTTGGTATTTCTGAAGTTTCATCAACAATATTTGAAAGTTCACTTACGTCTTTCAATTTCTTCCAATTATCAAATCCTTTTTTCCATACAAAGTTATCTTCGCCTAAATCACCTTCTTTAATCTTTATTATTAATTGCTCTTCCTTAATCGGACCGACTCTTTTTTCGCCTTCGACGTAATACCAATCAACTGACATATTTTATCCTCTATTCAATTTAAATTTTTCTTCCTCATATATTTTATATGGTTAACTAAAACGAGAAAAATTATTGATCAAGTGGTAATTTTTTCTTTTCAATTAAAATAACTAAATTGTTCGACCGATAATTAAACCAACCTTATTTCAATGAGAACTTCATGAGAAAAAATATATATAAAATATCCATAATAATTATTATCAATTTAATTATTATTTCGTGTGGTAACGAACAACAATTTTCGTCCCCAACTATAGCAAAAATTGAATCTGCATGTGATCATCAGTACTATCTTGAAAATAAAATTCAGACTAAATTTTCGATTGTAGGGCCAAAAGTTGACTTTATTTTCATTTGGGATAACTCTACAAGTATGTCAAATTACACGAATAATTTACTTATGAAAAAAGTAAATGAAAGCGTTAACAAAATTTCTGATACATTTGACGTTCATATGTTATTTGCTCCCCTATTAAAAATTGGTGATGAAAATATCGATAATGGATACTATGTAGCCGATAATAATTCAGGACTTGATAACTCGATAAAAAGTAAACTTATTCTTAAAGAAAATATAAATTCATCCATATCCAGTTTCCCTAAGAAACTTGGATCTAAAGAAAGAGGTTTTGAAAGATCAATTGAACTTCTTAATCAAAATAAAGACAATGGATTTTTAAGAAAAGATGCTCACACTATTATTGTTCTAATTTCAACTGGTGAGGACACAAACACAAGTCAACTTGTTAATAATGTTGCTACTACTATGATTAATATAAAAAATGAGATGGGAAATAAGCGACAGTTTAGATTTATTTCTATAGTTCCTCATAAAGATAAATGTTTTATTCCAACTACTAAAAAATCTAGTCGCTACATTGAACTTTCAAAAATCATATTTAACTATTTTAAGGACAATTCACCTAAACATGGCATATCTACCACTGATCCTTATCCGGATAGCTTTAATGCATGTGAAGACAGTCAAATCATTAGATCTATTGCCACAATAAACGAAACAATTAACATCGATGACCATATATATCAGTTTTGGCCGATTGCCCCTTCCTCTTTTGAATTAGATCCAACAAAAATTGACGTAAAAAAAGTCGACACGAGAAGTAATAAAATAATTGAAATTCAAGAAAGTAATCTAAATGGCTTTAAGTACATTGGAAAAAAGGATGTTTTAAATATTGGAGAGCCACCAACAGAGCAAAATATTGAAAACAATCACTTCATTCAACTTTTTAGTGATGCAAAAGTCCTTTACCCAGACTACCTAATTGTTCAAACTCAATCACCTAAAAACCTTTTTGGGTTTGTCCGACTTCAATTTAAACCCTATTTAAAAAACCTCTATCTAGAAATTGATGGAAAAACAGTTCCTCGGTCTAAAAATGATCCTAATGGCTGGGAGGTAGTTTGTAAGGGTAAAGTTACGAATGAAAGATGTGATTCAGGCCCGCACGAACAAGAAATTCAAATAGATTCACCCGATGACTGGCCGACCTATAGACTAAAGGGAGACAAATTTCTTGGTTACTTTCTTAAATTAGGAAGGAATGTAGTATACTCGAACAATTCTGTTATAAAAGTTAAGTATTTCCCTAATAGCAAAGCTGCTGAAATGCCTCCCGGATGCTTAGGTCCTTGATTAACTTTTTAATAGTGCTCTTTAACTTTTCTCAGCTTTTTCTTTATTTATTTTTTCAACTATATTTTTAAACTTTATAATTGGATAAATTTTGATGATTTTTTCTATATCAACAGATCCCTTGCCTTCGACAACTTTTTCAGCGAGGCCTTGAGAAACAATAGCTGTAAAATCTTCCATTCCAATAGGCATTTTCTTAGCTTTAAAATCTTCGCATATTTTTATCAAGTCAAATTCAAAATTTCCTTTTGGCTCCTGTTCAGTTTCCTGAAATTTTTCAAGAATCTTTGCCATAAAAGTTTCCGATCGATGGGGTATATTTAATCTTTTATTTTGTTCAAGCCTTCTTTGCCCATCAATAAATTGAAGAGCTTCTACAAAGAAACCTTGATTGACCAAGATAAAGTTATTAGGATTCTTATTCTCATCTTCAGTTATTTGGAGACTATTGAGTTCTTCCATTATTTTGATAAACTCTTCCACTTTGGATTCAGGAAAGTTGAAAACATCTAAAAGATGATATTTTAAGTTCTTCCTATTTATTTTATAACCTTCTTCACATTTTTCACCATGTCCCTTAAAGATTATTAAAAAGTAATTAAGTAGTTTTACTAAATCAGTAAAACTAAAAAACTTATATTCACTGGATTTTATGCCACCGTAACTTAAAGAGTTGCTTTCGAGATTTTTTACCAAATCATTTGAATCTCTTAGCCTATCCGCTAAAGTAAATATTATTGTTTTAAACCACGGATTTAGATGCTTTATAGCTTTTCCAAAAGAGCCAAATCCAATCTCAATTACTTTAGTGTTTACCAAAGCAGAAGCTGAACAACTTCTTATTGCTTGTTTTTCATCAAAATAAGCCATTTCTCCAATAACTTCACCCTTCCTCAAAACGGCAATCTCTACAAAGCCTTTACCCTTCGGTCTAAAAAGTCTTATTTGACCTTCTTTTATTATATACAAGGCTTCAGCTTTATCTTTTTCATCAAAGATAATATCACCTTGCTTAAACTCTACTATACGAGGTTTGTGACCTGGTTTAGTTTTAGTTGCTTTTTTTTTCCGTGGTACAACCATTTAAATCCTTTCAATAATTATTGCGAGAGCTTCGCCCCCACCAATACAAATTGAAGCCATACCTCTCTTAGCATTTTTATTTTCCATTGCAGTCATAAGAGTAACAACAATTCTTGTCCCAGAACAACCTATGGGGTGCCCCAAACTTACTCCTCCACCAAAAACATTAACTTTATCATGAGGTAAGTTAAGTTCTTTTATTGTTGCCATCGTAACAACTGCAAAGGCTTCATTAATTTCAAATAGGTCAATATCATCAAACGTAAGTCCAGACTTTTTTAGACATTTTTTCATTGCATCGATTGGAGCGGTTGTAAACCAAGTTGGGTTTTGAGCATGTTGTGCATAAGAAAGAATTCTAAACTTTGCTTTTTCTTTATATTCCTCACCACCGAGAACAATAGCAGCTGCCCCATCATTAATTGTGGAAGCATTTCCTGCGGTAATAGTACCTTCCTTTTCGAAAGCTGGGCGAAGCTTTTTCATCTTTTCAAAATTTGCTCTACCTGGCCCCTCATCAGTTTCAACTATATTTTCTCCCTTTCTAGTTTTTACACGAACTGGGACAATTTCATTTTTGAAAATTCCTTCTTCAATTGCAGCCTGCGCTCTTTTGAAGGAATTAATAGAGTACTCATCTTGTTCTTCTCTACTAAAAGAATATTTTTCAACACACTCTTCTGCACAATTCCCCATCGGCCTATTGGTATAAACATCTTGCAGACCATCCCAGGCCATCGAATCTCTTACTTCACCTGAGCCAAACTTCAAGCCCATTCTTGAATTGGGAATAAGGTGTGGAGCAAGAGACATATTTTCCATTCCTCCGGCCACATATATCTTAGCATCTCCAGACTTTATTGCTTGCGCTCCCATAATAATTGTTTTCATACCAGACCCACAGACTTTATTAACAGTCGTAGATGGAGTAGATTCAGGTAAACCAGCAAATAAAGCGGCTTGCCTTGCTGGTGCCTGTCCAGTCCCAGCCTGAACAACATGGCCCATAGCTATTTCATCAACATTTTCCTTCTTGATATTCGCTTTTTCTAAAGCACCAGAAATAGCCACAGCGCCCAACTCTGGTGCTGAAACTGAAGATAAGGAACCAAGGTAACTACCACTAGGAGTTCTTGCTCCACCCAAAATAAATATATCCATTTTTACACCCTTAATTTTAGATAAACAGCTTTTTAGATTTGAAACTATCAAATTCAAAAGCAAATGTCCCCTAAGGGTTTATATCAGAAAGGTCCTTTTCAAACATGCTCTTTTGCTTAGCACTACAAAAATTGAAAGAAAAACTTTTAACCATCCGATCTTTTTTCTTTACACTATTATCAGTAGCTTTTTTTCCTGTGAAAAAATCACTTATTTTGTGTTTTTTCCACTCCTCATCAACTTTCAAAAAACAAGTTATTTTATCGATAAGTTCAACCTGACTTGCCCAGATATCTTGTTCCAAAACAACCTTCTCATTTGTCATCCCAGAAATAAAAATGCTCCTTTCATCAGGCTTTTCTTTCTTACTTTTTTTTGAACTTTTTTTCATCTCTAAGATAATTTTAAAACTCTTGCTTAATTTCACTTCATTTTGTGGAGACAACTAAGACCTCTCATTTTTTTTCTTGAAATTAACATCTTTTTTTGCTACGAGTAACCACCCCTCAGTATATTTAACATCAAAAAAAAGTTAAAGAGGTAATATATGCTTTCTAGAAAAAGCCAAGCTGATAATGGAATTTCCCTGCCAGATACATGGTGTAAGGGATTAGAAGAAACTTTAAATGAAGTTTATGAAAAGAATAGAATAGATTCACAAAAGACTTTTTTTGTTCAAGGTTACACCTACCCAAATGAAGTCATAGCCGCTGCATCATTTTATAATAGTAAAGATGACACAATCATTCCTATAACAATTACTCTTTCTGCCGATTTAGAAGAAGGTGAAAATAGCGATCTTCTTTTAAAATCAATTGTAGATTCTTTCGGGGCTTTATTTGACGAAGTCTTTTCCCAAGAAGATTGGAATGACTATTACGCTGACTGGAAAGAGCTAAAAACAAAAAAGAAGGCTCTTTTCTACCAAATAACCAGAGAGAATCTCAAATTAACAAAAATGGCAGACGACTTTCTAGAAAAAAACTCCTAAAGAAATAAGGAAGACCTCTCCTAATTATTCATTGAAAGATCTTGCACCATTTTTCGTTTCAAAAGATAGATCTTGCTCATCTTCAATGTTGCCCTCTACTTCTTCGTAGGCTTCATCAACGACATCGATATTCATTTCCTTCAAAATAGAGAAAAATGATTTCTCGTCCGAAAGGTCCTTAAGAATCTCTTCTATATATCTTATTGGATACTTTTTAATAATATCCTCAATAAGAAATTGAAGTTTATTCTCAGCGATTATCGTTTCTTTCTTCTTAATTAGATCCCAGTACTTTATGTAACAAAGCCGACAATAAGGTCCTGTTGTTACAGGGTTATCGCAACCTTTCACAATGCATTCATCCGTTTGACTTTTAAAAAAGTCTATCTGGCTTACAGCTTCAAAGACCTCATCAAAACTAAACTCTTCAGTTAGGTTGAAAATTTCTTCTGTTAAAGCCTCTTTCTCTTTTTTACTTATTTTTTTGTTTGATTTTGGTTCTTGCGAAGCATCTTTCTTTTTAGAAACCCCTTTCACACTTATTGGGGGTTCTTTCGAATCTTTAACTGGAGGTTTTGCATCACTTTTTTGAGGTGAGGCTTTCGCTTTTTTTCCTACTTCTTTTACCTGAGCCTCTTTGCTTTTAACCGAAACTTCTTTTTTCTTAGGTGCCTTAGACTCTACTTTTTTGGTCGTTTTTTTAGCTACTTTTTTGGCAACTTTTTTGGCAACTTTTTTAGTGGTTTTTTTGGCCACTACCTTTTTAGCAGCCTTTTTCGTGACTTTCTTGGCAACTTTTTTAGCCACTTTTTTTGCAGGAGACTTTTTAGCTACAGCCTTTTTTTGAACCTTTTTAGAAGCTTTCTTACTGGCTGACGCAGAGCTCTTCTTCTGAGCTTTCTTAGAGGAAGCCTTTTTAGCTACTTTCTTTGTTGATTTTTCAGCTGCCTTTTTCTTGGTCGTTTTTTTTTTGGCCATCCATCTATCTCCTAGCAAAATCGAAAGGTGAGCCCTTAATGCTTCAATTTAAGACACATTTTCCACAGTGTAAACCTGATGGGCCCAAGCCGAGGAAAGCTTACAAAAAAAGAGCTAAAAATCCAAGAAAAAGGTCTCAATAATTTACTTACCTTTAAAATCAGGGCTTCTTTTATCCAAAAAAGCCTCTGTACCCTCTTTCATATCCTCAGAAGCAAAGAGCAAAGCAAATTGCTCAGACTCAACTTCCAAACCATTGGGAACAGTCAAATCATTCCCTCTATTCATTACTTTTTTAGCCCGAGAAACAGCAAGAGGTGAGTTTTGGGCAATTTGGTCCAACAACTCATTAGCTCCCTTTATCATTTCGCTTTTTTTATCATAAATCCTTAGAACTAAACCGAGCTCATGGGCTTCCTCTACGGACACATTGCGCCCTGAATAAATTATTTCCTTTGCTTTATTTCTTCCCACAATTTTGGCGAGCCTTTGAGTTCCCCCAAAACCAGGAATAAGACCTAACCTAACTTCTGGCTGACCAAACACAGCATTTTTTGTAGCAAAAATAAAGTCAGCGCTCATTGCCATTTCACAGCCTCCGCCAAGGGCAAAACCGTTAACCGCCGCAATTACTGGAAAAGGCAAGTCTTCTAAAAGAAGAGTCACCTTCTGTCCTGCAACAGCAAACTTTTCGGCTTCCAAGGTTCCCATCACAGACATTTCTTTTATATCGGCTCCAGCAATAAAAGCTTTTTCACCAGAACCAGTAAATATCATCCCTTTTAGTACAGAGTCTTTCTGTTGTCTTAAAGAGCTCAAACAGTCATCTAGTTCTTCTAACAACTTGGTATCCAATGCATTTAAACTTCTTGGCTTATCAACAACAAGCATTAATACACCAGAATCCAAGGACAAATCTAAAAATTCATAGCGTTTGTTTTGCTCTTCAATATTCATAGAAACCTCTCCCCGATTTTTTTCCGAATCTCCCAGCTAGCACATATTTTTTCAATAAAGGACACGGTCTATACTTTGTATCTCCAAGACCTTCATGAAGAACTCCCATTATGGCCAAACAGGTATCCAAGCCAATAAAGTCTGCCAACTCTAGTGGTCCCATTGGTTGATTTGTACCTAATTTCATAGCGCTATCAATATCTTCAACCGAAGCGACTCCCTCATATAAGGCATAAACAGCTTCATTTATCATAGGCATTAAAATTCTATTAACAGCAAAGCCAGGAACATCATTTGCTTTAACAAATATTTTCCCCATCGCTTTTGCAACAGAAGCCACAGAGTCAAAGGTTTCATTTGAAGTTTCCAATCCTTTAATACCCTCAACTAACTTCATAACAGGTACAGGGTTCATAAAATGCATCCCTGCCACTTTACTAGGCCTTTTTGTTTGAGAGGCTATTTCAGTTATGGAGATAGAAGAAGTGTTGGATGCAAGTAAGGCGCCTTCTTTAATTATCCGGTCGCATTCTTGAAAAATTTTAAACTTTACATCCTTTCTTTCTGTCGCAGCCTCAATAACAAGATCGCAGTCAGACAACCCCTCAAGGCTTGTCTCCAATTGTAGAGATTCCTGAGCTTTTTGCGAAGCTTCTTCGGTCCACTTCCCTTTGGAAACACCACGAGCTAATTGTTTCTTAATAAAGGCTGCCCCTCTCTCCAAACTTTCGGAGGAAGAGTCAAAAAGATGTGTTTCAAACCCACTTTGAGATGCTACTTGAGCTATTCCCCGCCCCATTTGACCTGCACCTATTACTCCAATTTTACTAACAACACGCATCACAAAACCTTTTTTATTGATCATATAAAAAGATAGGTGATTTTAAGCCCTTAAAAGCGTCTTTTCAAGGAGCTTAGCTTTAAGACACCAAGCCCCCCAAATCTCGCTCTCCTATGATAAAAAGGCTTGCCAACCTTTTCGAATTAGAATAAAACCAAGCCCTGATATTGCTGAATATTATATTTTACTTATTAAGGAAGGGGTTATTCGTGGCTAATCATAAATCTGCAGCAAAAAGGGCAAGACAATCAAATAGAAGAAT
>CEUM01039027.1_pt1 | contig 14864 bp, 12 predicted proteins | sample 356421 | NCBI WGS metagenome assembly CEUM01 (sample SAMEA2622716, study PRJEB7988) | marine metagenome | biome: marine biome (ENVO:00000447); feature: surface water layer (ENVO:00002042); material: "saline water (ENVO:00002010), including plankton (ENVO:xxxxxxxx)" | depth 5 m | reverse complement strand
GAATCTCATCATACGATTCGAGAGGCGAGACGCTTGGTGAAGAAAATCGATGTGAATCGACGAGAACAGGTTCTCCATCCACGAGTGACCAAACCTCAACTGTACCTGGGCGAACCTGATGTACATCAAGAAACAATGTGGTTGCATCCAGAGGATATTCCCAAACCAAACGTGCCATCAGTGCATGCTCATCCAATTGCGGATAGAAATCGGAATGTGCACGCAACGCTTTGACTTCACTGGAAAAGACAAGGGACGAACCAATCCTTGAGCGAATCAATGGTTTGATACCCATCTCATCTCGAGCAAGGATCAATTGCTGATTGTTCGGATTCCACAATGCAAAGGCAAACATTCCATCCAATTGTTGAATCCATGCTCCATGATCTTTCGCAGTTGCTTGATGATTTGATTGAAGCGTCTTTTCATACAGAGCGAGGATGGTTTCACTATCACCAAAGGTCTTCCATGAATAGTCAGGTATCGAAGACCGAATTGATTCAAAATTATAGATTTCGCCATTTGCAACAAGAACGTTTCCTGATTGAGAGTGAATGGGTTGTGGACTACCCTCCAAATCAACGATGGCAAGTCGCGTATGTCCAAGACAAACCGATGCATCATGCCAAATGCCAGAACCATCGGGACCTCGGTGATGTTGCAATTGATTCATCTTCTTGACGATGCTTGGCTCAGGAGCGCCAAGCATGCCAGAGATTCCACACATGTGATTCGAAGAAAACGGCTATTGCCTATATACAGTTGCTTTTAGTTCAATCACCAAAGTGGATACCTGAACGCAGTTACTGCAAGCAAAATAACGGCTATGCCGAAGAACGTGTAGTACACCGACTGTGGCGGGTCTTTGGATTCATTATCCCCATACATGGCTATCAACAAACAGGCGTGGTGGACTCGACTCTAAAATATGGCGGAGAAAACGTCTCAGAAAATACCCAAAAATGGTTCCAGGACAAGAACGATAGTGAGGGGTATGAGCAACATCGTGGCATTATCGTCGATGTAACGTAGACGCGGCCATTCTGCTGCAACACAAATCGGTGCCATCAATAGGACAAGAACCCATGGTGTTGCAACCCAAACCGCACATGCGGCCCAAATCACTGCAATCCCGGCTGTCCCTGCGAGAATGACCGTTTGGGTTGAGACACCTTTGCGTCGTAATTCTCCGAGCAATGGATCACCCAATGAAAGGCTGAGAATCAGCGGATAAGCGTATTCTGGCTCTGGCGTCAAAAGAAAAACCATGCCCACACCGAGAGCACCCCATGCCAGAGCTGAGACTTGTTTGGCTTCATAGGAACGCTGACCGATAATGGTCCAGCCCATCTTCAATCGCAAAGCCTCTCCAAAAATGGCGATGAGAATGACGGAAGATACTACCTGTTCAAGTGTAAGAGAGACTGCATCAGCAACATCTTCTCCAAATTCAAAGTACAAGAAAGGAAGCAAGGACATTGCCAAATGAATTCCACGTCGCAAGACATGCCCGGACATGCCACCGACAGACAATTCAACTGGATTCGTTAATTCGACTTGATCACTCATTCTTGTTCCTCAATTGAGCGTATGCTTCGTCAAATGACATCAAACCTTCCTCTAAATTTGACAAACTCGTATCAAATTGAGGATGTTCGAGAAGAAGCCGTTCATGATGAGAGAGAAGTCGTTCTCGCCATCGTGCCCGACCTGCACGTATTGATTGATTTAAGCTCAGAAGCATCGCTGATGCCTGTGGAATTCCCGTTCCATGTAGTGCACTCACGAGATAAACTTCTGGCGCTTCTTCATGTCCAAGATTCAACGATTCTCGCAATTCATTAGCATGACGCTGGGCTCCATCAAGATCGGATTTATTGACAATCACAGCATCAGCCAATTCGAGCAAACCTGCTTTTTCTGCTTGAACACCATCGCCTCGTGCAGGACCTTCGACCAATACGATCCGATCTGCAACTGCAGCACAACGAACCTCGGATTGACCAGCACCTACAGTCTCGATGACCACCTTATCCCAACCAACTTCAAGCAAACAAAACGCCATATCTTGAACGACCAAAGGGACAGAACCACTCGTTTTTCTGGTCGCTACAGAACGGACGTAGACAGAATTCTTCTTGTTTTCATCATCGACAACACTCATTCGAACTCGATCACCGAGAAGTGCACCTCCTGAACGTGGAGATGAAGGATCGACTGCAAGAACGGCAATCCGCAAACCTGCATCCACCCATTCATGGAGCAATCGGTCAAGAAGACAAGATTTTCCAACACCGGGAGGTCCTGTTAGAGCGAGAATTTTCCAGTCCGATGCATCACTATGAGAGTCATTAAACCGAAGTTCGCCGTTTTCAATCGATGAGAGGAGGCGAGCGAGTGCACGCCTATCACCTGCTTTTGCGGCATCCATCCGATCGACCAAAATCTCACCCTCATTCAGACGGATTCCAATGCCAACCTGCACCGTGTCCAACTCCTGCATCATCTCGTTGAATCGCAGTAGCAATGAATTCGACCATCTCTTCAGAAGTTGTACCCGGACCAAAGATTGCACGAACACCTGCCTCAAACAAGGGCGGGCGGTCATCCTCTGGAATGATACCGCCCCCAAATACGATGACATCACCCATGTTATGCTCACGGAGTGTTTCACAAATCCTTGGGAACAAATGACCATGTGCACCTGAAAGTGATGAGAGCCCCAATAAGATCGCATCTTCATCACGAACCGTTTCGATGATTTGCTCAGGTGTTCGTCGCAAACCGGTGTAAATCACCTCGTGGCCAGCATCACGTAATGCCCGTGCGACAACCTTTGCCCCACGGTCATGTCCATCCAGTCCCGGCTTAGCGATGACAATTCGCAACGGTTGGTCCATGACGCGTGGACTGGATTGATGGTTATCAAAGAGTCGTTGAAAAAGAGACATCCATCATTGTTCGGGGATGATATCAAATGCTAGAGCCTCCATCGACTAGCATGGCTTGGGAAAAGGACCCCCCTCACCTTCAACCCAGCAAAGGGTATCTTCGCGTTCGCAGAGTGAACCGAGCCATTCTGGAAACATGGTTCCGAGAAATTTCAACGGTCGACGTCGATACTCTTCCTGAAGAAGGAGGCATCATCTACACCGCTTGGCATCCAGGCGGATTGATTGACCCGATGTTGATGATGGCCGCCCTACCAGGAGGTTTGACGTTTGCAGCAAAATCAACGTTGTTCAACATTCCAGTTCTATCGAGGATTATGAAATGGATCAATGTGCAACCCGTTCAACGTGCTCAGGACAATGTTGGTTCTGATGAAGAACGAAAGAAAGCGAATTCTGCCCTTATCGACACGCTCGCAGAACTCGTTGCAAACGGTGAGCGGATTGCTATCTTTCCTGAAGGTATGAGTCATACAGAATCGCATGCTGTCGAGATAAAAACAGGAGCTGCACGTATTCTTCTTGAAGCACATCAACGAGCTGCAAAGGCCGGAAAGCCCGCTCCAAGCATCGTACCAATCGGATTGCATTACAGCGACCAACATTCGTTTCGTGAACGGGTTAGTTTGCAGATCAATCGAACGATGGAAACGCCTCCATTGCCCCATCAAGAAGGAGCCCCTCTTCCAAGCGAAGAAGAAATTGAACAATTCGGTGAACAAGCACATGATCGTGTGTGGTGCAATTCAGTCACCGCCTCACTTCAAACTGAATTGAATCGAATCAGTCATGCACAAGAATCGTGGGAAGATCGTGAACTTGTCTGGCGGGCAAGGCGCATGATCCACACCATACGAAGTGGAGAAAACGTTTCCAAAATCGACTACAATGAAGCGGTTCTTGGTTCGAGAAGAGTACGCGCAGCATGGCAATATTATGCCGTCAATGATCCTGAAAAGACCCTCGAGATTGAAGAGAAATTCAAATCCCATCATGCTGAAATGGAACGCATTCAACTTCGCTCTTGGGAGTTGAAGGATCGAGAAAAGAAGATTTCCAAGACTGCCTTTGTCAGAAATTTCGCCTTTTGGATTTGGTCAGCATCATGGATGCTTGGCTTCGTCACATGGTCTGCGATGATCGCCACGGGTGTACCCTACCTCTTCGTCCGATTTTTCGTTTCATTGAAATCGAGTATTGATGAAAATAAAGCAGGAATAGGCTCGATGAAATTGCTCTATTCGATCGGATTGTATCCTATTTGGTGGCTGTTTTGTGCGATTTGTCTCGGATGGTTTATCGCTTCAGCGGACTCGCCACTCCAGGATTTCAGACTTCCAGGGTTTATTCTTCCAGTCCTTGCCGCTATTCCTTGGCCATTGGTCGCCTTTATCCTCCTCATATGGTGGCCTGTTTCTGCTCGTTTGCACCTCAAATTGTATCAACGTTTGAGCAAGTCGTGGAAGAATCTACGGTTATGGTTCAAACTTCGAAGTGGTCAAATTGAATGGGAGACGCTTATCCAAGCCCATCAATCCTTGGCGATGGAAATGGCATCGATTGGAAATGGCTTGGTCCTTCCTGGTGATCCTGATTGGAACGACCCTCCTGCTGGAAAAGATGACTGGGAAATGGTCCAATTCAGAGCATCGTAATGTCGATTGTTTTCGGATTCTTGAAGGGCAACGAATAAGTGCGTTATGGCCAACCAAGTATTGGTGAGAAGGGTGTCCTCGACAGAACAACGTCTCAATGACCTACGTGCTCGAAAGGCTCGAAGCGAAGCGGGTGGAGGCCAGGCTCGAATCGATGCACAACACAATCGAGGAAAAATGACCGCTCGTGAGCGACTCGATATGTTGCTCGATGAGGGAACATTCCAAGAGATTGATGCCCTCGTTGAGCATCGATGTCGCGATTTTGACATGGATAAAAACGTGATACCTGGCGACGGTGTTGTCACAGGCCATGGGAAAATCAATGGCCGGGAGGTCTTTGCCTTCGCACAAGATTTCACCGTCTATGGTGGATCATTGGGCGAAATGCATGGACTCAAGATTTGCAAGGTCCTCGATATGGCACTCAAAACTGGACGACCTGTTATCGGACTAAACGACTCAGGTGGTGCTCGAATTCAGGAAGGTGTAGCCTCACTTGGTTCCTATGCTGAAATCTTCTTCCGCAATGTTCGTGCATCTGGAGTTGTTCCTCAAATTAGCGTCATCATGGGTCCTTGTGCTGGTGGTGCTGTTTACAGTCCTGCCATCACCGACTTTGTCATCATGGTCGACAAAACAGCACACATGTTCATCACCGGTCCAGAAGTCATCAAGACAGTCACCAACGAAGTTGTTTCCTTCGAAGATCTTGGTGGAGCGATGACCCATGCTTCAAAATCGGGGGTCTCGCACTTTACTGCTGAAAGCGATGATGCTGCGATTCAACTCGCCCGTGACCTGTGCGACATGTTCCCATCAAACAACATGGATCGTGCGCCCGTACGCAAGACTTCCGATAGCCCTGACCGTTCATGCGAAGCATTGGACACGATGATTCCTGAAGATACCAACAAACCCTACGATGTGACCGATGTGGTTCGAGAAGTCCTCGATGATGGCGGCTTCTTGGAAGTTCAGGCTGATTACGCCATGAACATCGTCTGTGGATTCGGGCATTTGGCAGGCCATACCGTCGGCGTTGTTGCCAACCAACCAAAGGTTCTCGCTGGGTGTCTCGATATCGATGCAAGTGACAAAGCGGCTCGATTCGTTCGATTCTGTGATGCGTTCAACATCCCGATCTTGACCTTTGAAGATGTTCCAGGTTTCCTTCCAGGGACCAATCAGGAATGGGGTGGAATCATTCGACATGGGGCAAAACTCCTCTATGCCTATGCAGAGGCAACCGTTCCAAAACTGACCGTTATTCTTCGCAAAGCCTACGGTGGTGCGTACGATGTGATGTCATCGAAGCATATTCGAGGTGATTACAACGTGGCATGGCCGAGTGCAGAACTCGCGGTGATGGGTGCTGATGGAGCAGTTGAAATCATCCACCGAAGGCGAATCAAGAACGCACGAAATCAAGAGCAAGAGCGAGACAGATTGGTTCAGGACTTCACCGATACCTTTGCCAACCCATACAAAGCAGCTGCTATGGGTTACATCGATGATGTCATCGAACCGAGTGAAACGCGTTCTCGGCTTTCCCGTGCCTTGTTGATGTTGTTGGAGAAGGAAGAGATTCGACCTGCAAAGAAGCATGGCAACATCCCACTGTGAGGAATGAGCATGGCCGATGAAGCAACACGAAGAATGGCTGCGATTGCAGCGGTCTTGAGCCTCGTTGAGAGCGGTGATGATGCATCGCAACGTGGCCGACAACGTGGCGAGGCATGGGCACAAGATCATCGAAGAATGAACATGGGTCGCTCATCACTCATGCATTATCGAAGCAACCGAAGCCCTTGGAGATGATACGATGCCTGAGAAGAGAACAGTCAAAGTCAATGGTGAAGAATTCGAAGTTGAGATCGAACTCAATGATGATGGAACCTACGATGCAACAGTCGAAGGTCAAACATTCTCCATCGAAGTCCCCAATGCTCAGGCAGCACCTCGTGCTCGTCGTGGAGGCGGTGGAAAGAAGAAGAAATCGGGAACCGTCTCGGCAAACATTCCTGGAAAAGTCGTCACCGTCGAAGTCAAGGAAGGTGATGTTGTCAAAGAGGGTCAAGTCATTCTTATCCTTGAAGCGATGAAAATGCAAAACGAAATTCAAGCACCAGTGGATGGAACCGTCATCAATGTTGCTTGTGAAGAAGGACAAGCGATTGAGGCCAATGTGCCCCTCGTGGTTATCGAGCCAGAATCGACGGATGAGGACGATTGAAAAGCAACAGTTCAAGAGGTATGAAGGCGAGGTGTGTGTATGACAGACGGGCCAGCATGTGATTATCCAGGTTGTGGGGAGATTGGTGTTATCATTTCTCGCCTCTCGCCCGAAGGCTACCTTGTTGCCACTGGAAAGAAAGCGTATTCGTTTCGGGAAGCCTACCGTCGATTCCATTACTGTCAAAAGCACCATGAAGAACTGATGAACGGTGTTTGGTCTCGTGTCCGTAAGCCAGATGACAAGAACGATGGCCACGTTGCGCCAACAGCCATTTGAGGGTGACATACATAAGCGACTATTCGTTGTTTGGTGTATGTCGGAACGACAAAACACCAGTTTGAAGAAAATTTTGGCCATTATTAGCACCTTGATGATGTGCTCGATTTCTCTATCAATCTCAGCGCCATCGCTCCTGATGAATTCACAAAACGTCGAGGCAGGGCCACCTGGAGCAGGTACAACAAATCTTACAGTTTTGACCACAACATACCTGAACGGAACCCATGCCTATGACGACCTCTACGTTGGTTGTGGGATCACGTCCTGTGGGGAGATTATCGCTACTGGCGACCTCACCCTCAATGTCAACACATTAACCGTTGTCAGTGGTGCGTCGATTATAGCATATGATCAACCGATCAACACGCAAGGTGTTGGTGGCTCGGTCCAGATGTCAACAAGTCACATCGGTAACGGCGGTGGTGGTGCTGGGCACACATCGAGTGGTGGTACTGGAGGCTCATCCTCTGGAACTTTCGCCAATGGTGGAGCATCGTATGGTGTCGGCAATGAAACAGGATCAAACGGTGGATCGGTCACGGACTCAAGTGGAAACCTCGTCTCTGCTGGAGGAATTGGTGGCGGGAAGATTGTCATCAATGCAGAAGTCATCGAAATCTACGGAACAGTTGACGCTTCCGGACAAGATGGAGAACAAGGATACACCTATCAGAACGGATCTGGAAACGGTGGTTCTGGCGCAGGTGCAGGTTCTGGTGGAAGCATCATCATGCTTGCCAATCAATTGACGGTTGGAGGACAAAGCGGCGGTGGTTCAATCCTTGCACAAGGTGGCGATGGTGGCGACGGTGCCGATGGTTACTGTGCTCCAGGTTCAGTCTGTATTGGAATGTATGATGGTGGACAAGGCGGTGGTGGTGGCTCTGGAGGAACCATTGACATTCGTGCCAATAGTGCAACAAATCTCTCCATTTCATCGACCTCGACCATCTCTGCAGCTGGCGGTAGTGCTGGTTCAGGAGGAGCACCTTACGGAACTGGTTCAACCGGTATCGCAGGTTCCTCAGGTGGAAACGGCAACACAACGAATGGAATTTGGACAGGTTGGAGTTCCTCAAACCCCCCTACACCTCCAACATCAGGCATACCAAATCCATGCATTGGTAACGGAACAAACGCTGCTGGAAACATCGTCTCCGATGTTCTCGAAGTCAACGATGCACAATCGACTGCAACCAAGGCAAGTATTCTTCCTGTCTCATGTACTGATCTCTCGCTTCACGCATCGACCGACTCAGACTACTTTGAAGTTCAATTGATTACTGGTGTCACCTACTACGTCAATGTCTCATTCTCACACGCAATCCAAGATGTTGACGTTGAGTGGGAAGATAGCAATGGTTCATTCTTGACATCTGGTAGATCCACTACCGACAATGAAGCACTCACTTTTACAGCAACGCAGAACATTACCTCCTACGTCAGAGTCTACCCTTTCATCTTTGGAACGGCCAATCCAATCACCTACAATATCACCATCGAGACAGATAATCCAGGTGGCGGTCAAAGTTTGGAATTGGCGTATGTGAACATTTTGAACGAGACCAACGCTACGGTTTCCTTTGCAGGCCTTCAAGCAAATACGACCTACAACTACACAACTGTTCTGACACAAGATATGATTGGAAATACATCTGTCTCGTACAGTCTTGGTAATGGTACATTCAATTCATCAAACATGACTACGTATGCATTCAATGTCAATTACAGTCTAGAGAACAACGAATCGACGCTTGAAATTGTAACGCTTCTTTACGATGCCAACGGAATCCTTCTCGCAACTGGATTTGACGATCTTGAAATCGATATGATCGATATAACGGCAACGTCGTCAACAACGGGTGAAATTAACCTTTCAAAACTCGCCATTGGAACCACGTACGATCTCCAATGGATGGTCTATGATGAAAACCTCTTCATTACAGCCTACCTTGCCAACAACAACAGTGTCTATGCTGCTCTGAATGCGTCTGTCATCGATGAAGACGTGTACACGTTTACGGCTCAATCTAAGACCCGCGACTACAACATTACTTGGGCTGGACCTACGACGTCCAATTACCACATATTTGTGGGCGTCCTCAGCGTCAACGGAACCGTCGTTAACCCCGAGACCAATGAAAACTTCACTGCATTTGATGACGATTTCTTCATCCCACAACTTCCGTCCATCGTCATCAGTAGCGTATCTTCGAGCGTTAATTCAACGACCAACGATGTCACGACACGTGGTCAAGACCTTGTTGTCGGTGACACGTACAAGTATCGAATCAAGATTCTCGATTCAGGAAATGCCACCGTTGCGCAATCTGCATTAACAACGGTAACGGCTACCTACCAGGGAATGAGTTTCGGTACGTGGAACTACACAACCCCGACATCTTCAGGCACATACTGTGCATTGGCTGAACTCTACGAGGCTGATGGAACGCAACGCATTGGCGACCTGTTCTGCTTTGCACTCACCTTCGATTCTGATTACGATGGTGTTGCAAACGAAGTTGATCAATGTCCATCAAGTCCAGCAGGTGCCATCGTCGACCAATTTGGCTGTGCAGCCAACCAACGAGATACAGATGGCGATGGTGTAAACGACGACATGGATGACTTCGTCAACGATTCGTCGCAATGGTCCGACCAAGATGGTGACGGCTATGGCGACAATCCAAATGGCAACAACTCGGACGATTTCCCAAGTGATGGAACACAATGGTCCGACCAAGATGGCGACGGATATGGAGACAACCAAAACGGTACATTCCCAGACGCATTCCCAACCGATGCAACACAATGGAGCGACATGGATGGTGACGGTTACGGAGACAATCCAGCAGGAAACAACGCAGACCTTTGGACCAACGATAGTTCACAATGGTTCGATTCTGATGGAGATGGCTATGGTGACAACCCTACAGGAACAAACGGTGATGCGTTCCCAACCGATGGAACACAGTGGTCCGATCAAGATGGTGATGGCTACGGTGATAACCAAACCGGCAACAACCCTGATGCCTTCCCATCCGATGCCACACAATGGGCTGATACAGATGGTGACGGCTACGGTGACAACCGTAACGGCAACAATGGCGATCGATTCCCAACCGATGCAACACAATGGGCTGATACCGACTCCGATGGCTATGGTGATAACCAAGCAGGCAACAACCCTGATGCATTCCCAACAGATGGAACACAATGGGAAGATGCTGATGGCGACGGATTCGGTGATAACCAAGGGGGCGCCAATGCTGACAAATTCCCGAACGACAACACGCAATGGAGCGATGTTGATGGTGATGGGTATGGTGACAATGCCAATGGAAACAATCCTGACTTGTGTCCAAATACCCCATTTGGAAAGGCCGTTGATTCAACAGGATGTGCCGACACTCAACTCGATGATGATGGCGATGGAATCACAAACGATCTCGACGTATGTCCAACGACACCCGCTGGAGAAACCGTGAATTTCAATGGCTGTTCGGATACAGAGCTGGACGGTGACCTCGATGGTGTCAAAGATGCATACGATGACTGTGTTTCGACTCCGCTTGGACTAACCGTTGATGCAACAGGTTGTGCTGACTCTGAGAAGGATACGGATATGGATGGTATTACCGATGACATTGACCAATGTCCATTGACACCAACCGGAAGTCCTGCGAACATCTTTGGATGTTCAGCTGAACAACGCGACCAAGATAACGACTTGGTTGCTGACAGCGATGACCTGTGTTTCAACACGCCTGCAGGTGAATCGGTTGACATCAATGGATGCTCAGAGACGCAGAAGGATGTTGATGGTGATGGCGTATCCGATGCATACGATACATGTGATGCAACACCGCCTCTCTCACTCGTAGATGAGAACGGTTGCAGTTCGTCGCAATTGGATGATGATTCGGATATGATTTACAATGATGAGGACGTTTGTCCAGCAACACCAGCCGGTGAAGCACCGAATGCAGAAGGCTGTTCAGCAAGCCAAATTGATGATGATGGCGATACCATTTCCAACAAGGACGATCTTTGCCCAATGACCATCGTCGACCCTTCACTCGATGCCAATGGTTGCGTTGCAAGTCAACGAGATACCGACATGGATGGCGTGTATGACAACCGTGACGACTGTCCAGCAACCAACGTCTCAAGTGTTGCCGATGAGGACGGATGTGCTCTCGAGCAAATCGACTCCGATGGCGATGGTTACAGCGACCTGATTGACGCATTCCCACTTGATGCGCAAGAGTGGCAAGATGACGATGGAGATGGCGTACCAAACAAGCAAGATGCATACCCTGATGATCCGACACAGACAAAGGCACAAGATGACGGCTCAAGTGGTGGATTCCTCATCTACACAGTTGTGGCGATCCTCGTTCTTGGAGCACTTGCAGGCCTTGGCGTCATGCGTCGCAACAACATGATGGGTGTTGAGAAGGTCAGTCCTTTCACGCAAGAAGCTGCAACACAAGGTGCAATTGAAACGCAGATGCTTGAACAAGAAGATTCGGCAGCGGAAGGAACATCTGCTTCAAACCAAGAATGGGAAGAGAATGGTGTACGATGGTTGCGACAAGAAGATGGGTCTCTGTTCTATCTTGACCCTCAAGCGAACCAGTGGGTTCCATTCCAAGAAACCGAATGATTTGGTTGAATAGAGGCAAGGATTTAGATTCTCCTTGAACCAAGTAGCATCATGGAGGAGGCGTTCAAGCGCGATACATGTGCAGAAATTGCACTAAGTGCTATGGTCAGCATGATCATGATTCTCCTGTTTTCTGCTCTCGTTGCAGGAATGGCCTTATTGATGATTGAGCAAGCGTTCATGGAATCACGTAGCCACAGTGTCGAACAATCGGAAACACTCAATTCAGTCCCATTGGTATTGGTCTTTGAAGTCGAAGAATTTGATTCGACAGGGAATACCAATGACCGATTGTATGTTATGTTCAAGTTCCCATTTGCCGGAGGTACAATTGCTGATACGAACGTCAAATGGGCCATGATGTGTGATGACACTGATATCAACGGCCCTACAACCAACCCTTCAGCCCATACACTTGTCTACTCAAGTGGTAATTTTGATGCTGCAACCGATCTCAACGGTAATGCGAATGATGCTGCTTCATTGGATGAATTTAATCCACAAACATACTACCACGTTCTTATTGACATTACAAGCCCCAACGGAAACGGCGATTGTGATTTGGTTGAAGATATGCATGCAACCTTTGTGATCGCTGTCGAGAAAGGACGAACGGCCGAGCTTGATTTCTACATCCCCGAAGGTGTGACACCTGGTTATGATCTCATGAGTTGATTGCAATGGAAAAACAAAACGATCCTTTTGCCCAAGTTGGACTTGGTGCGATGATTCTCTTTATTGGAATCATCATCGCAGTTTCATCATCGATGTATGTGATGATCAATCAACTTGAACGCATTTCGCAAAGTGCTGAAGAAACGGTATCAATCGCAACAAATGAAGGGCACACACAAGTGGTATTCATCGGTGGTTGGATCGATGATGCTTACGATGATTATCTGATTATGATCGAATACCAAAGCCTCGGAAAAAATGTCCAAACCGATGAGGTCGGCTGGGTTCTATGGTGTGAACATAATGACCAAATCTTCCGAAGGATGGGTTACTTGGGCGACACAGTGAATTCAGCTCCGAACGGTGTAACGATTTGGGAAGTTGGAGAAGACATCGCACTTCCAACCGAACTCATTTCTGGGAAGCGCTATTTCGTGATTGTTGATGGAGGAACTGGCACAGGCAATGGTGCCGGTAGAGCTTGTGGCCCTGAATGGATTTTTGATAACGGCGTTCCTGCTTATTATTCGATCTATCTTCCCAATGGAGGACATACAACACAGGAATTCCGTGTAAATGTATTCGAAGTCGGTGAATCGGTCACATGATCCTTTGCATGAAGTGAAAGAATGTCGAAGAAAGATTCAGATTCCACACCAGAGAAGGGTCCTTCTTCTGTGGTCATATCGACTCCAGTAGTTCAAAACAAACCTGGGCAAGATAGCATCCAACAACAACCTGAAGTCATTCTGATTCAAGCACCAAAATTCAAGCATCCTGCTCGTACAATAAGTTCGATTGTAACGTCCTTTGCAATTTTTATTTTCCTGATTTCCTTCTTCAACTTCAGTTCATCCACAGGATATGGTGCGTTTACACATCTGGAATTTGGCTTCCAAAGTTGTTGCTTTTTGTTCAATGTAGCGTTTATATTGGAAATTGTCTACTATTCGAAACTCATTGAATACAATAAGACCTATGGCCTAGACACCACGTGGCCAGTGCTGAATCAATTGCTGGTACTTGCATTGGCAGGAATAGGATCGTTGATTTTCATAACGAATTTCGTATAATCAAACAACACCTTGTGCTTGCATAGCCTCAGCAATCTTGAGGAAACCTGCAACGTTTGCACCAAAGACATAGTCTCCATCTCGACCGTATTCCTTTGCAGTCTCATAGGCTGCCTTGTGAATACCGACCATGATCGCATCGAGTTTCTCATCAACCTCTTCACGTGTCCATGAAAGGCGAAGTGAGTTTTGGCTCATTTCAAGACCGGATGTAGCAACACCACCAGCGTTGCTTGCCTTACCTGGAGCAAAGAGAACGTTGTTCTTCTGGAAGACTTCAACAGCCTCTGGTGTACAAGGCATGTTCGCACCTTCTGCAACAGCCATGACGTTGTTATCAACCAGCATTTGTGCTTCAGCACCGTTCAATTCGTTCTGTGTTGCACATGGCAGGGCAACATCAACGTTGACGCCCCAGAGGCCATTTGGAGTTGGTTCAGGTGCGGATGCTGTGAAGGTAACGCCATCGAAGTGTGCAGCATATTCAGAAATACGTCCACGGCGGTTGTTCTTGAGATCCATAATCCAAGCCAACTTTTCTCGGTCAATACCAGCAGGATCGTGAATGAATCCACTCGAATCGGACATTGTGACCGGCTTTCCACCAAGGTCGAGAACCTTCTCGCAAGCAAATTGTGCAACGTTTCCAGAACCTGAAATCGATACAAGCTTACCCTCGAAGGACTGTCCTTGAGCAGCAAGCATCTCACGAGCGAAGTACACAAGACCGTAGCCTGTTGCTTCTGGCCGAATCAGAGAACCGCCATATGAAAGGCCCTTTCCAGTAAGTACACCAGCTTGGAACTCATTTCTGAGTTTGCGGTACATTCCGTACATGTAGCCGATTTCTCGACCACCAACACCAATGTCCCCAGCAGGAACGTCGCAGTCTTGACCAATGTGTCGCCAAAGTTCCATCATGAAGGACTGACAGAAGCGCATAACTTCAGCATCGCTCTTACCCTTTGGATTAAAGTCTGAACCACCTTTTCCACCGCCCATTGGAAGACCAGTGAGGCTGTTCTTGAAAATCTGCTCGAACGCAAGGAACTTCAGAATTGAAGCATTGACGGATGGATGGAATCGAAGTCCACCCTTGTATGGACCAATTGCTCCATTGAATTGGATTCGGAATCCACGGTTAACGTGCTCGTTTCCATTATCATCGACCCAAGGAACTCGGAAGTGGATAAGTCGCTCTGGTTCAACAACCCGCTTGACGATATCAACATACTCTGGATGACGTTCCAAAGCAGGACCTAGACTTTCAAGAACCTCCCAAACTGCCTGATGGAATTCAGGTTGTTCAGGATCACGGGCGAC
>CEUM01125755.1_pt1 | contig 14870 bp, 14 predicted proteins | sample 356421 | NCBI WGS metagenome assembly CEUM01 (sample SAMEA2622716, study PRJEB7988) | marine metagenome | biome: marine biome (ENVO:00000447); feature: surface water layer (ENVO:00002042); material: "saline water (ENVO:00002010), including plankton (ENVO:xxxxxxxx)" | depth 5 m | reverse complement strand
AAGAACAACCTAGAATGGTCAGTCAGTGCATCACCGTATGAGACCAAATTTGTCAGACTTAAGACAGGTCTAAGATACAACCTATCAACACTGGTATCTGTTCAGAGAAATTGGTTAGCTGGGCTTCTTGTTCTGGGTACTTTACTGACCATAGTTGATCCACTGGTGGTTTCGGACCATCAGCTTATGTTGATGGGATTTACTCTAGCACCAGCATTTACTATGGGATTAGTGGGTGATGCTGTGTTGAAAATAATGAACGAACAACGAACTATTGATTGGTGGCGAGCACAACACAATCGCTTACCAAATTCATACCCCGAGACACTAATTAGCGGGATTCTTGTTACTACTATTGCCATGACAATATTTCTCGAAAGTCTAGATTACCGAGTGATTGTAATCGGTGGGTTAATCACCTTTATCACAACATTCTGTGTCCGGTTCTTACAACTAAGCACTGTCAGATTAGCCAGAAAAAACGCAGTATATGTTAGATTATTGACCCCAATCCTAATCCTTCCTTGGGGCTTAGTGGTTGACTATTGCTCACGGCTATAACCCTAAGTTCAAAAGTAAAGCAAAGGAGGCTTATTTATGCGAGAGCGTCGCGGTGAGTTGTTTCTTGTCGCTGGTTTTACCGGGCTTGTCACCACATTGTTTCTAGCCTTTAATTGGGTTCCAAGTGTCAACATAAACGCCTTTCAGTCACCGGAAGCCCAGCGTATTTTTTATTGGCATGTTCCTTCTGCTTGGGCTGCATTTTTATCTTTCAGCATACTATTCGTTGGCTCGGCAATGTGGCTATTCAAGCGTAATCACCTTGGCTGGAAACTCCACGTTGCTGGCTCAGAAGCAGGCTTAGCATGCGGCCTGATGACCGTCTGGTCAGGGTGTATCTGGGGTGCAGCAGAATGGGGTACTCCTTGGGATTGGCAAGATTATCGGCTCAATTCGTTTGCTTTACTTACCCTACTGGCGTTATTTTTGGTGCTCGGTCGCCGCAGTCAGCCCGACGGCGTTGAAAGTAGGGATACATTCGCTACTTTCGGATTTTATGGCTTTGTCCTTGTTCCATTTACCTACTTAGTAACCAGAATATGGGTCATCAGACATCCTGGGCCAATCGTTGGTGGTGATGATGCCGGTTCAATCTCACTGGACATGAGATTGGCATTCTATGTTGGAGTGATATCATTCACCATGATGGTGGTAGGGCATGTCCTAACCTCGATCCAGATTACGCAATACGAACAACGCATTAACCGTCTGCAAAAACTAATTGATGGTGAGTGAATGGAAGACAGGACCTACCTCTCGATTGCCTACATCGGCATGATTATTGGAATTGGTATCTGGACATGGACTATCGTGTCACGCAGCAGAAGGCTAGCAGCACGTATTACGGCCATGGAACAGAGCCTGAATGTTGAAGATATTGAATCGGATGCTATTGCCGGTGTAACTGATAATGATTGAATTAAATCATGCTACATCTTGAAAGACAGAGGCGATTTGGCCAATTTGGTGGTGACATGTCTGAATTAGGTGATGCCTTTTGTTTGGTCTGTGGCGCAACACCACCATTGTTTGGTGAACGAATGTGTGAATCATGCTTTCGTAAGCGAGTAAAACTAGCCGAAGTGCCCGAGAATGTCCCGTGGGTTAGGTGTGCAAGATGTGGAATCGTTGAGATTCAGGGTAAATGGGTCGATATCTCTGAATCTGAGGTTTGGGATGAATTAATCCAGCGCAATCTGAAATTTCACGTTGAAGCGGAGGATATTGGTATCGGTTTCGAGACTAGAACGGTTTCAGATAGGCATACCTTAATTCATCTCCAATTGGAAGGAGTTATCGATTCTTTGCTGTTTCAAGAAGAACACACCATGCGCGCCAGAATGGCTAATGGCGTCTGCTTAACATGCACACGCCGTGCTGGTAATTACTACGAAGCGACAGTCCAGTTGAGGTCAAGCGGCAGAAAGTTATCGGAACTGGAGTATCAGAATCTCCGCTCAACTCTAGAAATTGTTCGGGAGTCGCTTTCGGACGATCCAATGTTTTTCATAACTAATGAAGGGCCTGTTACGGGTGGATATGATGTCGTTATGGGTAGTAAAGGCCTTGCTCGGGCTTGGGGCCGTCATCTTACGAAAGAGTATGGTGGACAGGTGGTTGAAACAAATTCAACTGTTGGTAGAAAAGACGGCATCGATGTAACAAGACTAACTCTACTATATCGTAAACCTGGCTACGAACTAGGCGATGTAATTAGTTGGCGAGAGAATCTATGGCGGCCGGCATCTTGGACCAAAGACGGCGCCATTATCGAGCGAATTGACCGTCAAGAAAGGACGGGCGCCACATGGCGTGATTTGGAATCGTCGCAGGTTCTTGCAAGAATGAATGAACACATCGTTGTCGACTTAATTAATCAAGATTCATCTGTTGGTGAATTTCTCGACCCAACCACTTGGACGATGGCTTCAGTTAGGTTACCATGGGATCACAACGGTAGAGTTTCGATTAGAATTGCCCGCATTGATGGCGAGTGGATTGCTCTGCATAATATGGCTGTGGACGAAAATAGTGGTATAGAGTAAAAAGGATGAGCCATTACATCACTTGATGGCGGATATCAATCTATCTGACTTGGCGAAAACTCTAGACACTGAGGACATGATTGGTTTCACTAGAGCATTTGTTGAAGATTTCAAAGTCGGTCTGCAGAGTGTCAATACTGAACGATACCCGTGGATTGAAGAAATAAGTAACGGAAAATGGATTGGGGTGTTAGCTCTTGGTATGGGTGGCTCGGCCGCTGGTAGTGATTTTCTTGCTGCTTTATGTGAGATAAAGGGGAACATTCCGGTGGTTGTTCAACGTGACTATGTTCTCCCATCTTGGTGGAATGAAAACTGGCTTATTCTCTCAACCTCACACAGCGGTAACACGGAGGAAACGATTGCTGCAACCGAAATTGCCCTACAAGCTGGAGCGACTGTGGTAGTAATATCTACTGGAGGCATACTATCTGGCTTAGCAGAATTACACTACAATTGCTACCTTATCCCATCGATAGGCGGTCAACCTCCAAGGTCTGCTTTTGGCCATATTTTTGCTCGCCAGCTTGCTCTTTTCCGTTGTCTTGGTATATTGCCAAGTGAGAATAATGATGAGGCTATGCTACAAAGATTACAGGCAGTTGTCAACGATTATGATTTCATCAACAACCAGGATAGCGATGTAACCGAATTAATTTCATACATGGCAACTCAACCAATCGCCTTAATTGGACCTACAGAGCTTACACCTGCTTTGAATCGATTCAAGAATCAACTGAATGAAAATGCCGCTAGATTTGCTAGAATCGGTATTCTTCCTGAACTAAATCACAATGAAAGTGTCGCATGGGGCGGAGTTGGTGAGGACGCTGATTACTCAGTAGGAGAAAATGTAATTCTATTCCTTACGTGGAATGGTATGCACTCAAGAGTCACCAAGCGACTAGAATGGATGATTGCCCACACCCCAACTGATATGGCTTGGCGCATTCATGGGGAAGGGGAGTCTTTGCTTGAGGCACTATTACACCTATGCATTGTTATGGATTGGGTTTCGATTGCTCTAGGGTTGGTGCATCAAAAGGACCCTTCATCTATTGGTCCAATCATTTCGCTGAAGAAATTCTTAGCTGGGCTCCAATGAGAGTGTGTTCAGTATACCTGGCCGACAATCAGTCGCGGGTCTGGATATTTCTTTAGTGCATCATCCCTATCACATAGTTTTACTACCCCAGGCAAGTCATTGTCAACTGGTCTTTCTAAAGAGATTTGAATGTGGATGTGTGGAGGCCAACCGCCATTCTCCTGCTCATTTCCGATGGTTGCAATTACCTGACCGGCAATTATCGATTCTCCGACTTCAACCATGGCCAATGATTCAGTTGACAAATGACCATGTAAAACCCAGAACTTAACGCGTTCAGATAATACACTAGAGCCCACTGCATTTGGTAGTCTCAACTCATGTTGAGTAATGATTGTCGGGCCATATGAACCGGCTTCAGGATTGATACCCATACTGTAGACTTCGCCATCGGCAAATGCAAATACTTCTGTGCCAATTGGTGCACCAATGTCCAAGCCCACATGTAGGTCACGCTCACCAGAGAACAACTCGGTCACATACATACCAGGTCTGTGCTCATCATATCTGCCAATCTGATACTTAAGTGGACATTGCCACTCGGTATTAGTCGGTCGCGTGAAATCAAATACCCAATACTCTTCAGGTAGTCGCACTATCGGATGGAATAGTGAACCGTAGTCAGGCATGGTTGAACTAAACGGCGGATATTATTGATTCTTGGCCGAAAAATCAAGACCCTCATCCGTTAGGCATTACTATGATTGTGGCTATTATTGTGATATTAGCCATAAGCGCTACTCCCGGTTACGCACTGTGCAAAGTATTGGATGGCAGTGCTGATAAATGGCGCAAAGCCATGCTCGCTCCAGCACTTGGTTTATTGCTGATTTATGGCATAAGTGGGTTGGTTGTGCTAACTGGCCTATGGACATGGGAACTCGCCTCATCAGTGATTTTGTTACTAAACACCCTCGCAATTGCTCATCTGAAGCGTCGCATAGATACTGAAGGGCGCCTTACACCATGGCAGAAATTAGAGGCGGCAATGCATGGGATGATATTGGAAAGCGAAGACCAAGAGATAAATTATGAAGTTTCCCAACAGCAGTGGTTTCAGTCAAATCGCTACACTTTTGGCATGATAATTGGAGCAATCTTATGTGGAGGTATCATCCTATTACCGTTCTTTCAAAAAATGCCATTTGGGGTTGATTGGCTTGGTTTTACCGTCCTTGCAAGCCAAATAGCCGAACACGGTAACCTTGTTCTGACTGGTGTCAATCAAGGCTCTTGGACATACCCACCAGCATTTCCTGCTCTGGCTGGTTGGCTTGGTGAGACCTTAGGTGTTGATTTTGGAGTTGCAGTATACTGGCTAGGGCACTACACGCTAGCTGTAATCATCATTGGTGCTGCTGGGGCTATGGATCACCATGGTGCAGGTGGACAGTTTTTCGTCGCTGTGGCCCTCGGTCTAGGACTATTTGCTAAAACTTATGACTCTGGTTTTCCAACGGTAGCCAGTCAGTTAGGATTGGTTGTTGGGCTATTAGTGCTGTTACGGCCATCGTCAAGTAGGGGCGCACATCACACCAGGGGTTTCGTACTTGCTGTATGTTGTGTGGCATTAATTCATCCAACTGGCGCAATATATCTTGCATTAATGATGATTGCTCACATTGTAATCGGATTTGGCTTGAGGCCCGAAGTGCGCGAAAATTTCCAAAGGTTGTTACTGGCCTGCTCAATTCTTATCACACTTGCTGCAGCGATTTCGGTAATATTTCTCGCACCAAGAATGCTCGATGAGGCAGTATTCGCAGAGTATGGTTGGCAAGGTGGAAGACCTTTCATAATGTATAATGGTATATTGTTAATTTTTTCAATTATCGCCGGCTGGCGATTACGGAAAACTGTCGAGGGTTGTATGTTGATTGCATGGATTGCGCTGCTGTGGACTTTGACATCAATCCATCTTATTGAAGGCTTGCGAGACATACCGGTGCTGTCACTACTGTCCTACACTCTCTATTCAATGGGTCTGCATGCCTTTCACATCCCACTTGCCGCACTTACTGCACTGTGGCTAAGTCCTTCAACCAGCCTTAACACATTGAAAGAAAAGCAAGAATTATTGGTCATAAACTGGGACCCGAGTGTCAATGAAAAATTAGGCAGAATAATTTCAGGAGTTGTCTTGTGTGGCATAATTATTGCCAACATCGTTGCGGTAAATATTGCACAACACGACGAGTTGAGACCTGTTACAAATAGTGATTATGAATTGAGAAATGCCCTATCGGATTTACCAGATGGCAGCATAATTTACACTGAGAATAATCACTGGGGATATTTGTATGGTTTGCCAAACAATCTCCAAACAACGAGCATCCCCACGCTTGGGCTACTGAAAATTGATGAATCAATACATCCCAGAGCAACCTCAGCAATCCGTTATGATAATTTAACAAAATTGGCTGAATTAGGTATCAATTATGCGATTAGTTCGCCAATTGGTAGCATTGGCTGGACGCTTGCAGAGTCGAGATATTGGAGCATTGTTGATGAGTTTGATGGCAGCAGACTTTGGCAACTAAATCCGTCAGGTAACTCACAACAATCCACACTTGCCTTTGTCAACTTGAGTTCATGCCTCGAACAATGCGAATTACGATCCGACCCCTGGCGTGACGTTAGAAATAGCAATCTAAACAAAAATAATGATACCGTTAGAGCTTTCATCGAGGAAGGGAGAAATGAATTGGTAACCTTTGATTTGACAAGACCTGTATTCGTCGGTTCCGCCGCTTGCTTATTCTTTGAAGCGGTTGGTGATATCGATAACTTTCACCTTGCCATCGGTAGCCAACAATCAACCGTTAGCAACACCGATGCTGGATGGCATAAACATTGCTTCGAGCTTAATCAGACGCACAACCGGCTATCAATAGAGTTCAGTTGGGCCGATAACACTGAATCAAGTCAGTGGATTAATCCATCTGGCTTGTCGGGTCGCGGCGACCGGGTGATAGATGTCACTGGTATCAGACTACATTGGATGGAAATAGATGTTTGATAAAGCAATATAGCGAAGGCATCAAAGACGATGATATGGTCACAATGGTGATGAAGAATCTCATTGTGATGCTTCCTACTCTTGATGAAGAGTATGGGCTAAAAGAGATTTTACCGAGAATCCCTCTAGCCAGATTAGAAGAATTAGGCTGGGCCACAGAAGTCTGGGTTATTGACGGAGGAAGTAACGATTTGACTGTTGAAATAGCCAAAGAACACGGTTGCGAAGTATTTACTCAGGCAGGATCTGGTAAAGGTGCAGCAATGCGAACCGGTTTCAGTAAATTTCTCTCAGCAAACCAAGATGCTTTGATAATGCTCGATGCTGATGGTACTTACGATCCCAGTGAAATACCAGAGTTTGTCAAGTTACTACACAGCAATGAGGTTGTTATTGGGAATCGCTTACAAGGTAACATCGAGCCCAATGCAATGACTAACCTGAATTATTTTGGCAATCATATATTGACGTGGTTTGCATCAATATTATACGGCGTCGCGACTGATGATTTATGTACAGGATATTGGGGTTTTACTAGAACTGCTATCGCTAAACTGCAACTAAATTCAATGCGATTTGAGATAGAAGCAGAAATGTTTGCATCGTGCGTCAAAGAAGATATCAAAATTATTTCGATACCAATTACCTATCGAGCCAGAATTGGCCAAGCAAAGTTGGGTTCTGTCATCGACGGTTGGATGATTTTCAAGAAACTGCTAGTAAGGAGAATATTTCCTACCCCTGTAGAAGCCATAACCGGTAGGGGTAATCTCGATATGGATTAAGCAAGCAATCAAATTTGAGAAGGATTAGCACTCTGCATGAGCCGGCACAAATGCCTGATCCTTGGTGCCAGTGGCATCGTTGGGCAACGGTTGCAACAACGGTTAGTACACCACCCTATGTTTGAAATCTGTGCGGTTGCTGGTAGCGAAGCAACTGCTGGGGCCAATTTGGCTACACTTCCATGGCGTCTAGATGAGCCACGTCCAGAATTGCCTAATCTGGAAGTCCTACATGCCAATGACGACGAATTAGCAGTTGAATGCCAAAAAATGGGCATAACTATTGCTTTTTCAGGCCTACCAGCGGCCGTTGCCAAAGATGTTGAAAGCCGATTGGTTACTGCTGGAATAATGGTATTCTCAAATGCCAGCGCTTTTCGACGGGTTACTGGCATTCCGATGATTATACCTGAAGTCAACCCAAATCACATCATTGAGTCAATGCATTACTGCGCAACTAACTGCACGTTGATTCCGCTAGCAATACCAGTTGCAGCAATCAATCAACTAACGAAGATAAAGTCGATTAAGATGCGTAGTGAACAAGCACTATCTGGTGCCGGGTGGGAATTACTCTCAAATCCCGAGGCTATCACGGGCAGGGTAAATCCACATATCGAAGGTGAGGCTGAAAAAACTAAGTCCGAGCTATTGTATGTAAATGGCACATTAAACGCTGGTCAAATAACTCCAGCGAGCATTCCAACTGACATCAAATGCCGGCGTATATCTCGGCGAGATGGCCATCAAGTATTTGTTGAAATTGAGGTATATCATGAATTTACTTTAGCAGAATTACATAATGCTGTGGACTCAATGACTTGCTTGGATTTACCAAGTGCACCAATCAAGCCAATCCATATCGTGGACAAGATTGACCCTAAAGCACACTTATGGTCCGACGGTGTTGAATTTACATCCCAACCAAGGCCCGCAACCAATTTGAAAACCGGCATGGCGATAATTATGGGCGACATCGCCATCAGTGGAAACCGGATATGTTTCAGTGCTTATTCTCACAATACTATCAGAGGTGCTGCTGGAGGAGTTATATTGCTTGCCGAATTTATTCTAGCCAACAAATTCTGACTAAGATACGGTATGCCTAAAGAACTGTTTACACTGCGTATAACCGGTGCGCTATGGGAATAACCGCGATGATTCCTGATATGACCATCGGACAATTGTATAGCGAAGCCGAACCGAGATGGGGTGAAATTTGGGATGAAAAGGCTGCTAGGATGCTGATTCTGCTAATGTTTCCTCGCTCACAGCGAAAAATGATGGAACTACACGGCGATATGACGGAACATGGCCAACCAGTAATGACCGTCTTCCATCGACCAAGGGATGAGGTAAAATTACTCGAAGACCAAGGGTTTGACCCCCGTTCTGCATCATTTCAATTCGTTGATATCGCTAGCCTAGATCTCGGCCCATGGATGCAGCATCTGATTGGGCATGAAAAGTGGCTAAGGGGAACTATTGAGGTCTTGCCAGTTCCATTCTCGATGGGTTTGCCCGCTCAGCGTGGCTTTGAGCCTATGAACATTCTTTGCTTTAGACACCCAGATGTTGATCCACTAACTAAATACTATCTGCCATTTCCACCCAATTCAATACCAGGTAAGTGCTTTGTCTCTTTGCCAAGAAGACAAGCTGCCGAACTCGCAAGACAGCAAGCCGAGGTGCTTGGAGTTGGTAGATTGATAAAAAAATCAACGATTACTCAACAAGAGACGCCGGTTGCGACGTTGACACCACAGGTTAAATCTGAGGAAGAAGCAAGTTTGGATGCAGTATTGGACAACTTCGCTGACCAAGTTTTAGAGGACATCTCAACAACTCCAGAAGCAGTAACAAATGTCAAACTGCCAACCGCAAACGATGATCAGACTGATGCAGTCAATGACTTAGAAAAGAATTTAGCTAAACCGCAAATTAACAATGTAGAGATTCCAGAGACTATCGACCAGCCAGTAATCAACCAAATGTCGGATGTTGAAATTGAATTCAGGGCCTTGGTTACTGAATTGATTGAGGCTGGAATTGAACCGGTGGACATGATGGATGACCCGCGATGGGAGGATATTAGCGAGCGAGCGACCGCCACCGGGTTTGAAACATGGCCGGTTTTCCTAGAACTCACCGCTATGGAATAATAACGATTGACTAAAATATTACAGGGTATAGGGGAAACTATGGGGTTCTGCATCAACTGTGGCAATCAGCATCAGGATGGTGTTCGATTCTGCCGATTTTGTGGAACTGCGCAGCCTAGTGAACAACTTCTGGCAAGATTACGCAGCGAGGCTGAACAAATTCGTCTACTAGTAATGCAAATGCAGCAACAGCAAGCAAACGCACAGAATGATGCATATGCGCGTCTCGAGGCTATGAGATTGCAGGCCGAAGCAGCGGCTAGAGCGAAAAATCAACAAAACCAAACATTCAGACCACCGGGTTGGTGATGGTTTGCGGCCCAAACATCTGGCCATTGAATTATCTAAGTTGAGCCCGCATCCTCAACATAATGTGAAACTCGAGCAATATGCAACTGAGGGTGATTTAGCAGCATTTTTCGCTTTAGCGATAGATCAACTTGAATCGTTAAATGGCAAACATGTAGTCGATTTAGGCGCTGGTAATGGAATCTTGGGGATTGGTTGTGGCATACTTGGCGCTAAGCAGGTGACCCTCATCGAAGGCGATGCGGATGTTGCTCGAGTCGCAGCTGAGAACGGTGTGGCAATTATGACGAAGTTTGATGTCAAGATTGAAACATTGACTGGAATGATTGGCATTGATGTGATTGAGCCCAGCACAGATTGTGACATTGTGGTCATGAATCCACCATGGGGATTTCAAAACCAAAAAGCTGACCGACCACTGTTGTCTTATGGCTTTAGTCTGGAACCAGCATCACTTTTTGTCCTGCATTCAGCACAAGCAACTCATATCGAAAAAATTGGCAAATCATTTGGTTATGATTGTGAGTTGGTCTTTGCCAGCAACTTCCGTCTTCCTCCCAACTATCATCACCACAGCAGAAAGATGCATGAAATTGAGGTTAAGTGTTGGCGATTATACAAACCTGGAAACGCTAAGTTAACTGAGGTTGATGACTGACATTCACTCATATTCCGTATGAGGGATTCAAAAGGGATAAGCCCACCGTTGAACATGAGCGAAGGTTGTGCGACCTACATCAGGCCACAACCGCTTAGGATGAAAGACAATGACGGCGAGCCTCGTCACCCCCGGAATGCAAGTATCAACCACCTCTGAATGTGAGGCTGGTGAAGGAACAATAGAAATTGACGGCCGAATCTTAGCGACGATGATTGGTAACTTTTCCATCAATGATGGCATTGGAGTTGTTGCACCAGTAAGACAGGTTATCTCACCCAGCGTTGGTGATACAGTTATTTGCGAAGTTGAGAAACTCAACGAGAAGAATGGTGAGGCACGAATTCTATGTATCGAAGGAAAGCCCGGTGATTTGCTACCAGAACACCTCTATGGTCACTTTCACGTTACTGGTCTAGTAGATCGATACATGCATCAAACCGCGGACGCTGTGCGTCGAAGGGACATTTGTCGAGCGCAAGTGAAAGAGGTAAGTCCGGTTGTCAGACTCGATTTCCGAGAACGTAACGATTGTGGTGTATTGCATGCAATATGCCCATCTTGTGGCGACGGATTAATTGCCGAAGCCAATGGTGATTGGAATGTTACTTGTAGAGGATGTGATTACCAATCATTCAGGGCACTAGCAGATAATTTTGGAGCCGGTTGGGCTAAGCTTGACCAAGGCGCCAGCACACTCAACAATGCAGGAAAACGGTGGGGAAAAGAGGCGGAATCATTGTTCGCCAAGGGGCCTTCTGGTAGAGCTACTTTCATCGCTGAAGACTTCCGTGAAGATGGGCGAGAACGCAACTACTTCCGCTTCGAAGGTCAACAATCTGGCGGCGGTCAGCGGCAGAGGGCCAAGCCTGGGTGCAAACTCTTTGTTGGTGGCTTACCCAAGGAAATTGGCACAGAAGAGTTGCGAGAATTATTTGCAAAATTTGGCGACATGACCGACTGTTTTGTTCCAACCGACGATAGTGGTGCAAATCGAGGCTTCGGATTCGTTACATACGATGAGAAGTCGATGGCAGAAGCAGCCGCAAAAGAGTTAGACGGACATCGAATCAACGGCCGGAGAATCGGTGTTAGAGATGCCGACAGCGACGACAAACGTGGTAAGAATAAGGGCCGAAAAGAACCAGAAGGTATGAAATTTTATGTTGGTAACTTACCTTTCAAGGCTGAAGACTCCACACTGAAGGAGTTATTTGGCCAGCACGGCACAGTAGTCGATGTCAATATCATTACCGATAATGGCGGACGGCCAAAGGGTTTCGCTTTCGTTACCATCAAAGAAAAAGACCGTGGCGATAAAGTCATCGAGCAACTAAACGGCACAGAAGTCTTAGGTCGTAAAATAAGAGTCGATATCTCACAAAAGAAAACTGGCGGTAGACAGGACGGCAAGCCGCGGAAAAGTTCCCGTGAGTTAAGGGCCATGCGCGAAGAATCTGCAGATAACAAAAAGCGCAATCAGCGACAACAACACAAGAAGGATTCAAAATCCTGAACCTTGAGAGTCGTTCATGGTCGAGCATGCTGAACCGATATGGTTAGTGCTTGATGGTTATGAAGATGAGCCCGCTGCTTTTGGAGTCCCACCATATGTTGGTTTTCATATTCGCTACCTCTGTGGCGTTCTTGAACAACATGGCATAGAATACCATTACATGACCATAGATCAGTGGCGAAATTTCATTCGCGAACAAGGGTCCAAAGGAATCGTAGAACTGATGAGGCGCGTAATAGGATTTGCTGGCATTGCAGGCGCAGTTGTACCCGGCAAATACTTGCGCGGCACACCAGTTTCGACCAACGAAATTGCTGAAATTCTGCGTCACCTACCTGCGGAGGTTCCAGCCATACTCGGTGGCTGGGCAATCAGGGGTTGGAAGCAGCAAGGCTGGAACCCACTCCGAAAGAATCTATTTCTCGCTGTGCAAGATACCGACGCTTCGCTTGATAACTTTCTAAAAACTGGTAATTGGCGAAACTATCGTAGAACTGCTGAGCAATGGACTGACTGGGCACATAACGGCGCTCGCAGCAAAGCTGTAACTCTTCATCCGGACTTAGGTTCTGTTGATACTAGCGGTCCGCTGACATACGAAGTAGAGGTATACCAAGGCTGTGTGCGATACAAACGCGGCTGTAAATTTTGTATTGAGCCGAAGAAAGGCATACCGATTTGGCGTAGCCCTGAGGACATCATCAGAGAGGTAAAGATCGCCCATGATAACGGAGTAAAACACGTGCGCCTTGGTGGAATGACAGACACATACACCTACATGGCTGAGGGTGTGGAAGAACTTGAATATCCAATTCCAGATCCAGAGCCAATTGCCAAATTATTGCACGGTTTGCGAAGCGATGAACGATTAGATATCCTTCATACAGACAACGCAAATCCTTCAATTATCGCCGAGAATCTCGAACCTAGTGAAGTGATAACCAAGACTCTAGTAGAGACATTATCAGATGGTGCAGTGTTATCTTTTGGCTTGGAAGCCGCCGATAGCGTCGTCCATGAAGCAAATTGGCTAAACTGTGACCCGCAACAACTCAAAACCGCTATTCGATTAATCAATCAGTACGGCTCAGATAGGGGTCCAAGAGGGTTGCCAAAATTACTACCTGGGCTAAATTTTATTGCGGGATTACGCGGCGAGACTTCGGCTACATATCGACAAAATTTGGATTTGTTGCGCGACATCCGTAGTGAAAATCTCCTTGTGAGGAGAATTAACATTAGACAAGTAGAAGGAAAAGGCTTTCAGGAAGTCGTTGAAGAAGACTTCACCTCCTTCAAGAGTAAAGTCAGAGATGAGATTGATAAACCGCTTTTACAAGATTTATTTCCTCTGGGGCAAATACTGCGTGGTGTTCACTGGGAATCTCACAATGGTCGAACACGGCTACCTGCGCATCTTAAATCTCCACACATAGACGAATCTATTCGTGGCAAAGCCGGGATAACCTTTGGTCGACAAATCGGTGCCTACCCAATTTTGATTGGCACTGAATATCTCATCCCGTTAGAGACGAAATCAGACATAGTGGTAACCGGTCATGGAGCCCGTTCTATCACCGGTGTCGAATGTAATCTAAATCATGACACTATTACCGAAAAACAACTTGCAGCAATCCCTGGCATAGGAGATAAGTCGGCATGGAAATTAATCGGTGCGCGAGTCAAATACAAACGTAAAGATCGCTCAAGAGCATTTCCCAACGCCCAATTGTGGTTCGATTCTGCCGGCCTCGATTGGCGTAATGATTTTTCGATTTTCTTCGCTGATTCGATTGACGCGCAAGAATCATTTATTCTCCACTAAACAGACCATCTATGACGGTCAGTGAGCAGTTAGTTGATGCTGCTAGGACACTCTCGAAGGCTTGTAACAGAGCCATAGAAAACATAGAAAATAAGACTATTGTTGCACACGCCACAAATCCACTAGACTATGCGTGGCTGCACCATGAACAGTATCTCCACAAGTGGAGCAACTATGGAGCCAAAACACTGTTACTAGGAATGAATCCTGGCCCCTGGGGAATGGCTCAATCCGGAGTTCCATTTGGCGCTACTGAAATTGCCAGAACAATGTTAGAAATTGTCCCGCATCCACTTGAAACCCCAGACAACGCCCACCCCAAGAGACCAATTATCGGTCTTGAGCTTGAACGACAAGAAATCTCAGGGCAGCGCCTGTGGTCGCTCATGTTTGATTACTACGGTGATGGCGAGACGGTGTTTTCTAACATCTTTGTAGTCAATCACTGTCCGCTGTTACTACTCGGCGAGAGTGGAAAAAATCTCACTCCAGATAATCTACCAAGTTCAGTGTTAAATCCAATACTCAGTGCTTGTGATGAGCATCTAAAGCAGGTGGTGGAGATCATGGGTATCACGAGAATTATCGGAGTTGGTAAGTACGCTGAGAAGCGTGCTAAAATGGCTTTTTCCGCAAACAAAACCGGCTATGGAACAACTTCAGACGGTAGACAAATCGAGATTACCTCTTGCTGGCACCCTAGTCCAGCAAGTCCGTTGGCCAACCGCAATGATGGTGCAGATTGGCGCGCAAATGTGATTTCTATCCTCAAAAATGGCTAAAATTGCCATGTTTCAGCAGGCGCAGGTTTCAAGTGCTCACTGCTACGCTAGGTGTTCATGGCAGAAGAAAAGATGGCATGGGCCCGACAGCCCGACGACCGAC
>CEUM01018136.1_pt1 | contig 14892 bp, 10 predicted proteins | sample 356421 | NCBI WGS metagenome assembly CEUM01 (sample SAMEA2622716, study PRJEB7988) | marine metagenome | biome: marine biome (ENVO:00000447); feature: surface water layer (ENVO:00002042); material: "saline water (ENVO:00002010), including plankton (ENVO:xxxxxxxx)" | depth 5 m | reverse complement strand
GAGAGAGAGAGAGAGAGACGCGAGAGAGAGAGAGAGAGACGAGAGACGAGGATGAAAGAAAAACGATCGATGAGGGCGATGACGCGGGGAACGAGCGGTATCGTATGGCGAAGCGGGTTACGTTTTACGGGTACGAGACGACGCGCGAGACGTCACGGAGATATTTCATCCTCGACGAAACCGACGGCGCGGAGACGACTGGCGAGTATTTCCGCGGCGCGTTCGCCGTCCGTACCTCCTCGAAGGAGCGCGCGGACGAGATGGTCGTCGCCGCGAAGACTGTCGGCGAGATCAGCCTCGGTCTCGTCCTCGACGGTGGGCGCGGGGGCGTGCCAATCGAAGGCGTCCGACTCGACGGCGGGACGCGCGTCGTCGTCGTCGTCGCCGACGTCGTCGTCGTCGTCGTCTAAGCGACGTTCGTTCGATGCGGTTGCCGCGCGTAATACTTCTCTCGCGAACGCATCGTTCCGCTCTCTCCTCGTCTGCCACACGGGCGCGTCGTGCTTTGCCGTTTTGAAAAAGAAGGAGCTCAAATCGCCCGCGAAGGCCTCGGCCGTCTTCCTCCCGCGACCACCCCGTCTCGCCTCCCTCGCGCGTTCCTCCCTCACGCGCGTCGCCGCGTCTTCCACCTCGATCGCCATCGCCCTCTCGCGCGCGCTCGCGCTCTCGCACGTTCCCTTTCGCGCCCTCGGCCGCGCGGTCGGGACCTCCCACGCCGTCGGCGGTTTCGTCCCCCGTCTCGTCCCCGGCGCGCTCGTCGACGCGCCTCTCTCACCGATCGCCGCGTTCGCCTCCGCGACGCCCGAAGACGACGACACGGTCTTCGACGTCGTCGTCGTCGCCGCCGCGGACGCGCTCGTCACCGCCGCGGACGCCGCGAGCGACGCGCACTGCGCCGCGAGCTGCCGAAGCTCCAGTCTGAATTCAACCTCTCGTCTCGCCTGGCGCTCGCGCAGAGCCTCGCACTCGGCGCGAAGGCGCGCGTTTTCCTCGAGCGCGACGCGGAGCGCGTCTTCGGCGCGTTCGCGATCGCGAGGGGGCGACGTCGTCGCCGTCGCGGTGGAATCCATTCGAATTCGAATGTCGTTGAATGAATGAATCGAACGCGCGCGCGCGACCGAGCTCGAACGGCGCCGCGCGCGAGGAGTCCCTCGAGGCGATCGCGCGACGACGACGGTCTGTTTTCGCGTCGAGTCGCCTCGCGTCGAGACGCGTCGCGTCGAGGTGTCTCGCGAAGACGAATGCGAAACGACACTCATCGCCGCGCGCGCGAATTCTCGACGCGCGCGAATCCATCCGTCCGCGCGCGTCTCCCTCGACCCGTTCGCGCGCGGAGACGACGCGCGACGCTCGACATGCGCGAACGCGACGCGCTGTTGTTCCAAGCCACGCTCGCCGAGCGCGTCGGACGCGCGGAAGGTGCGGTGACGTGTCGACGCGACGTTTCGCGACTTTTTGGATGCATCGCGCGACGACGCGTGGACTGACGCGTGAGACGCGATGGGTGACACAGATGCCGTCGATGCCGTTCGAAAATTGTGCGCGCTGGACGGCGTGGACGAACTCGACGCCGTCGAGCGGGAAGCGGTGTCCGTCGCGTTTAACAAGGCGGCGGCGCCGAGACGCGGCGCGTGGCGAACGCTCGCGGCGATCGAGGCCGCGGAGCGACGGCGCGGACGCGAGGCGAAAGCGATGATTGTTCGAGAGCACATGAAGCGCGTGGAGGGAGAGTTGCGGGAGATTTGTGATGAATTGTTGGATGTGGTGGACGCGACGGGCGCGACGGGTTCGACCGAGTCGGAGGCGTTTTTGGGGAAGATGAAGGGGGATTATAATCGATACATCGCCGAGGTGACGAGCGGGGACGAGCGTGCGAGCGCGTCCGAGCGCGCGTCGAGGGCGTACGAGCGCGCGACGGCGATGGTGATGGCGGATAAGACTGGACTGGCGTCGACGCATCCCGTGTTGCTCGGTTTGGGACTCAACTACGCGGTGTTTCATTACGAAATCCGCGGCGACCGAGAAAAGGCGATTGAACTCGCGAGGGAGACGTTTGATAACGCGAGTGTTGAAATGGATGAAATGAGCGAAGACTCGTTCGCGAGCGCGATGCCGGTGTTACGACTTTTGCGCGACAATATCGCGCTGTGGTCGAAGGAGTCCGAAGACGAAGAGGGCAACGACGAGAGCGAGAGTCCGCGCGAGGGCGATCGAGAGGACAAGTAAGAGTCTGGAAAAAGTCACGCCGACCGCGCTCGGTGTGAATATTTCGTGTATTCATTTTCGCGGCGTCATCGCTCGCGCGCACGTCGTTTCATGTACGTACTACATTATTTGTTCAAATTCTACCTAGTACCTATCGAGCGTCTCTCGCGCGAAAAAATCGCGCGATTCGCGCGTGCACTTCACCGTAATTGCGCTCCGGCACGATGAGTCGCTGTTCTATCCACTCCGGAAGACCCTTGGCCGCCTTCGTGCGTTGACCCTGGGCGCTTCCAAACGTTCCCCAACGTTTATCGCAGAGCACGATGCACGCGTAATCGCCCACGTGTCGAATGGCTCTGCCGACGCTCTGATTCACGCCTCGCATGCACAGCGCTTCGTAATACGCGCGTCCGCGTCCTTGATTTCCCACACCTTCATCGAGATGGTCCATCCTCGCCCTGAGCTCCGCGTCGCCGACGTTGGCGTACGGCAAACCCACCATGACGACGAGTCGTCCAAGCTCATCCTTAAAGTTGATGCCTTCGCTGAGTTTCCCACCGACGACGCACAGCAACACGGCGCCACCGTTCCGCGCGTTCGTCTCTAAACCTCGTTTCACGGATGCCGCGTAGTCGCGCAAACACTTGTCCAGAGCAGTGGCGTCTCTGGGTTCGCGATACACATCCTTCATCCCGCGCATCGAGGAGAGCGTCCCCGTCGTCGCCCACCTCTCGTAGACGTCGTCGGCGTATTTGAAAGAAGGGAAGAAGACGCACACGCCGCCCGGTGCGACGCGAGACGCGTTGATGACCACGCGTCCCAGTTCGTCCATCACTTTGACGTCCGAACGCGCGGCGTGCGTGAAATCAAACGGCGTCCCCGTCGGTCCGGCGGGGAGCGCGACGGGGAGCAAATTGTCGCGAGGAATGATGTGACCGCACGTGAACGTCATCAATCGTCGATTGACGTCGTTCTCCGACGACGTTTGCGCTAATTTAAGATCGGGACAGAGCTGAGTCACCAATTCGTCGATCGGCGCGAGCGTACCCCCGACGAGAATGACGGAGCGCGCCTGCTCGACGACGCACTTGAATCGACTCGCGGCATCCAAGAGGATGAATCGAAGCGCGGCTGGATCACCGTTCGATGATTCACGCTCGTAAATGATGCGTCCATCGGTGTCAGCGCTCGCTAAACAATCGATCAATGACGTCAACGCGTGTACTGCACCGATGCGCGGCGTCGTGTTCGGATCTCGCACGACGGCGACGGTTTTGTTTCCTATGGTTTCCACGCGCGCGTTAACGCCCTCGTCTCGCGCGCGAACGCGCTCCCCATACGACGCAATCTTGTGCGCGACTTTACTCTCCTTCAAGTATTTTCGCAGACTGAACATGTTCACCGTGTCTTGTCCGCATTCAAACAAAAAATCATTCAAACTCGTCAAACGCTTCTCTGGCTTGGAGTCGTCTGCGGATTCCTTCGCGAGCGTCTTCATGAACGCTCGAGTGATGTTCGCGAGCGTCTTGAGATACCGCAGGTTGTTCGCACTCAATCGAGTCTTGAAGCGATCGACGTACGCGGTCAGCATTTCGTCGACGTCTCGCAACTGCTCCAGAGTCACCGTCGCTCCGTACGAACTGTGCACGGCGTCCACCAAGTTGTGCGCCTCGTCGAAGATGACGACGGCGTTTTCCAGCTTGATTCCTAAAATCTCTCTCGTATCGGCGTGTAACAGAGACGCGTAAGGCATTAACACCAAGTCAGCCTCGGGTAACGCCGAGCGCGCGGCGTAATACGGACACGCGCGTCGCGTCTCGCCGAGTTGCACTAAATCCTCGATATCCATCGGTTTCGCCAACGCCGCCTCTTTGATTTCGAGCATCGCCCCTCGACGCTTCGACAGAAACGGACACGCCTTTGTTTTCATCTTCTCCCCCGGTTTCGTCTTCCCTTTGCTCATCTCCAGGCACCTTTCGTTTATTCTCGCCGCCGATCCTAAATTTCTAACCGCCGGATTGACGCACAGCTGCGCGCGACTGGCGACGGCGCTCGCGGCCACCTGTTCTTCGGCTCCGGCGACTTTACCCCCGAACGTTGTGTTACGCAATTCACCGATCACCTGTGTCAACTGCGAGTGCGTCCTCGAACACAAAATCACCTGTTGCGCCGGACGAAGCGCCTCGTCTTCCTCCGCGGCGGCGAAATCGTCCTCGTCGCTGTCGTCCTCGTCCGCCTTCAACAACGTTCGCAAATCCTCCGCCGCGTGTTCGGCACCGGAATCGTACTCATCCGCGAGAAATTCTTTCTCCTCGAACGCGTGTTCGTCCACCTCACGCCTCCCTTCGCTCGCATTGGACTCTGAAATTTTCCTTCTCAACCGTTCCTCGGCGTCTCTTCGCAACGCCGCGCGCGTCCCCGCGCGTTTCGCCCTCTCCCGCATCTCCTCACGAATCTTCCCTCGTCGACGCTCCACCTCATCCGCATCCGTCTTACGTTTTTTCGCGTCGTAATCTCTCAACCAATCCGGTTCATCGTCGTCTCGCGTCGTAGTCTCCGTCGTCGTCGTCGTCGCCTCGTCGTCGTCGTCGTCCAACTTTTCACCCCCAAGTCTCGCTCGTCGTCGATCATCCACCCACGACAGCGCCCCCACGAGCACACTCAGCGTCTTCCCCGTCCCCGTGGGGGATTCGAACACGCCGAACGTCCCTCGTCGTTCGCACGCGTCGTAGATTCGTCGCATGAGATCGCGTTGGATTCCATACGGCGATGCGTACGGAAACGTCGGGAATTCGTGTCGACGACGTCGCGGCATGGCGTCCGCGCGCGGACACGCGACGGAGGGTGCGCGTCGCGATGCGAATGTATCACGCGCGCATCGCGCGGGCGTTCGGTCGCGCGAGACGTCGCGCAGTGAGGGATCACGATGACGAGACGAGATTGTTTCATCACACGCGCCGCGCGTCTATTTCCCGCGCACGGCGAGCACTTCGATCTCGAACAACAGCGTGCCGTTCGGAGGAATCCCCCACGCCGGAAATCCACCGGCGCCGTACCCCTCGTGCGCGGGAATGTTCAATTCGATGATTTCGCCCACTCGGGCGCCGAGACACCCTTGATCCCAACCTGCGAGGAACGCGAACGCAAAGACGCGCGCGTCGCCGTCAGTCGACGCGAATCGTAGTGACACACTCGACTGGACGCACCGGTGATGACGGCGCCGACGCCGGCGTCGTAGGTGAAGGGTTTTTGTCCCGGATCCTTGGTGGACCAAAACACTTTGCTCGTCTCCGCGACGGTTCCCTTGGCGTGCACGGTGACGGTGTCTCCCTTGGCGACCTCGGCGCCGGTGCCCTGGACGACGGTGCGACGCGTGGTGGCGTATCCGGGGATCGGGGCGAAGGCGGACATGCGAACGGGGGGCGAGGAGTGGGGACGGCGCCGGACGACGGCGGCGCTGGACGACGAGTCGACGAGTCGGGCGTCGACGGCGCGATGGAGCCGTCGATGGTGACGAAAGAGAGATGTATTACTCACATCGTGGATGCTACTGTACGATCGGTGAGCTACGATTCGATCGGTGCTGCGGTGGCGCGTCACGTGCCAAACTGTCCCGAGTGAAACGACAAAGCGCACTGTACTTCGTTGAAGAGATCGTCTATTCTCGTGTACGTCTTGTGCGCGGCGGCGCGAAGGGCGTGACACTCGCGCACCAGGTCCTCGGATTCCATGATGGCGGTGGTGTGCGCCTCCAAAAAGATGGACAGGTGCGCGTTGACCAGTTCGTAGTACAAGCCGCTCTCGATGGCTTTCGTGAAAAATTTAATCCCGCTCGACAGGTTTTTCACGTCTTCTTCGCTCATAAACTTGTGGTCCCACGGTCCAAGCGAACGGAGTTCGAAATCAACCGTGCCCGGTGACGCATCCTTGAGGAATTCGAGCGCTGCGGCGTAATCATCCTCCGTTTCGCCTTTTTTGAGCAACGAAATCAACGGCGTCGACGCGACGCCGGCGAGGTCGGACCCCGCGCGCAAGATGCGACTCTTCGGCTCGGTCTGTGACTTTTTCGAATCACCGTCGGCGTTCACCAGAGACTCTCGCGAGGGATCGAAGACGGAGCGACGAACGTCGTCGCTCGCCGCGACGGTGGGTAAAAAGAAGGGCGCCAATTCAGGTTCCTTTTCTTTTTCATCCTCCTTGCTGTTTTCCTTCACCGTCTCCAGGTTGAGGAGCGTCTCGATCTGCGTCTTCGGCACGTTTGACATGGTGATCATGCCCGGCTCAATTTGTTTTGGACCGGTCGCCAAGGCTTCAAAGTATTCCTCCAATTCCCTGACGTTGAGCTCATCCTCCTCGTCGCCCTCTCGCGGGTGCACGTACACGCCCTCGTCGTCTTCGTCCTCGTCTTCGCAGTCTCGATCATTCGCCGCGCGCGTGACGGCGGTCGCTGTCTCCGATTCCGCCGGTTTGTTCGGAAGTGACACGGAAACCTTGCGCCCGTACGCAACATCGGCGTCTGATCGAAACATCGTCCTATTCGCCCACAGATACAAACCAAGTTTACCCTCGTGCACGGTAGCCAAAAAGTCCATCCTCGGGGAAAAACTCATCGCCGTGACTTTGTCTTCGCCTAAAATCATCTGCTGCACGATCGCCGCCGCGGGAACGTCGTACACGGTGATGAGACCCGTCGAGTCGAGAATGAAGATCCACTTCTCGTGTTCGCTAAATTGTACGCTCACGACATCACCGGCCGCTTGAACATCGCCTCGCGGCGTGTACGTGCGCACACGTTTCCCAGTGATGGTGTCGTACACGCGGACTACTTTATCTTCGCATCCGACGACGAATAATCCGTCTTCGTGCAAGTGTCCGCACCGAACCGCACACCCGACGTCGATTTCGAGTTGAAGCTTCATCTCTTTAAACTTCCACGCGCGGATGATTCCATCCACCCCGGCGGTGACGAGACTTCTGTTCGCGCACTCGGCTTGGATGCACGTCACTTCGCCGTCGTGCGCGCTGAGACGAATCTTTCCATCCTCGTTTCCGCCGGCTTGATTCGCGAGTGCCCAAAACGAACGTTTCCCACCCGGAAAATTGTACCCTTGGTTCCCGTTGCGCTTCTTCTGTTTTGCCGCCTCGTCGGCGTCCACGAGACGTTCGAGTGACCCACGGTGTAAACCGGATTGCAGGTTGAATCGATGCACGGCGCCGTTCGCGGCACCGAGGTACCCAAAGTTCCCGCACGCGCTGATGCACACCGCCTTGACTTCAAACTTCCCGTCCCCCTTGGGACACTGAAGAATGTGTTCACCGATGGATCCTTTGGAGATTCGCCACGTGTACGCTTTGTTCGTGCCCTCATGCGCGGTGATGACGTTCGCCCAATCACGCTCGCGAAGCTCTCCCCACGCGATGCGCGTCACCGGAGGCAGTTTCAACGCCTCCTCGGCGATGCCCATCTTCTTCGCGCGCTTGCTCGTATTCTTTTGGCTCATCTCTATGTTTTGCTGGTCTCGAAACGCGTGGAAAAATCGAAGCGTGCGATCGTGACCCGAGGCCAACAGTTTTTTTCCTTGGCCGTAAAACGACACGTTCGTCGGGGGCTTGGAGTGACCCGCACGGAAACGCAACAGACGCGCCTCGCCGTCGTCTCGATCGAAAATCCACTCCTTGAGCGTGTTGTCGTGCCCGCTCGATAACATCACCGGTTGTCCATCCAGAAAGTGCAGCGCGGCGACCGGACCTTCGTGGCATCGCAAGATGAGCGACCGAAGCGATCGCTTCTCCAAATCCCACACCGTGACGCGTCCCGACACGTCGCCGATGCACAACACGTCGTCCTGATCATCCGTTCTAAACGCCAACGCCGTCACCGCGATCCCTTTCTCCGGCGTGAGCGTGAACAACACCTCGTCCACGCGCACGTCCACCAACAACACGCGTCCATCCTCCAATCCCACCGCCACAACGTCTGAGGCGGGTGAATTTTCCAAAACCGCCACCTCGGAGCCCCACCCCGCGAACTCGTGCACGAGTTTCCCCGCGCGCACGTTCACGAGCGCCAATCGTCCGTCTTTCGACCCGAACAGGAGCTTATCGATGAGACCGTCCGGATGACACACCGTCGTGGCCTCGAACCCTCGCGGAAACTCCATGCGTCGCGCGTCCAACTCGCTCTCGCTCTCGCTCTCGCTCTCTTCCCGTGCGTCGCCGCCGCGCTTCTTCGCTCGAAACGTCTCTTCACGCGCCCGCATCGCGTCATCGTCCACGTCCCACGCGCGCACGTCACCGCCCACATCTATGCTCACCAAGTGATGCCCGAACGCGTGTAACACCGCAATCTCTCGGTCGTGTCCCGTCGGTCCCGACAGCGCGCACGTCTCTCGCAACCGCCGCGCGCACCGCACCTCCCTCCCCACGGCGCAAAACGTCCAATCTTTCCGCACCGCCAGCGCGGCGACGTGAATACCGTTAAACCTCGCCCCGTGAAACGTCAGCGTGAGCTTTCGACAGTCGTACACCGCGAACGAGTCCTCGCACGCGACGGTGACCCACGACTCGGTCCCTCGACGCTTGACGACGAACGGGACGCCCGAGGGCGACGACACGAGTCCGAGCGCGCGAAACGGGGCGAAGAGCGACATGTCAACGCGAGGTCTCGCCTCAGCGCCCGCGACGCGCGCGCGCGCGACGTGTGCGGCGCGGGAACGCGGGGCGAAGTGGCGCCGCCGCCGCGCTTTTTCCGAATGATGCATGCGCGAATTCCACATTACGCCGCGCGCGCGACCGAGGCGGCGTCGCGCGCGACCGAGGAGGCGACGAGACGATGAGACGCGAATCATCGGACGTCGTCGCGCGCGCGGACGGTGGAGGACGACGCGCGATGCGTCTGATGGTGGTGACGATCGCGATCGCGTGCGTGTCACATCTCGTCGATGCGACGCACGCGGCGACGATGGGCGCGGCGCTCGACGCCGGTGCGCGCGCGGTATCGTCCAACGCCGTCGGTGCGTTCGCGCGCGCGGTCGAACTCGCGAAAAGGGTGACGACGGGACGGACGCGGTGCGGATTGAATGGATTCTTTTGCGAGGAGGATTTATGCGAACGCGCGAGAGCGGCGACGACGGAGGAACTCATGGGCCAACCCACGGGCGTGGAGCTCGTCTTAGACGCGCTGTGTGATCACGTGGAGACGCCGAGCGAACGATTGCGGAAACCGCTGGTGATGTCGATGCACGGGAGTCCGGGGACGGGGAAGTCGACGTTTCATAGAATTTTGGCGCGCGCGGCGTACAACGCGACGACGCGCGGTTCCGGAGAGGATGCGGGGCGGTACGCGTGTCCGGGACGAGGGTGTCCGGGGTATAAGGTGATTTTCGGCACGGATTACGTCGTTCGCGAGCGCGAGGCGCAGGCGAGAATGTTGAGAGACGCGGTGACCAGACATGTGGAACGCTTTCCGGAATCCGTCTTGGTGGTCGAAGAATATGATAAATTGGGTTGTCCAGCGCGAGGCATGTTGAAACAGATGCTCGAGCACGGAAGTGCGGGCGGCGAGGGGAACCCGTTCGATCGAAATGTGACGTTCGCGAGATCGATATTCGTTCTCGAGGCCAACATGGGATTCATGGACGTGCACGACGCGTCGGCGGCGAACGGACGTCGCGTTGGCGGTGACGCCCTTGTGGCGTTGCAACGCAAACTCAAAGACGGGTTATTCGAGAAATGGACAAAGGACGGGTGTGAGGACCGCGAGGACACGCTGAAAGTGGTGGGCGCGATCGACATGTTCGTGCCGTTCGTGCCGCTCGATCGCGCGGCGGTGAAATCCATAGTCCACTCGCAACTCGTCGAGCGCGGACGCATCAAAAAACAACGACGCGAGCTCGGGCGATTGGAATGGGACGACGATGTCCTCGAGAGACTCGTGGATGAGGTGGAATTCGAAGGAAAATACGCCATCGAGGGTGGGAAGGAGGTGTCCATCGTCCTCTCGCGATGCGTCACGCGCGCGCTCAGAATTCTCGCCGAATCCGAGATCGCGCGCGCGGGCACCGACGCCGTCGGCGTTCCGCACCGCGTCCTTCGCGATCGAATCGTTCGTTTAAAACCGGCGTCGTCACACCGCGTCACCGATGGCCCCGTGGTCGCCGTCCTCGTCTAGCGTCGCGTCGGCGACGGCGCGGTCCATTTGTAAAACAATACTCACACTAGAATCGCGCGCACTCCACCCCTCCGCGATCCACCCTCGCGCACAGATCGCACGGACGCGTTCGCTCTCTCATCCAAACGCTACTTTTTCTTTTTACGCGGAATGCGTCCTCCGTTCGCCTCGACGGCGTCCCTCTTCGCGTCGGCGGCGTCGGCGCTCTCGCGCGCGTCCTCGCCCATCGACGCCATCATCTCTCGCTGTAACCTCAACTGGTCCTCCCGTCCATTCTTGAGTGAATCACACACCGGTTGACAATCTCTCCATCCCCCCGTGCCGTACGCGCGCGCCTCGCGCGCCGACGTCACCGCGACGAGCGAAGACGTCATCATCATCACCAGCGCGCGTCGTCGCGTCGCGTCGTCGGTGGACGCCGAGGCGTCGGGCGCTCGACGGCACGCGTTCGCGCGCGTCGTCGTTCGCGCGCGCGTCGTCATCGTCGTCATCGTCGTCGTCATCGTCATCGTCATCGTCGTCAGTCACCGACTGACGCGTCACCGTCGACGACCGCGTCGTCACGCGCGGACGCGCCGCCGACGGAGTCGCGCCGACGAAGAACGCGCGTCTCGTCCATCGCGTCGTCCTCGTCGCGGTCGTCGTCGTCGTCCGCGCGTCGCCGCGAACCGGTGACGAATCGATCGTCATCTGTTGTGATTTCAAACGGTCGCCACCTCGACGTCGACGCGTGGGAACGATCGCGCGCGAGAGAGACGCGAGATGTCTCGATGCGCGGTGTGTCTCGAACCGTGTCGAGGCAAGAGTCTGGTGCGTCGGCGTTCGCGGGAGGAGAGACGGAACGATGGATGGTGAATGATGACTGACGACGCGCGCGTCGGCGTCGCGCAGGCGTTGCCGGAGTGCGGACACGTGTTTCACGTGCGATGTATTTCCAAGTGGTACGACTTGAAATCGCGAGAGGCGAGGGAGAGACGCGCGCGGCGGGAAGACGACGCCGAGCCGACGGCGCCGTGCCCGACGTGTAAAAAGGACTTTTCGTACGGCGAGTGCGTCGTCGTCTATCTCGACGCGCCTGGAGAGGACGAGGCGGATAGGTTGGGGATGCGTCCGCGCGCGCTCGGAGGCGTCGGGGCGTCGTCGTCGACGAGGAGGAAATCGAACGGGGGGACGCCGGGAGGGGGGGGCGGCGACGCGGAGCGCGCCGAAACCGAGAGACGCGCGCGCGCGGATCGAGAGCGTTTAGGCGAAGCGTTGGACGAAATGGCGACGTTGAAGAGAGAGTTACGGGAGGCGCGTGCGCACGCGTCGGCGAACGAGGAGGTGGAACGGGAGTTGAGACAGAAGGAGAATGAGTTGACGGCGTTGAAACTCTCCGCACAGACGCTCAAAGCCAAGGTGCGCCGCGGCGACGACGAGACGAAGAAACTGCGCGAGAAGAACGCGGACTTGGCCAAGAAGGTGGCCAAGTTTGAAGACAGAGAGAGACTCGAGCGTGAGGTGGCGGCGAATTCGTCGTCGCTGGGGGAGAAGGAGATGATGCGACGACTGGAACGAAGCGATCCGAGAATGGCGATGACGACGCTCGTGCGCAATCTGTGCGCCAAGAATACGCAAATTTCGTCGCAGCAAGAGCAATACGACGAGCTCGTGCGACGGATGCGCGAGAAGGAGAGAGAGGTGAAATCGCTCGAGACCAAGGTGGAGGCGTACCGAGCGACGTCGGGGAGCGTCGCGGGGACGTTGGACGCGCGGAGGGAGAAGGAAAAGACGGAGACGAACAAAGCGCCGACGGCGGGGGCGTTCCCGATCGGTGGACGCGCGAGCAGTAAGTTCGCGTGGGGGGTGGACGACCCGTCCGAGTTTGAGCATCAATCCGCGGCGCGCGCGGCGCCGGCGAGGAAGAATTCGCGCGAGAAGAGGAACCCTCTTCGTCGTGGCGACGATCCGTTGATGAAAAAGTTGGCGCCGCCGTCGACGAACAAGACAAAGGCGACCGAGAAGCAAGTCATGAGCCTCCTGAGCGATGAGGACGACGGCGACGATGGGTTGTTGGCGAATATTTTGAACGATGTGGACGAGCGCGCCGCGCGTAAACGTCGTCGTCCGGCGGGTTCCTTTCTCAAGGCGTCTCCGAACAAGGAGCGCGCGCCGAATGCGAACGGCACCTTCATCAAACACGGCGCCGACGGACGGGGCGGACGTGGGAAGTTTTTCGCCGTGTGAACGAGCGATCGTAGAATAGCGGTATAGGTAATTTAAGGATTCTTCTAGATGGATAAAAAATGCTGTGCGTCACTACTTGCGTTTCCGCTCGAAGATTTTCGCGCCCCAACCGTCGGGATTTGCGTCTATCGCCTGTCGCCTCCGTCGACTCTCGCTCGACTTATTCTCCTTGGATGCCTCTGACCGCGCGCGCACGCGCGCCGAGAGCGCTCGAAGCTCGTCCTCGTCCAAAGGACGCAAGCCGCCGCGCTCGAGTTCTCCCAAGCGTAACTCGTCAATACGCGTTCGATGCAGTACGCGCACGTCGTACGTCAGCGCCTCGCACATCTTACGAATCTGCCTATTCCTACCCTCTTTGAGCACGAATCGTAACGAACGCTCCCCGATCTTCGTCACTCGACACGGCTGCGTCGCCGCGGTCGTCTCTTCCATGCCTCGCTGTTGCGTCGTGGTGATGACGACGCCCTCGGCGAGACGCCGCGCGTCCTCCTCGTTCACCTCGCGATCGACGTCGACGTCGTATTCCTTCTCAGCCTTGCGACTCGGATCGAGAAGTGCGTCCGAGACGCGACCATCGTTGGTGAGCAAGACTAAGCCGCTCGAATCTTTATCGAGTCGTCCCACCGGAAAGACTCTCACGTTGTTGAGCCGTTTCCTCTCGCGTTCGAGGACGTAATGCAGAGACGTTCGCTGTCCCGGTTCCATCGTACACACGACGCCTCGCGGTTTATTATACGCCAAATACACAAACCTACTCGTCGCCCCCGCGGCGTCGTCGCTCAGTTCCGCCTCCACCGCCACCGCGTATGGTTCCCAATTCATCACCCTTCCGTCGAGCGTCACCACGTCGCCTCCTCGTACCCTCCGCGACGGTCGCACGAGCTCACCGTTCACCAAGACTCGACCGGCACTCACCGCAGCGTCAGCCTCGCGTCGTTTCAGGTGCGGCATGCACCGCACGAGCCGAAATCCATCCCCTTCGTAGCTCGCGCCCGCCGCGGCGCTCAACCGACTCGCCTCGCCGTGTCTCCTGAGCGCCCTCGCCACGTCCGACACCGCGCGCAGATTCCGTTCGACGACCACCTCGTCGACGCCCGCGAACGATTCCGTCGCGCGCGACGACTCGCGCGTTCGCACCGTCTCGCGAACCGGTCGCGCGTCCGCCGAATCGCGTCCCCGCCTTCCCTCGCGTCCCCGGCCCCGGCCGTGTCCTCGTCCTCGCCCGCCGCCGCGTCCACCGCGCGCACCGCGTCCGCGCGACGACGACGCGACGACGACGACACGCGCGAGTCCGGTCACCATCGCGTTCGCGCGCCGCCCGTCGCCGAGTGCGGCGCGGTGCCTGGGCACGGATTGAATGAAAGTTCGCTTTTTCACTTTTCCACTTTTTTGAACGCCCCCAACCCGTTCTCCTTCCACACCGCCCCCACCTCCCCGCTCTCCCCCTCCACGAACGACTCCTTCTTCCAAATCGGCACTCGCGCCTTTAATAATTCGATCGCCTCGCTCGCCGCATCGCACGCGTCTCGTCGATGACTCGCGCTCACGACGACGCACGTCGACGTCTCGCCCACGCCGACGTCTCCCACTCGATGCACGACGTCCACCGCGCGTATCCCTCGACCACCCCGTCCGCTCGATCCAACCGACGTTTCATCCCCGTCCCCTCGGTACTTTTCCACGAGTTCATCGCAGATGGCTCGAAGCTCGCGCGTCGCCATCGGCTCGTAACACTCGTAGGCGAGATTTCGCACGCGCGCGCCGTTATACGTGTCCCTCGTCGTCCCCAGGAACACGGCGATCGCGCCCGCGGCGGAATCGCGACAAAAGTCTATGCGCTCGCGTTCGTCGATGACGTCGCGCGTGATGTCCACGCGCACGCGCGGGAGGTCGTCGTCTTCGTTCTCGCGCATCGTGTCGGGAAATGACGTCACACCATGACGCTCGCGCGCGCGACGCTGACGCGATGCGTCGCGCGTTCGAGGTGGACGCGTTCGAGGGCGACGACGACGGTGCGCGTCGGCGTCGCGCGCGCGTCGAGCGAGGACGCGGACGGCGGCGAGGAGACGACGACGACGCGAGGGGCGGCGTATTTCAAAGGTTTCGTCACCGAACCCGTGGAGACGACGGCGCGAGAGTTGGCGAGCGAAGAGCGGGATATTTGGACGCCGACGATTACTCTCGTGATGCGAAGCGCGGGGGTGTTGACGGCGTTGTTCGTGGGGTTTTTGGCGAGCAATGGGTTGCCGCCGTTTGACGAGTGAGTCGCGCGCGCGGTTTGTATTACAATA